>Ga0208546_1000069_pt1 | contig 46036 bp, 64 predicted proteins | sample DEB19_08_DNA_4_FD_184528 | JGI IMG/M metagenome (GOLD analysis project Ga0208546, IMG submission 184528) | Aqueous microbial communities from the Delaware River and Bay under freshwater to marine salinity gradient to study organic matter... | ecosystem: Environmental > Aquatic > Marine > Coastal...
GAAGGAAGCCCGGATCATCGACACCCTCGAGCCCGTGATGACGCAGCATCGGCTGATCGTCGATGAAGCCGTCGCCCGGGATCAGGTGCTGATGTACCAACTCACGCACATCGCCAAGGAGCGCAACTGCCTCTCGCACGATGACCGGCTGGAGTCCATTGCCGGCGCGGTCAACCGGATGGCGAACGCCCTCATGCAGGACGGGTATCAGGAGCGCCGGAGCCGGCTGGAAGAGGAACTGGACGCGGAGCTCGAGGACTTCCTCGAGACCGCAACGATCACCCAGGCCCGCGGGATGCGCACAGGGCGCAGCCGCAGGAACGGGAAGCTACTCAAGGAGCACGACGAGTGAAGCAGTTCAAGGTGCAGGACGGCACGATCCCGACCAAGGGCCGGCCGCAGTTGACCCGCAGGATCACCGAAGGCAGCACGACGGGGCCCGCAGAGGGCCCTCAGGGCGACCCTCAGGCTCCCCGCAAGGCCTTCACGCGGAACCTCACGTTCAACCCCGGGAACCGCACGATGCTCGTGGTCGGCGGTCTCGCCACCGACAGGGACGGCGACGGGCGTCAGCCCTTCATTCCCGCCCAGCAGATCGCAAAGCGGCTCCAGCTGGATTCCCGGTACTGCGTCCTGGCGGACCCGCGGGAGCTCGGCAAGATCGAAGCGTGCCGCGCCATGGGCCTGCAGGAGTACGGGGTGGTCGACCTCAACCGCAGGGCCTCGCTTGCCCAAGCAGCGTAGCGCTGCCCCTAAGGCCACCGTGAGGTCCGCCCGGGGCCTCCGGGGGCGCGGGGCGTGGCGCAAGGTGGTCTTCGCCTCTGACTGCAACGAGGACGGAGACTGCCCGGTCTGCCGGGTCGACTACGCCGAGTGCGACTGCCCGGGGCCCACCATGGACGGCTACGAGTACCGCGAAGGTCCCTCAGGGCTCTGGGCGAGAAAGCTCTAGCCCGCAGGGGCCACCTAGGGTCGGGGTCGGGAAGGCCCCGCCCTTGCGTGCCAACCCGGGCTCCTGCAGCGCGCCGGAAGGGGTCGCTAGGGGATAGCCAGAATGCCCCTGCGTGGATCCTGCGTGATCCTGGCGTTAATACCCCTTCACTGCACTAGGAAATACTGGACTCGAAGCTGGGAAAAATTTCGCGTGGGGGTATGTAGGCCGGCCGGCGCGTGGATTCCCCCCCGGTGGGGGTGGCCTGGCCGGCGCGTTTGGGCCGTGGCGCGGCCGTGCGGGTCACTGGCGGGTAGACCGGCGGGGTGCCGACCTGGGCTGGGCCTGAGGCCGGACGGGGCGCGCACGGGGCGCAGGGGGCACACAAAGGGACACAAAGCGGGGCGCATGGCGCGCCACGCCTGCCGGATCAAGGGCCTAGGCCTAGGGGCCGTCGGATTGTGGAGACGAAGGCCCACTACGGCGAGCCCGTCCGGGCTCGCGCGGGGCGCAGTAGGGGCACGAGCGGGGCGCATGGCGCGCGACGAATGCAAATCGGGGCGCGCATTCGGGCCCCTGTTTTTGTGCCGGAGTGACGGAAAATGTCACCTAGTGACGGATCTTGTCACTCAGTGACGGAAAGCGTCACCTAGTGCGCGCCCCGCAGCACAACGAATCGATGGTTTAGGCGTTGCTGGATGCTGGCACGGTCCCTGCTTTCCATGGTGTACAGTGACACCTAGTCACGCCAACCAGAGGAAGACGATGAAACAACCTAAGGGCTTTGTGATCTACCGGGGACCTTCGCTGCTGGACGGTGCGCCCATCGTGGCGCTTGCCATCACCGGCAGCAGCAATCGGAAGACGGGGGACATGGTTCAAACCTACATCATGCGCGCCGACGTCAAGCCGACGGAAGCGCTCAAGTCTGGGGATGATGCGTCCATCTGCGGGGACTGCAAACACCGGCCCTACCTTGGCGGGGCGTGTTACGTCGTCGTCGCGCAAGGTCCGCTGGTCGTCTGGAAGCAATTCCAGAAGGGAGCCTATCCGGACGAATCGCCCGATGCCGTCGCGGGCATCGTCACGGGGCGCATGGTGCGACTCGGAACCTACGGCGACCCTGCCGCAGTCCCTGCCGCTATCTGGCGGTCCCTGCTGCGGAACGCTGCGGGCCACACGGGCTATACGCACCAATGGCAACGCGCCGACGACCTGCGGGACCTCTGTATGGCTAGCGTGGACACGCCGGAAGAGCGCCAGGACGCCGCTGCGAAGGGCTGGCGCACCTTCCGTGTCCGGCTGGCGGAAGAGCCTGTCGCGGCCCGTGAGTTTGTCTGCCCCGCGTCCGAAGAGGCCGGAAAGCGGAAGACGTGCGTTACCTGCGGGGCGTGCAATGGGGCACGACGCGAGGGACAGGCATCACCGGTCATCATGGCGCACGGATCGAAGGCCCGGAGGTTTATTGCTGTCCGCGCTGTCCAGTAATACCTAGTCGCAACGGCGCAGAGATGCGCCTAATGGGTTCGGACGGAATCCATTAGGGGCATCTCGCCCGACAACCTGAAAAGGACGAACACAATGTTGACCATTCCGGAGTCTTTCCTTGCCGCAGATCACCACGGGTACACCCCGAAGTCGTGGGCGCGGAAACAACGCTTTCATTCGGACGCGCGTCACTTCCTGCGGGGGCTCAAGCGCCCCATGGACCCGAAGCGCTGGGAGGTGGAGTAATGGACCGCTTCACGGTGACGTACACGGCGGACGGTGCCGTCGTCCTGTTCAACCTCAGCGAACGAGCGGCGCGTGAGATTCAGGAGACGCAAACGCGCCTCGGCGCGCGTCACTTCCGCGTCATTCGACAAGATCCGGCGCACTACTCGCAGGACCTCTGCGACCTGTTCCGGCCCCGGCTAGAACTGGAACAGGAGGCGCACACGCGACGCCTCACCGCCTAGCACCACGGCACCCGCAAGGGTGCGCCGCATGGGCCGCGCTGCGGTCTATGCGGGGCACTCAGGCCCACATCACCTAACGGAGACCACCATGCCAGACCAATTCGACCTTGACGTAGTCGCGGCCCTCGCGGACCGCATCGAATGCAGTTTGTATGAAGCGGAGGAACAACTCCGCGCCGTGTTCGCACAGCAGGAAGACGAGGAGGGCGGGGGATGAACCGCCAGCAGTGGGAAGTGCAGATGCTGATCGGCGGCGAGTGGGAAAACGTGTGGCGCGACGACGCCGGGGAGGACACCCCCGAAGGCACGCCGACGCGGTTCCCCACGCGGGAAGCGGCGCGGAAGGCGCTGCGTGATCACCGTGCGGACATGAAGGATGCCGGGATGGAAGACGGCGACAGCTACCGCGTCGCGAAAGTGGGGGGCCGATGAAAGCCTTCCCGGGATCCGGGGCGCACCGCCCCAAAGTCGTCGTGTCCCTCTGCGACTACTCTGGCAACTGGCCCAAGCCGTTTCACGACGCGGGCTATACGGTGCTGTGCTACGACCTGAAGCACGGCGACGACGTCACGACGTTGACCGCGGCGCGCATCCGGAACGACGCCCGTAGCGAAGTCGGCGGGCCGGGACGCGTCGTCGGCGTCTTCATGGCATGTCCATGTACGGATTTCACCGTGAGCGGGGCGCAGTACTGGCCCGCCAAGGACGCGGACGGCCGCACGGCACAGAGTCTCGCGGTGGTCGATGCCTGTCTGGCGCTCAAGGACGCGCTGCGCCCGGTCTGGTGGATGCTGGAAAACCCTGTCGGACGTCTGCCGAAACTGCGCCCGGATACGCTGGACAAACCGCGCCTCTACGTCGACCCGTACAAGTACGCGCACCTCGCGGACAACGTGGATGCCGAACGCTACACGAAGAAAACCGGCCTCTGGGGCAGCTTCGACGCCAACGCGCTGAAGGGTCTCGCGCAGCACAACGGGGGCCCGATCCGCACCTGCGCACAGGGCTCGTGGATCCAGAAACTCGGCGGGAAATCCGAGCGCACCAAGGAACTCCGGAGCATGACGCCCGTCGGCCTCGCCCGGGCTTGCTACGCCGTCCTGTCCAGCAACACCTGAATGCGGAGCACACAACTACCATGACCAGCACTCAGCACACCGGTCACTTCCTCGCGCAGGCCGCGAAGGCACTCAAGGCGCTGCAGACACTCACCGGGGACCAAAGCCTCGCGCAGAGAGTCGAGAGCGGGCGGTTCCAACTCGTGCGCGTCACGTACGACAAGGCCGGGAGGGGCGAAGTCCGAGAACTCGGCCCGTGGATCGCTACGAGGGGATGGCTCCAGTACCTCGCGGGAGACGCCCTTAAGGACGCGAGGAAGTAACAGGCACCAAGGCGCAGGGGTGCGCCTCATGCCCTCCGATCCGCGCATTGGAGGTCATCAGGGGCATCCCGCCCGACACAAGGAGACGAGCATGGACAACGCAACGAGAGCAGAACAGGCCCGAGCGGCACTCGCGGCGCGACCTCGCGATCCGCACGGCCCAGAGCGTGGAATCGTGACGTACACCGTGATGAAACAGAACGTGCCCGGGTCGCGCCGCACGTTCAAGACCGGCACCGCGCTGGCTCGTGCGGTGGTGCGCGCCGGGGCGCAAGCGGCGACGGTGGGGACGCGCGGAGTGCTCGTCAAGTGGAACGACGAGGTTCCCGAGCGCCTCTACCCGGTGGGCCCCGACGGTCTCGTCGACTATCAACTGGCATGGGACCTCGACGAATGACCCGCACGGTCCACATCAAGCGCCCCTACTGGCGACGCCCTGGCGTTCGCCGGGTGACCCTACTCGTACGTGAGGTGGGCACTGCGGTGCCCTACGAGCAGCGGACGTACTGCGCGGTGGCTGAGACTCAGGCCCACGCACGGGCCCTCTGCGAACACCTCGCGCGCTCCAAGGGGCTCGAAGTGGGACAGCCGTCGTGACCTTGGCCGGCGTTCCAATTCCTCGACAGTCCCACGCAAGTGTCGAGGTTTTGGAACACCGCGAGGTCCCCATTCGTGGGCCTGTCGGCCCCATTCGGGCACCTTGGGGAGGGGGACTCCGGTCCCCTTCCCTAAGTGTCTGTCTCATCAGGATATTGTCTGGCTCTACGATTTAACCTGCGCTCACGAACAACGTAAAGTGACACTTAAGGGACACTTAGAGTGCCCTTTAAGTGCCCCTTAGTGAATACCCGGATAGTAATCACATATAGAGTGTCACCTAGTGTCCCCATTACGTGTCACCTACTGTCCTCTTACGGTATCATTATGGCTGGTCGAAACAGTGCTGGTCCCCGTAACGTGGGACCGCTAGACTTGGAGGCGAGGCATGGCAGTGCTGCTGGTGTGCTTCTTGGTCGTCTTGGTGGGAGCCCTGCTGTACGTGATGCTCCACCTGTGACGTTTCGATGGCTGATGGCCCATGGAGGGCCCACGGAGACAGACATGGCGTACACGAATTCACCCGTAACGAAGCATGGGGAACACGCGAAGGTTCTAAGGAAGAGGGCGGGGACTCACCTGAAGGCCTTGAGGGAGCAAGCGGGGCTCACCCAGGCTGAACTGGCGAAGAGGCTTGGACTTGAGTACTACACCTTCATCAGCCAGGTCGAGACTGGACTGACGAGGATGCCGCCCGAGCACTACCCGGAATTGGCGAAGGCGCTGGGTGTTGATCTGAATGAACTGGCGAAGGACCTCCTGAGGTTCTACGACCCGTTCACGTACGCGAGTCTTTTCGGGAAGAAGTGACCAACAACAACACGACGAGGGTCAAATGGGGACTGTGGTGGCTTTGAAGTGTGGGATCAGGGGGTTCACGCCAGCCGAGCGGCAACTGCTGGAGGTGCTGCTGGCGGTGCTGGCGCGTAGGGTGGGTGGGGGATACCAGATGGAGTTCCACGCGACGGACGCGGGGGACCCGTGGTGCGCGTACACGCTGGGCTATCACACCTGCGCCTCGTTCGTCGTCACGAAGGCGCGCACGGAGTTCGTGATGACCCGGTGGGACGGTGCGGTGGTCTCGCGGGGCCCGAAGCTGCTCGACACGCTGTCCATGTGCCTCGATGCGGGGGCCGGGACGCTGCAAACCAAGGCCGCGGAACTGCACGGCTGATCGGAGGCACTATGGGGCTCTACAAGCGCGAAGGGTCGGACAACTGGTACTTCAAGTTCAAGGTGAACGGGGTGCCCTACCGTGGTTCGACGGGCACGACGCGCAAGGCCGACGCAGAGGCGCGCATGGTCGCCGAACGGGCGAAGGTTACCGCGCCTGTGGCTGCGAAGCGCCAGGCGGTGACGCTGGGTGATGCTGCCAGCGGTTGGCTGGCCGATGAGGGGTCCCGCATGGCCGACGCAGAGAACAACGAGAGCCGGGTGCGAAAGCTGTTCGGGGAGGCGAAGGGACCGAGAGGGGTCGAGACGGGCCGACGCTTCGGGCTTTCGCGCGCTCTCCATGTCCATCAACTCTCGAATACGCACCTCACGCAACTCAGGAGGGCTCGTCGCGACGAAGGAAACTCAGACGCCACGATCAACCGGGAGATCGCCCTCATCCAGGCCGTGCTGCGCTACGCGGATAAGAAACTGAGGGCCCAAATGCCGGCCGAGGCGCTCGACTTCGCCGAGTACGTGGAGAAGGAGAAGCGGGGCAAGCTGCGCTACTACACGCTTGAGGAGGAGGTGCGGCTCCTTGCGGACCTCGAGGCCCAGGGCGTGCGCGCGGAGTCCCTCCAGTGGCCCCCGCAGATCAAGCGCGCCATCCGCGACCAATTGGACCTCGCGGTTTTCCTGCTGGACACCGGGGGCCGATACGGTGAGGGGGCCGGGGTGCCGTGGGACGTCGTGGACTTCGAGCGCGGGGAGGTCAACCTCTACCGGGACAAGGTGGGCAACGAGGGGGTGCTGGGGATGACCGACCGGCTCCGCGCTATGCTGCTCCGGAGGTGGGCCGAGCGGGACCCGGGGAACCCGTGGATCTTCCCCGGCACCGGGACGGGCAAGGCCCGAGGCTACGCGGTGAAGGGGATCCGCAACGCCATGGAACGCTGCGGTCTCAACGCTGAGCACCTCGTGGCCCGGTTCGGCCGCGCGACTCCGGCACACACGTTCCGCCACACGTTCGCTTCCCGGCTCGTCCAGGCCGGGATCAGCCTGAAGAAGGTGTCCTTCCTGCTGGGCCACACCTCGGTCAAGACGACCGAGATCTACGCCCACCTGTGTCCCTCAGGGGCCGCGGCGGAAGCCGTGGAGGCCCTCAATCGGATCCACGCGCCGCATGGCCCGGGCAGAGGTGGTTCCCTTAGTTCAACGGAGGGCCTGAGGTTGAACTAAGGGGGGTCGCGGCGGGACCGTTGATTTAACCTGCACTCACGACCGAGACGTACGCGCGGGGGCACAAAAAGTGACCCATCCAGCGGGGACACATGCAGTGACTTTGAAGGTCCCCTGAGGGTAACGCGATGAATCGGAACAGAATTCTGTGGCTCCTCGACCTGGACTCGAACCAGGGACCTGCGGATTAACAGGACGAGAAGCCGGTACGGCAAGTATCGGATGTGATTGATTGTTCGTCAACTACAGGAGCACCTAGATGAGTGCGAATCGTCGGATCAATGGGATGCGGGGGGCACAGAAGGGGGCACAGGTGTTCCGCCAAGCCGCGCGGTGGCTGGAGCGCCGGCCTCCGGAGTACACGCGCGGCGCGTGCTCCGCCCTCGTGATGGCGTGCCGCGGGGCGGGTGCCTCGGTGGCGGGTGCCTCGGTGGTGGGTCTCTACTGCGAGCGCCTCGCCGCGATCTTTAAGGAGCCGTCGCGCGCGTGGTGGGGGATGGAACTGGCGAGCCCGTACACGTCGAACGGAGGTTTGGCGGACCCGGCGACCATCGAACGCGCCCACAACGGCCGCATCCTGATGCTGTGCTTCGCCGCCGCGATGGCCGAGACGGGGGACCTGTGAACCGTAAAGGCATCCGCGCATTCGAGATGCGCTTCGACGATCCCACGGGCGGAAGCTACTTTTACGTGGCCCTCGCGGATCGCAAGCAGCGGGCCCGGGTGGCTCGTAAGGTCGGCCTCCCGAAGGGCCAGTTCCTGCTGGCACTCCGGCACTTCTGGATCGCCCGCAAGTACCAAGGCAAGGGCGTGGGTGCCGCGCTGCTGAAACGCCTCATGTCCGCGGTGGACGCGCTCGGGCTTCCGTGCGCGCTGTACGTCCACCCCTACGACCACGCCAGCAAGGACCGCCAGGCCCTCGTGAAGTTCTACGAGAAGGCTGGCTTCAAGCAGATCGGGGTCGCCAAAGGGGACGAGTGGCACGGCGACCCGATCATGGTGCGGGGGCTCGTATGACTCAACCCCAATACCCCGACGATGGAGGAAAAGAATGAAAACGATGGAATGGACGAACGTGGACCGTACAGGCTGGCCGAGCGGCCAGTGGGACGGCGAGCCTGACAAGGTGCAATGGCAGGACCAGGCCACAGGATACCCGTGCCTTGCCGTGCGCCACCGTTTCAGCGGGCACTGGTGCGGGTACGTCGGTGTTCAGGTCGGCCACCCGGCCTACGAGAAGGGCTACGATGAAGTGGCCGTGAAGAACGAGGACGGCGAGGACACCTACCCGGATGTCCACGGCGAATTGACGTTCGCGGACCGTTGCCAGCCAGGAGAAGATCACGGCAAGGGTGTCTGTCACCTTCCGGAGCCGGGCGAGTCGGATAGCGTCTGGTGGCTCGGCTTCGACTGCGCCCACTGCGACGACTACGGCCCGCGCGATGCGGTGTACGCCAGGGACAGATCGGAGGAATGCTTCAGCCTGTCGTATCGCCGCAGCTACCGCACCTTGGACTACGTCAAGAGCCAGTGCGCGGGCCTCGCCAAGCAACTCCACGGAGCGGCGAATGGCTGAGTCCCAACCGCGCGACGTCGCTTCACCTGAAGATGTCGAGGGATGGGCCGCGTACTTTGAGCGGCGGGCAGCGGACGGCGGGCCGCTGCACATTGGCAACGACGAGCGCCGCCTGCTAGCGAAGGTGTTGCGTGGCAGCTTGGCCCCTTCGGAGAAACAGGCCCGTGTCGATATGTACCGTGACTTCTGTCTGCGCCTCAACATCGCTAGGGTCGCCATGAACGACGCCGAAATTCGCAAGGTACTGGACGAAATCGACGGGCACTTTCATTCCGCGCAGGGAGGGCACTAATGAGCCACGATGATAAACCCGGCGAAGTGATGCGCCTGTACGAGTGGTGCAAAGTTCCCGACAATGAAACTCGGTGCTTTTCTGACCGCGTGCTGTCTGCTTTGACGCAACTCTCGGCCCCCTCTGCCAATCAGCGAACCTTCGAGGAATGGTGGATCAGCGCGTCCTTCGACACGATGGACCCGAAAACGATGGCGCAGCGAGGATGGGATGCTGCGCTCAAGAACACGGCGGCGCAGGGAAGAACGCGGATTGCTAAGACGGTGCGGTCCGCAACGCAGCCCACAAGCCGCGACTGGACCGAGGACGCCGCGCATGAGAACGGCGAGTATTCCTGCACCTGCTCGACGTGCGGAAACCTGTTCATCGGCCACAAGCGTCGCGTCACCTGCAAGGTGTGCCACGTTGAGAGGACGGCGAAGCCATGAGCATCGCAGAAGTCATCGCCCGGCAGCAGGCCGACAAGAAGCGACTGGCCCGCATCGTCAAGGTCGCAGCCAAGCCGCGCCAACGGTCCAAGCGCATAACCAAGGCGGACGTTCGCGGCGCAGTGCAGTCAGCACTGGAGGACGTAGCGCGAGATATTCGGCGCAAGGCCAAAGAAGCACCGGGATGGGCTCCGGCCTATCACTCGGCGTGTGCCGGCATCGAAGCGAAGATGTTTCAAATTTCGCAACAACTGGAGGGATGAACTTGGAAACAATTCTTACAGGTTCGGCTGTCGTCGCATTCAGCATCGCTGCATTCTGGTTGCTCGGGATCGTCGTCAAGCACTTCTGCGAGCGGGCCGTAACAATTGCGCTGTCCCGGCTGCACCGCGACCTCGGGACTCTGAAATGGGCGGGGGCCGACGAAGGGTGGGAGTTTGCCATCAAGGCGGTGCGAGCGGACATCGTGAAGAGGCTGGCCAGTATCACGAACGCGACGAACAAGGAGAACAAGGAATGAGCCCGCTTTGCATCTACCACGGAAACTGCGCCGATGGATTCACCGCCGCCTGGGTAGTCCGCCGCGCCATCGGTGACGGCGTGCAGTTCCACCCCGGCGTTTACCAGGAGCCGCCGCCCGATGTGGAAGGCCGCGACGTGTTCATCGTGGACTTCAGCTACAAGCGGGACGTGCTGATGCAGATGGCCGAGAAGGCGCGGTCAATCACCATCCTCGACCACCACAAGACCGCCGCCGAGGATCTTCTCGGCCTGCCGCAGCCCGCCGACTGGTACACCTCTGGCGGTATGCCGTTCCCCGGCCTGACCGCCCTGTTCGACATGAACCGCTCGGGAGCCGGGTTGGCGTGGGACTACTTCTTCACTTCGCCGCGTCCGGTCATGCTGAACCACGTCGAGGACCGCGATCTGTGGCGCTTCGCCCTCCGCAAGACCCGCGAGATCCAAGCGTCCGTGTTCTCCTACCCCTACGACTTCAAGGCGTGGGACTTCCTCATGTCCGCAGACCCGGCGCAGCTTGCCGTCGAAGGCGAGGCCATCGAGCGCAAGCACTTCAAGGACATACGCGAACTCGTCAACGTGGTGACGCGGGACTTCACCATCGGCGGCTACACGGTGCCCGTCGCCAACCTGCCCTACACGCTCACCAGCGACGCCGGGCATCTTCTCGCCAATGGCAAGCCGTTCGCCGGGTGCTATTGGGACACGCCGGGCGGACGGGTGTTCAGCTTGCGGTCCACCGAAGAAGGGCTGGACGTGGCCGAGATCGCCAAGCAGTACGGCGGCGGCGGGCACAAGCACGCCAGCGGCTTCCGTGTCCCCTACGGGCACGACCTGGCCCGATGATTCGCCGTACACGGAAGGGAGGGCAGCAGAAATGACCGAGACGGTTCACGACCCTAGGCTTCCTAAGGCGGCACTGATCTTCGTGCGTTGGACCGGCTGGCGATTTACCGGGCTGTACGGCAGTCGGCTTGCGAACGCCTACCGCCTGCAATTCGGCCCGCTGGCGGTCCAGTGGCGCAGGCCGTGGCTGAAGGCCCCCGCCGATGTTCACCTGTCCACGCTTCGCCGTTCTTCCACTCCCCAAGGGAGGCAGCATGGGCGCTGAAACGACGATCTACGTCAAGGTGGTCCGTCCCGTTTCAGAGTGGGTTGAGGTCCGCGCAGTCTGCTTGGACGATGCAATGGCTGATGCGATGAACCTACCTAACGTCATCGCAGTTTTAGACGCGCAATACGACAAGCCCGAATGATCCGCCGTTCTTCCACTCCGGCCAACCAAGGAGACTAATGTCCACCTCAGTCCACCAAGAGATCGAATGGGAGCACGCAGCGGTGGACCGCGGAGTCCGTCGCTACCGTGAGTCCCTCATGCGGGACCGCAACGACGGCTCGCGCGAGAGGCGGGAGTTGGCCGAGCTCGAGCCGGGGCAGGAGATCATGCGTCACGTCGTCGGTCCGGCGCACAAGGCACTGGAAGTGGCCGCGAAGGAAGCGCACGCGGCCTACGGCAACCCCAAGCGCGGTCGCGAGGAGCGCTGGTGGTTCCCCATCCTGTGCGTCGAGCCCGACGTCCTGGCGGTGATCGGAGTGCGCGCGATGCTGGCGACGCGCGAGGTTCACGCGAGGCCGCTGCGCTCTGTGGCACTGGAGATTGGCCGTAACGCCCAGACGCAGCGGGAGTTCGAACTGTGGCGCAAGGCGCAGGGCAAGCGGACGCGGGAGTCGCAGCAGGGCGGTACGCCGAACTACTGGCGGCTGATGCGGGAGCTCACGCCTGAGGTGAACGAGCGCGCCTTTCGCAAGTGGGCAAAGAAGTCGGAACAGTACGAGAAGTTGGACTGGCCGAGGGACATGAGGCTCCACCTGGGGATCAAGGTGGTCAACGTGATCGCCGAAGCCGCCCCGCAGTGGTTCACGATCACCATGCCGGGGCAGGTAAGCGGAGGACGGTACAAGACCGAGCGCGTCGTGGCGCTCACCGACGAGGCGCGTGAATGGGTCACCGCACGTCACACCTACAACGAGATGCGCCGGCCGTTGCTCGTGCCGATGTTGGTCGAGCCGCGGGATTGGACGCGCGTTGCACCAGAGGAGAAACGGGATGGAACCGAAGACCGAAGCGAAGTCGCCGGATGCGCTGTGGGATGCGCTGGAGGGGGCCCTGAAGGCGGGGCGTGAGGAGGCCGAGAAGCTGGCGCGCCAGGCTACCGAGACGGCAGATCCGGAAGTCGCCGCGACGCTGCGTCTCACGATCCACCTCGCGGTGGCCCGCACGCTGTTCCGGCAGATCGCCGCGAGGCTGGCATGAGCCCCTTCGAGTCCATCGTTCGGCGCATGATGTCGGCCCTTTTGGTCACCGCCCGGGAGTCCGGGGTCGCCGTCTGTCCCCGCAGCATGGTGACCGAGGCCCAGCGGGTCGGTGTGGATCCGGTGCGCGCCGAGCGGTACGCACGCTTGCGTCTGGCTGTACAGTAACACCTACACGAGGAGAACACATGAAGCACCCGAAACACCGCCAGCCCCGCAAGGCCCCCGTCCTGGCCGTCATCCGCGACCGCTTCGGTGGCAACGTGCAGGTGCTGAAGTGCGACGGCGACAAGCCCGAGCAGCCCCTCCCGTTCCGCAAGATCCACAAGCGGATCAGCGTTCCGTCCCTCGGGGTGGCGATGTCGATGGTGAGCGCCTAGCAGGTTGCAGGACCTCGCGTGAATCACGGCAGACCGGAGCCCACCGGCACGCGAACCCCATACGTACCTCGAGAGGAGACCTGATGTCCAAAGTGCAATACGCAGGTGGCTACTACTCGCTGAAGATGAAGCTCGTGAAGACCGGGATGCACCGCCACACGACTGCTCTCGAGGACCCCGTCAGCGACACGATGTTGCACGCGGTGAACACCGTGCAGCGCACGCCGTGGCGGATCAATCCGTTCATCGCGGACGTCATGTCGAAGGCGTTCTACAACGGGGACAATCTCGCCGGCCTCCCCCAGGCCGACGACGTCCCGCTTCCCCCGGCACTGTCGGACGAGACGTGGAACGCCATGTCCGCCGACGAGCGCTCCGAGCACAAGCGCGAGCTCGCTCGTCTCCACGGAGACAACGCGCGGCGTCGGGGGAAGCGGGAGGCGGCGGGGCGGAAGATCGCCCTCGCGCTGGAGCTCAAGGACCAGCCCACGATCTACTTCCCGCACGCCCTCGACTTCCGGGGCCGGGTGTACCCGCTGCCGCAGGACCTGAACCCGCAGGGGGATGACCTCGCCAAGGGCCTCCTCATGTTCGCCGACGGCAAGCCGCCCACCCTGGCGGGGATGCAGTGGCTGATGATCGCCCTCGCAAACGCGGCGGGGCAGGACAAGCTGCCCTTCAAGGCCCGGGTCGAGTGGGTCCGCGCCAACGACAGCCACATCGCGAAGTCCGTGGCGGACCCGCTGGAGTACCGGTGGTGGGCGCAGGACGCGTTCGACTCCCCGTGGGTCTTCCTCGCTTTGGCGCAGGAGTACGTCATGGCCGACCGCTACGGCCCCGCGCTGTACCCCTGCCATGTCCCGGTCAACATCGACGCGACCTGTTCCGGCGTGCAGCACCTCTCGGCCCTCGGCCGGGACCCCATCGGTGGCCGTGCCACGAACCTGATGGACACCGGCGCGCGGCAGGACTTGTACACCGAGGTTGCCGAGGAGGTGAAGCGCATTGTGGCTGCGGACGCAGCGCATGGCGTGGCCGAAGCGGTGGCCTGGGCCGGCAACGTGAGCCGCACGACCGTCAAGCGGGCCGTGATGACCACGCCCTACGGCGTCACGCAGGCGGGCATCAGGGACCAGTTGATCGCTGACAAGCACTGCGAGGGCCTGACGGGATCCCGCAGGCAGAACGCGGGGTACCTGAAGGACGCCATCGTTGCCGCGCTGGAGTCCACCGTGGTGTCCGCGAAGGAGATCATGGGGTACTTGCAGGGCGTCGCGCGCGCCCTCGGGGAGCGGGGGCTCCCGCTGCGGTGGACGACGCCGGCCGGGATGACGGTCCAGCAGTCGTACTACCGGCTGTCTTCCGGCCGGGTGTGGACCCTGTACGGGTCGGTCGCGCTGTGGGACGAGCAGCCGTCGCAGGGGCTGGAGATCAAGGACCAGGCTCTCGCAGCCGCGCCCAACGTGATCCATTCCCTAGACGCTGCGCACCTTGCGCTCACGGTGAACGCAGCAGAGGAGCAGGGGATCAGGCACTTCGCCCTCATCCACGACTCGTACGGGACCCATGCGTGCGACGTGGAAGCCCTTGGGAGGATCCTCCGCGAGACCTTCGTGGAGCTCTACTCGGGCGACTGGCTCGAGGAGTTTGAGCGACAGGTGCGTGAGTACGCGCCGGACGTGGAGCTCCCTCCGCGCCCGAAGCAAGGCCCGCTGGACGTGACACAGGTTCTCGCCAGCCCTTATTTCTTCTCGTAGTACAGCGACACCTAGACAGGAGAGCATGAAAGTCATCGAGAAAGTCAGCATCACCGACGAGATTCTCGCCAGGTTCATCTGCCAGATCTACGGAGTGGCGCATGAGCGGGGCTTGAGTCTCAACGACCCGCGGCACGCGGCGATCCTGCTCACCGGGACGATGCGCTTCGCGGCACACCTCGCGCAGGCGCACGGACTTCCGTCAGACGCCCTCGCGGCAATGGCCAAGGACGCGGCCGAACACCCAGCGCCCATCACGCAGTACCACGACTCCAAGGTCCGGCGGTGGGTCACCACCTTCGCCGAGCTCTGGGGTAGCAACCTCCCGGCCGGCAGTCCGCCGTCGGGGTTCACGCACTAACCAAGGAGAAAGACAGCACCATGGCAAAAGAGAAACTGCCGACCATCGTCAGCGTCCCCTGCGTCGCCGCCTTCGCGTGGCTCTCGAAGCCGGACTCCGGCAAGAAGTACAGCGATGACAAGTACAAGGTGACCGGCGTCTTCGATCCGGCGCAGGACGGCGTCACGGAGTTCCTCGCGAAGATCGAGGCGGCGCACGAGAAGGCGCGCGGCAAGAAGAAGACAGAGTCGCCCGTGAAGGACGGCGACGACAAGATGGACAAGGACGGGAAGCAGAAGGAAGAGTTCAAGGGCAAGAAGCTCGTGACCTTCAAGTCCAAGTTCGCCCCTCAGTGCCTCGAGAAGGGCGTTGAGGGCGAGCTCCCGGCCGACCGGGCCCCGCGCTCCGGCGACGTCATCAAGGTCGCCTTCGCGATGCTGCCCTACGAGGAGGGCAAGAACGCGGGCATCTCCCTGCAGATGCGCGCGGTGAAGCTCCTCGAGCGCCGCAACCGCCCGGACTACTCGGACGCCTTCGGCGACGAGGACGACGGCGACGACACGCCGGCCGAGAAGCCCGCGGGTAACGGCGGCAGCAAGGGCGCGGGTGGGGATTTCTAATCTCGCGCGGTCCTGGCGGGATGCGCTGCGGGCGCTGGGGAGGGTTACGGTCCTCTCCGCGCTCGTGGCGCTGACGCCCGTCCCAGCAAGCCGCCCCCGCGTTTCCAAGTGGGGCACGTACTACGCGAAGACCTACTCGAACTGGATGAAGGACGCCGCCGCCCGGCTGGCGAAGGAGTCGCCTGCGAAGTTCGACGCTCCGTGCGTCGCCTTCGTGGAGCAACTGCTCCCGCGCCCCAAGGCGTCCAAGTTCGACACGCCCTCCGGCGACATCGACAACCTCGTGAAGGCACCGCTCGACGCCATCACGAAGGCCGGCGTCGCGTGGCAGGACGACCGCCAGGTCGTGGGCCTCGTGGCCTTCAAGCGTTTCGTGGAACCGGGCGAAGAGCCCGGTACGCGCGTCGAATACGTTCAACTCCAAGGAGCCACATGAACCTCAAGCTCACCCCTCAGTCGTCCCAGATCTGGGACCACCTCAAGCGCGTCGGCTCGATCAGCGGCGTCGAGGCCGCGGCGCTCTACAAGTGCCGCTACCTCCCGCGGCGGGTCCTCGACATCAAGGAGCAAGTCCACCCCAAGACGCACGGCGTCACCATCGAGAGCGTCCACAAGAAGGACGCCACCGGCCAGCGCTACGTGCGCTACGTGCTGCACGACCCGTACAACGAGCTCGGCCTGCTGAAGAAGGCGGCTTAGTGGACGACCACGCGATCCTGACGATGGACGGCTTCGACAGCGCCATCGTAGGGATCGTGGAGCGCCACGGGATGGAACCCGTGGTCCTCTACGACGAAGAGAAAGTCGTCCGAACCCTGATGCGCCAAGGGCTCTCGCGAGAGGACGCCCAGGAGTACATGGATTTCAACCAGAAGGGCGCGTGGGTTGGGTCCGGAACCCCGGCGTTCCTGCGGCGCATGACCGCCGCCGAGGTTCGTGAGTTCGCAGAGCAGTACAGCTAGTCCCGCGAGGTCCCTGCGCGGTTCACGTACAGGGACACCTACACAACACGGAGACGACATGAAGAAGACCCAGCAAGCCAAACACTTCGAGTGCGACATGGTGGTCTCGCTCGAGGAGGGCGTGTGCCTCCTGCGTAGCGACACGAAGCAGTGGGAGTTCCGCCGTCGGCTCCGCAACGGGCGCGTCGTGCCGGCGCAGATGCCGCCGCGCGTCCTCAAGATCGCCCAGCGCACCGCGGCGTCGCGATGATCGAGGGGAGCTCCGAACTGCTGCACAAGGGGCCGTGCATCGCGTGCGATTCCTCGGACGCCTGCGCGGTGTACGACGACGGCCATGGCCACTGCTTCTCGTGCGGGGGTCATTTCTCGAAGGAACAAATGGAACATGGGGCTGCGGAAGGCGTACCTGCTGGAACTCGGAAAGTACCTGCGGATCAGGACCGAGGAGGCCGTGGCGAATTCCTTAGTGGCCGCATCAAGGCACTCAACGCCCGCGGCCTCCGCGAGGAGACGTGCAAGAAGTACGGCTACGCCGTCGGCACCTTCGGCCGCGAAGAGAAGCCCGTCCAGATCGCGCCGTACTACGACGCGAAGGGCAACCTGATCGCCCAGAAGCTGCGCGACGCAGACAAGAAGTTCACCGTCCTGGGGGACGGCAAGGCCATCGGCAAGTGCCTCTTCGGTGCCAACCTTTGGCGCGAGAGCGGTCGTCGCATCGTGATCACCGAGGGTGAGATCGACGCGATGTCCGTGGCCCAGGCCATGGGCCTGACGTGGCCCGCCGTGTCGGTCCCCAACGGGGCGGACGGAGCCGTCAAGTCGGTCAAGGCGAACCTCGAGTGGCTGGAGACCTACGAAGAGGTGGTGATCTGGTTCGACAACGACGAGCCGGGCCGTAAGGCCTCGGTCGCCGTAGCGGAGCTCTTGTCCCCCGGGAAGGCAAAGGTCGTCCACCTTGAGGCCAAGGACGCCAACGCGCTGCTGCAGGCGGGAGACGTCAAGGCCATCTCGACTGCCGTATGGGAGGCGAAGGTCTACCGCCCCGACGGCATCGTGAGCGGCGAGGAGATCAGCCTCGACTCCATGCTGGCGGCGACGCCGACCGGGTACAGCACGCCGTACCCCGGGCTGGACCGGATGGTCGGGGGCCTGCGGCAGGGGGAGCTCATCCTCTTCACCGCCGGCACCGGCATCGGCAAAAGCACGCTGGTGCGGGAGCTCGGCTACCACCTCAACGTGAAGCACGGGCTGACCATCGGTAACGTGTTCCTCGAGGAGAACCAGGCCAAGACAGCGCAGGGCTATGTCGCGCTCGACGCGAACATCGCGCTCGGCCGGCTGCGGGCGAAGCCCGACCTCCTGACGCGCGCGCAGTGGGAAAAGCACCGTAAGGCGACCGTCGCCAACGGGCGCAACTTCTTCTACTCGCACTTCGGGTCCCTCGACTCGGACAACCTGCTGTCCAAGCTGCGGTATCTGGCCGTCTCGCTGAAGGCGAACTTCATCGTGCTTGACCACTTGAGCATCGTCGTGTCCGGCATGGAGTCCTCGAAGGAGGGCGAGCGCAAGGACATCGACAGGCTCGTGACGAGGCTGCGGCAGTTGATCGAGCAGACTGGCGTGGGCGTTCTCGCCATCGCGCACCTCTCCAAGGCGGACGGTACGTCGCACGAAGAGGGCGGCAGGGTGGCCCTGAACGATCTCCGCGGATCGGCCTCGCTGAAGCAACTGCCCGACACCATCATCGCGCTCGAGCGGGACCAGCAGGGTGACAACCCGCTGGTCTCCACGATGCGCGTGCTGAAGAACCGGGAGTTCGGCGACACCGGAGTGGCCGGCGAGGTGGCCTACAACAAGGAGACCGGGAGGCTGATGGATGCGTCGAAAGCCGCGCTATCGGACGCCTTCTAGTGTCCTTCGGCGGCTCGTCGCCCTCGCCAAGCACCGCGCCAAGAAGTCAGGAGTCCAGTTCGACCTGTCGGCAGAAGACCTCCACCTGCCGACCTACTGCCCGGCCCTCGGCATCCGCCTAGCGCGGAACGCTGGGGGCCGGTCGGCCCACGCCGCGTCGCCCACGCTGGACCGGATCGACAGCCGCAAGGGGTACGTGAAGGGCAACGTCGTAGTGATCAGTCACCGGGCCAACTCCATCAAGAGCAACGCATCACCGAAGGAGCTCGAGAGGGTCGCGGCCTACTTTCGCCAGCTTGTTTCGTAAAACCTACTTGGAGACCTAATGCAGACGCTCGTGTTCGACATCGAAGGCAACGGCTTGCTGCGTGAGGTGACCAAGCTGTGGTGTCTGGTGATCATCGACGCGGCCACCGGAGAAGTGAAGCGCTACAACGAAGAGCCCTGCGGCGAGGATCACATCCTCCATGGCCTCGCGCGGCTCCACGATTGCGCCCTCTCCGGTGGCCGGGTGGTGGCTCACAACGGCGTGGGCTACGACTTCCCGACCATCGAGAAGCTCTACGGCATCACGTTTCCCGACAGGTCCCGCTTCGACACCATGGTGCTCGGCCGGTTGTTCAACCCGGAGCGCAACGGCGGACACAGCATCGAGTCCTACGGGGAGTCATTCGGGATCAAGAAGGACACCGGGGCGGACGACTTCACGCAGTGGAGTCAGCGCCTTGAGGACCGCTGCGTGGACGATGCGCGCACCACGTACCTCCTGTGGCAGGAGTTGACGAAGCGTAACGTCCTGTCCTGGGGGCGCTCGCCTGAGATCGAGCACCGCTTCGCCGAGCTCATCGCCCTGCAGATGGAGAACGGGGTGAGCCTCAACGAGCGCCTCGCCATCGAGGTGGCCGCGGAGTGCCAGCAGGAACTGACCCAGCTTCAGGTCCAACTGCAGGAGGCTTTCCCGCCCATTCAGGTGGTCGACAAGATCATCACGCCCAAACGCGACAACGCCAAGCTGGGCTACAAGGCCGGGGTCCCGGTGACGAAGTACAAGACGCAGGAGTTCAACCCCGGGTCGGGGATGCAGATCGCCGCCCGGCTGACCTCGAAGTACGGCTGGGAGCCCAAGAAGTTCACCGAGAGCGGGATTCCGGCGACGGACGAAGAGGTCCTGAAGAACCTCGAGTACCCCGAGGCGAAGCTCCTCGCGCGCTACGCCCGCGTGGACAAGATGTGGAAGCAGATCGCCGCGCCCAAGAAGAAGGACGGCTCGGGCGGCGGGTGGTTGCACCACATCAACCCGAAGACCGGTCGCGTCCACGGCTACGTCAACTCCAACGGGGCGGTCACCGGGCGCTGCACGCACTCCCGGCCGAACACCGCCAACGTGGACAAGAAGGACCTGAGGCTCCGCGAGATGTGGATCCCAAGGGCCGGCTGGAACACGCTGCTCGGAGCGGACGCCGAGGGGCTAGAGCTCCGGATGCTGGGCCACTACCTGGCCCGGTGGGACGAAGGGGCGTACTCCATGGCAGTCGTCACGGGGGACAAGGCGAAGGGAACCGACGTCCACACGCGGACCATCCGGATCCTTGCGATGGTCAAGCGGGACAACGGCAAGCGCGTCATCTACGCCATGATCTACGGGGCCGGCGACGCGAAGCTCGGGATCATCATCATCGAAGACGCGCTCGAGGCCGACACATACGCGCTCGAAAAGATGCCCCACCTGTTCAAAGTGGGGAAAGGCGGCGCGCAGAAGAAGCGGTCCCCGTCCGAATTGGGGGCCGAGGCGCGAGCGAAGCTGGAGACCGGCATCACGGGTCTCGGAGACCTCAAGGCGGCGATCCTCGAGCGCGTCAAGACGCAGGGCTGGATCACCGGCCTTGACGGTCGACGCCTGCGGATCCGCTCCGCGCACTCCGCGCTGAACACGCTGCTGCAGTCCGGAGGCGCGGTAGTGATGAAGCTCGCGTTGATCCTGTTCCACCGGGAGGCCTCCAAGCGCTTCAAGTGCAGCAAGGGGTGGAAGCACGAGGCGGACGACGACTACGGCTACTGCCTCAACGTCCACGACGAAGTGCAGATCGAGTGTCGCACGCGAGAGATCGCAGAGACCCTCGGGCCGATGTTCGCCGCGGCCATCACAGAAGCAGGGAAGCAACTCGGGGTACGGTGTCCGCTCTCCGGGTCCTACGACATTGGGGAGAACTGGTCTTGCACGCACTAAGAGATCGCCCTGAGCACTACACGGGCGCGGCAAATGAGCATTACGCGGCGTCGGTGTTTCTCAAGCGCGGAGGGGTCCGTTCAAAGTGGCGGCGTTACAAAAGAAAGGGCGCGAGATGAAGCGCCTCGCTCTCATCGACGGCGACGAGGTGGCTTTCAAGGCCGTCGCCGTCACCGCGACGAACATCCAGTGGGACGACGGGGAGCCCGACCAGGCCCCCAGCGCAGCCCTCGCGGTTCGCGCAGCGAAGGAGCTCGTGACCGCCTGGGCCCAGAAGGTGGAGGCCGACGAGATCATCGTCTGCCTGTCCTGCCGGGACCGCAAGCTGTTCCGTCGCGACATCTACCCAGCCTACAAGACGGAGCGCACCGAGAAGCCCGTCGCCTTCTGGGCCGCAGTTGACGCCCTTTCGGCAGCGTTCGAGGTCAGGGAGTACCCGGGCCTCGAGGCGGACGACGTCATGGGGATCCACTCGGGGAAGGAGAAGGACCGCCAGCCGATCATCGTCTCGTCCGACAAGGACATGAAGACGATTGCTGGCGCGTGGATCTTCTCGCCATACCACGGCACGAAGAAGAAGGTCACCGAGGAGGCGGGCAACCGCTACTGGATGACCCAGACGATCACCGGGGACCCGAGCGATGGCTACAAGGGGATCCCCGGCGCGGGCCCGAAGCGGGCCGAGAAGATCCTCGAGGGCCTCTCGTCCCTTCGGGCCATGTGGGCTGCAGTCGCGGACGCCTACCGGGTCGCCGGCCTGACCTCAACCGCCGCCATTACCCAAGCACGCCTCGCGCGCATTCTGCGCCCGGGAGACTACGACTTTTCCAAGAAGGAACCGATCCTGTGGAATCCGTGAAGCTGCAAGAGCCCGTCGTGGGCCCCACGTACGCCGAGTCCAAAGCCGGCGTGATGAACACCCGCAGTGGCGTGAAGTTCAACCTCGTGAACCCGCGCGCCGAAGACGTCCGCATCGAGGACATCGCGTCCCACCTGTCGAAGCTCTGCCGATTCACCGGGGCGACGAGCACGTTCTACTCCGTGGCCGAGCACTCGGTGCTGGTTGCGTTCGAGATCCGGCAAAAGCACCAGCACGACCGGAAGCTGCAACTCATGGGCCTCCTCCACGATGCCGCAGAGGCGTATTGCGGGGACGTGTCGAAGCCCAACAAGGACGCAATGCGCGCGGTGATGCGGGAGAAGTTCGGGACGGCCGTTACGCCCTACGACGTCATCGAGGGGCGTGTGCAATCCGCCGTGTGGGAGCGGTTCTCTCTCACGGACTGCGCGGCTCCGAGCGCGACGCAGATCGTCAAGGAGGCCGACAACGCGGTCTACTGCCGTGAGGCGGGCCTGTGGATGGGGCGTCCCGGCGTCCCGGCGCTGAGTCCAGACACCGCGCGCGAGCTCTTCCTCGCTACCTTCGAGTTTTTGACGAAGTGACCCGCGACTGCAACACCTGCGCCAAGCACATCCAGGGCGCACATCCTGGGGACCGCGTGGTGTTCGCGCGGGGCCCCATCGGCGGCGCACTGACGTGCGCCGACTGCCTCAACGAAGACGGCGACCACCAGTGGGTCCAGCCGTTGCCTTTATGGGAGCCGAAAGACATGAACGAAAAGACGGCCGCTGACAACTTCGTCACGGAGGCGAGCCTCGAGCCGATCCGCGAGCGCCTTGCCCAAGCCCTCACGCGCACCAACGACGGTGCCGCTCGCGCCAACGCGGGCAAGCCGCCGCTCTCGCTGGTGGTGCGTGAGCTCGTCGAGGGAACCGCGCGCGGCCTCGCCTACGGCCGCGACAAGTACACGAAGCTGACCGGCTCAGACGCCACGCACAACTGGAAGAAGGGCTTCCCGTGGCTGTCCCTCGTGGACTCCCTCGAGCGCCATCTCCACGCCTGGAAGGACGGAGAGGACACCGATGCCGAGAGTGGGCTGTCGCACCTCGACCTCGTGGCGTGCAACCTGATGTTCATCATGTGGCACATCAAGCACCGCCCGGACCTCGACAACCGCTGGAAGGGGGGCGCGGTGTGAACTTCGGGGCCCTCCTGACGGCCGGCGCGTGGCTCGCCAAGTACTGGCGGGCCATCACCCTGGCCGTCTCGCTGACCTCGGCGGTGGGTGCTGCGTGGCACTGGATCGAGTCCCGTGCTGACCAGCGCGCCGCCGAAGCGGTCACCAAGGTCCGTGACGAACAACGCCGCACCTTGGCGGCGCAAGTTCAACGCGACTTCCAACTCACTCTCGATCAGGAAAGGATTTCCGCTGATGCTGACGCGCAACACGCTGCTCGTCTCGGCGCTCTGCGCCGCTATTACGCTGGCCGGATGCGCGAGCAGACCCCTGCAATGCGAACCGGTCCCGGCGAGACCGCTTCCGTTCCCGAGCGCCCCGGAGAGTCTCCTGCGGGACCCGGCGAACAAGGTGCTTGTCGACCGGGCGTTGAATACGACGCCCTCGAAGCCCGCGCCGCAGAGGACGCCCTGATGGTCCTCGATTGGCAGCGCTGGTACCACGAGCAGCAGAAACTGAGGAGCGCCGAATGATGGGCTTCGTCTTCGCGGTGATCGTCGTCATGGGTGCCTGGTGGTGGATCCTCGTCCGGAAGGGCGGGGAAGACCCGTGGGAGCACTTCTGCCGAAACTTCTGGTGAATCAATGGGTTGGATTTATCCAACCCTCACGACGAAAGGGGTCCCTATGAGTATCCCTAAGGACGAGTTCGAGTTGCCAGCGACCACCGCTGATCTCCTCCCGTACCTGCAGACGCTGTACCCGGCCGCGGAGCTCGCCACGTACGTCCTCAAAGGGGACGACGAAGGTGCTCGCGTGTACGTCGGGAAGCTTCAACTGATCGACGAACTGCTGTCCCTTCACAGGGAGCAGAACGAAAGAGTCGCGGCGGCGCATGAGGCTAGCGCCAGCCCCTGACCCGAAGGCACTCCACGAGTTCCTTCGCGATACGGGCTACCCATTTGAGTGGCCCGAAGACGTCCTCGCCCGTTACTGCGCCAAGACCGCGATTGAGACCTCCAGCGGTGACGTGGCGGGGTACGTTTGGTTCACCTGGGTTTCAGACGCCGACAAGGTTCTGGACTTCCACATCGCGGTACACCCAAAGTACCGCTCAAGAGTCTTCACGCGCCGCGTGTTGCACTCCCTCCTGTCCGCCATCCGGTCCACCGGTGCGCGGACTGTAATGGCACGGCCCACGTCCGAAGAACACGCGCAGCAACTGCGACGTCTCGGATTTTCCATCCACGGGCCCTTCGCCGTATTCCCTCTCAGCAAGGATCCGCCCGAATGGGTTCGATGATTTCTGGTCTCCTCGGCGGTAAGGAAGCTGCCCCGCCCGTAATGATCACTCCCGCTCCGCAACCCGCGAAGACGGAAGAGATCGACCCCGAAGCCAAGCGTCTCGCCAACGAGCGCCTCTCCCAGGCCAAGCTCCGCAAGGGCCGTGCGGCTCTCCGCACCGACCTCGTCACGGGTGGCTCCGGGGCGGGCATCGCGATCCCGACGTAACCGATGGCCGCTACGTCCCTCAAGGCGCGGTACGACAACCTCGCTATGCGGCGCGATCCGTTCCTGCGTCGCGCGCGGGAGTACGCGGCCCTCACGATCCCGTCGCTGCTCCCTCCGGTCGGTCACAACTCCAGCCAACGCCTTCCCGAGCCCTACCAAGGCTTCGGCGCGCGAGCGACCGTCAACCTGTCCTCGCGCCTCCAGCACGCGCTGCTGCCTGCCGGCCAGAGTTGCTTCCGGTACCGGGTCCCCAATTCCCTGCTCCTGAAGGCCAAGACCATGGCCCCCTCGGCGGAAGTCGAGCGCGGCTTGGCGATGAGCGAGAAGCTCGTCATGTCGGAGATCGAGAACCGCAACTGGCGTCAAGCCACGTCGCTGTCCATTCAGCTTCTGATCGTCACGGGCAACGTGCTCGAGGTCATGCTGCCGGACAACTCGATCCGGGTGTTCAGGCTTGACCAGTACGTGGTCGTGCGGGATCACGCGGGTAACCTCGTCGAGGTCATCACCGAAGAGAAGCTGTCGCCGCTGGCGCTCCCCGAAGAAGCGCAGGGCATGGTCGACCCCAAGAAGCTCGCCGATGCGGGCAGCGAGGTCGAGCTCTTTACCTGCTACAAGCGCCAGCCTGACGGGGCCTACAAGACCTGGCAGCAGCTGGAAGGCAAAACCGTCCCGAAGTCCCGCGGCACGTACGCGAATCAAGATCAACTTCCGGTCTTCGCGATCCGCTGGGCGGCGGTGCCGTGCGAGGACTACGGCCGCGGTAAGGTCGAAGAGCACGTTGCGGACCTGAGGACCCTCGAGGTCTACCGCAAGTCGATGATCGAGGGCGCAGCGATGGCTGCGCGCCACATCACGCTCGTGCGCCCGAACGCTGCCGGTGGCAACCTGCGTCAGCGCATCGCCAAGGCGAACAACGGCGACGTCATCCCGGGCAATCCAGACGACGTCCACATGCTCCAGTTCGAGAACGTGGCGGGACTGCAGATCGTCCAGCAGGACATCGCGGCGCTCCTCCCAGGTCTCTCGGCGGCGTTCCTCATGGTCGGCGACATGCGCCGCGACGCGGAGCGCGTCACCGCCACCGAACTGCGGATGCTCGCAGAGGAACTCGAAGGGGCCCTTGGCGGGGTCTATTCGCTCCTCGCGGCGGAAATGCAGAAGCGGCGCATCACCCGTCTCACGTACCAGATGCAGAAGCAGCGGAAGCTCCCCGAGTGGCCGAAAGGCATGATCGAGGCGCAGATCACCACTGGCTTGGAAGCCCTCGGCCGGCAGGAAGATGTCCGCAAGGTTCTCCAGGCTGGCGAGATCGTGAAGGGAATGCCGGGCTCGGAGATGTACGTCAAGTTCAACGAACTACTGCAGATCGCGTTCAGCGGCATCGGCCTTCCGAATGCCGTGCGTACCGAAGCTGAAGTGCAAGAAGCACAGCAGCAGCAACTCGCAGCCGAAGCGTTGAGCTCCGGCGCGGGACAAGCACTCGGCGCTGCCGGTAAGGCGGCGATGCAGCAACCGACAGGGGCTTAATGAGCCAGCAGCAACAGCAGGATGCGATGCCCGCGAAGGGCACGCCAGAGTACAACCAGCGGATGGTTGAGCTCTTCGAGAAGCAGGGTGGACAGTTCGACCCCAACACGCAGAGGTTCGTCCTCCCTTCGCAGCCCGGGGACCGCCCCGAGTGGCTCCCCGAGAAGTTCTTCGACAAGGACAAGGGTCCCAACTACGAGGCCCTGGCGAAGTCCTACGCCGAGCTCGAGAAGGGCCGCGGCAAGGCCCCGCCGGCCGGTCCCGCCAAGGGCGGGGACCCGGCGGAGTCTGCCGTCGCCAGCGCAGGGCTCGATTGGGACACCTTGGGCCAGAAGGTGGCGACCACCGGCACCATCGAGGACGCCGATTACCAAGCTCTCGAGAAGGCTGGGATCCCCAAGCACGTTGTCGACGGCTACATCGCAAACACGAAAGTGGCCCAAGCGGCCGCGCGTGAGCGCAGCGCAAAGCACGTCGGCGGCGAAGACGTCCTGAAGCACATCATGGAGCGCGCCGGCAAGGAGCTCTCGAAGGAAGAGGTCGCTGCGTTCAACGCGCAACTCGCCAACGAGAAGACGTGGTCGGCGGCGCTGGATGTGCTGAAGGCGAAGTTCGCCCCGGCGGACGGCGAGCCTCTCGGTCAACTCGGCGGCGGCAACGGCAGCGGTACGCCTGTCGGCTTCCAGAGCGCCTTCGAGCAGTCCGAGGCGATCAACAAGCGCGACGCGCAAGGTCGCAAGCTGTACGACGTGGATCAGGCGTACCGCGCCCAGGTCCGCGCGCGGATCGCCGTCTCGGCGTTCTGACCACGAAGCACTGATTCGCGCCGCCGAATAGCGGCCGTCACCGGAGCGTCATCCCGGCCAGCGTCCCGGCACATCCCGGGGCGCTCTCTCAAGCGTTAGGCGTCAGCGTACGACACGCCGAAGCGCTTCAGAGAGCGCACAGCGCTCCACCCCTCGCGGGGCTCCCACACCGCCCAACGGCAAGTCTCACACCGCGTTCCCCGGGAAGGGCACGCAGCGTGGGCTCTCCGTGACTCACCGAACACCTTGGCCCTGCTACGGCGGGACAACCTTGCGTGGTGCGGATGACGTCGAAGTCCAGCAGTTCTTCAACTTCACCACCAGCAAGGAAACACCATGGCGCACATTTCCGGCCACGCAGCCGCGAAGTATGACCAGTTCGTGCAGAGCGTGGACGCCTCGACGGCGTTCAACGTCGGCGCGGACTTTGGCGGTCAGGGCCCGATGCCCGTCGGCCGCAAGGCGTTCACCGAACTCTCGAACTCCGACACCATCATGGTGCGCGCGACGTCGCAGTCCAACCCCCGTAACTGGGAGGTGGGCCTGTACACGTACACGTCGAGCACCAAGACCCTGGCCCGCACGACCATCCTCGAGTCCAGCAACTCGAACAGCGCCGTGGACTTCTCCGCGGCGGGCGTGGCCGGCTCGGTCCGCCTCGAGGGCCTGTCCCTCGTCGCTTCGACCGCCAATGCCTACACGATCACCCAGATCGCCTCGGCCGGCCGCACGGTCGCCGCGAACAGCACCACGGCCAACGACGGCGTGAAGCTCGCGTGCGCCATCGTGCAAGACCTGGTCGCTGCCGGTATCCTCAAGGGCTCGATCTCGTAAGCCCTCGGGTTTACGCAACTCCCTCCTGAGTCCCGTTCCGCGCCCCTTTCTGTGGGCGCGCGGGTCTCGCTTTTCCTAAAGGAAACAACATGGCGTTCGGAGATCCCTCCAACCCGGCGCGCTTTGGCTACGGCCAGAGCGTGTCCGATGACCGCAACCTCTTCCTGAAGGTCTTCGGCGGCGAAGTCCTCGCGGCCTTCAGCGAAGCGGTGGTGACCCTCGACAAGCATCAGGTCAAGACCATCACCAGCGGCAAGTCCTTCCAGTAAACCCTTCGGAGAGCTGGAGTAAAACCGTCTTAACTGCTGGAAACCCTCTCGTAGGCAATCAGCAGCCAAGCCCGACCTAACGGCGGGAAGGTTCAACGACTAGGGCGCAAGCCCGTAGATTCAAGCGAATCGAAATGGATGGCACACCGAAAGTGTGCCGCCTGTGTGGGACTGAAAAGCCCCTCAGTGACTTCTATTCTCGATCCGACACCGGCCGGCACAGAAACGAGTGCCGCGAGTGTTTGATCGAAGCGCACCGCTACAAGAAGCTCGGCGTGTGCAACACTGAGTATCACAAGATGCTCGCAGCGCAAGGTGGGAAGTGCTCCATCTGCCGCTGCACCCTCAACTCCTCGCGGTACACCAAGTTCTCGGTCGATCACGACCACAGGACCGGTGTCGTTCGCGGACTGCTCTGCAGCCCGTGCAACGTCGCGCTAGGGATGATGAAGGACAGCCCGCGACGCCTTGAGGCGGCGGCTGAGTATCTCCGGCGGCATGGTTGTGAAGATATAGTCTGATCTGCACGGCGACGTGCAGCGGGAGCGTAAGGCTCCGGCAGCGGGTGCGAACCGCTGTGAACACCAAGGCTTTCCAGAAATGTCCCGAAGACCTGGAAAGCGACCGCCGAGTACCACACGGCCGGCCAAGAGATGCTCGGCAACGACATCGACACCACGGAAGTGACCGTCACCGTCGACGGCCTGCTGGTCGCGCACACCGCGATCTACGACCTCGACGCGAAGATGTCCCACTTCGATGTGACCTCGCAGTTCTCGCAAGAGCTCGGCAAGGCGGTCGCCAAGGCGTTCGACAAGAACGTCTTCCGTGCGATCATCCTCGGTGCGCGCACCGCGGCCGACGGTCCGTTCCCGGCGGGTAACACCGTCACCGACTCGTCCCTGACGAACTCAGGCACCATCGATGGCAAGACGTGGATCGACGCGATCCGCACCGCGCGCATCAACATGTTCAACAAGGACGTCCCCGAGGACGCCCCGATGTACATGGCGGTGAACGCTGCCGTGTTCGACGCGATCAAGTACGCGAAGGACTCGAACGGCAACTACCTGTACATCCACAAGGACCTGGGCGACCTGAGCACGAAGAACCGTGCCCAGACCATCGTGGTCGAGGACGTGCAGATCCTGCGTTCGCGCCTGATGCCGACGGCCAACGAGACGTCCGACACTTCGGTGTACCCGAAGTACCGGGCGAACTACTCGACGACCACGGGTGTCCTGTGGGTGCCGCAAGCGGTCGCCACCGTCAAGCTCGCCGAACTGGCGATGGAGACGCAGCGCGACGTCCGCCGGCAGGAAGACTTCATGGTCGCCAAGATGGCCGCAGGCACGGACAAGCTCCGCCCCGAGGCTTGCGTCGAGTTCAAAACCTCCTAAGAGGCGTGAGGGGACTGGGTGCGTACGCGCTAGGTCCCCTCTTTTTCCCACAAGGAGATCCAATGGCCCTCGGCCTGAACGTCCGCAAGTTCCAGTTTCAAGCAGCGGCCGGCAACATCTGGGAAGTCATCCTCACCGAAGCGACGAGCGGGGCCGTCAGCGGCATCGGCCGGCGCGTCGAAGGCGACGACCCGTCGTTCGACGACACCGAAGTGTCCTTTGTGGTCATCACCACGAAGGTTGACAAGGTGTTCGGCACGGGCGCGCAACTCGACACGACCCTGGCGCACGCGGCGTACTACGACGCCTCGAACGTCGGCGGCGCGGGTGCGGCGCTGTCCACGCTCCTCACGTAACACCAAGCGGTCCCGAGCTCCACTCGGGGCTGCTTTTCGGAACCCTCATGCCGTCCAATACCGTATTCAGCAAGCTCGACGCGGTGAACATCATCCTCAAGTGCATCGGTGAGGATCCCGTGTCGTCGCTCTCGTCCGGCCTTCCGGACGCGGAGGCCGCGGAAGCGGTCTACGACGAGACCATGCGCGACGTTCTCGAGTCGGGCTGGCACTGCAACACCGAGAAGGAAACCACGCTCACGCTCGACAGCGACAGCAAGATCCCGCTGCCGGACAACTGCCTGAAGGTGGACACGAGCGGCGATGACGCCGACATCGACGTCACCGAGCGCGACGGCTTCCTGTACAACCTCACGGACAAGACGTTCACATTCGACGACGACGTCGTGGTGGACATCGTCTATCTCCTCGAGTTCACCGAGCTCCCTTACCGCCTCGCGCACTACATCGCCTGGGTGGCTGGCGGGAAGTACCAGATGCGCCAAATTGGCTCGAACGTGCTAGAAGGGTGGATCGAGAAGGAAATCAACGACTCCCTCGCCAAGCTCAACGCCAGCGAGGAAGCCTCCGACGACGCCAACGTCCTGCGCGACAGCCGCAGCGTGGCCCTCGCGGCCTACCGCAACAACTACATCCGAGGACAGTAACCCATGGGGCAGCTTGTCGAGCAGCCGATCAAGACGCTCTTCAATGGCGTCTCGCGCCAGCCCCATCCCGTCCGCCTCCCCAGCCAGGTCGAGGTGGCGGACAACGTGCTGTTCTCCGTGATCACGGGCGGCTTCGAGAAGCGGCCCGCGACGCAACACGTAAAGACCCTCACGACCCTCGACTCAACCATCGAGTACGCCCTTCACGTCATCGACCGCGACTCTACGGAGCGCTACGCGGTCGTGGTGGGGGACGACGACTTGGTGGTCTTCGACCTCCTGACGGGGGCCGCGAAGACCGTCGCGTACCCGGACGGTAAGACGTACCTCGCAGGGGACCCGCACGACATCGTGTGTGTCACCGTGGCGGACTACACCTTCGTGGTGAACCGGTCCGTGACGGCCGCGATGAGCAGCGCCAGGTTCGGCCGCACGCTCACTCCGCAGACCGTCTCGAGCATCACGCGCGCGTCCACTACGGCCACCGTGACGACTGGCGTGGCACACAGCCTGACGACCGGCGATTGGGTGACCGTCTCCGGATGTACCCAGACCGCGTACAACGGGGTCTTCCAGATCACCGTGACCGGGGCGACCACTTTCACGTACACCGTGACGGGATCCCCGGCGACGCCCGCCACGGGCACCCCGGCGTACACCGCCGTGAAGGGCGCGGTGGACGGCACGAAGCAGACCTTCAGTGCCCTCCCGGCCGCGTCAGGGTCCCTCGTGATCTACAAGGTGACCGGCAACGAGGACACCGAGTTCGACGAGTACTACGTTCAGGACCAGGCGGGCAGCGTGTGGAAGGAAGTGGCCGCGCCGGGGACGGCGTACCAGTTCGACGCGACCACGATGCCCCACCAACTCGTGCGGAACAACGACGGCACGTTCACCTTCCAGAAGGCGACGTGGACCGTTCGACCGGTAGGCGATGACATCTCGGTCCCTGAGCCGGCGTTCATCGGCAAGGAGATCGTGGACGTCTTCTTCCACCGCGGCCGATTGGGCCTGGCGGCGGACGAGTTCGTCACGTTCTCGCAGGCCGGCGACGTGTTCACGATCTGGCCCGACAAGGCCTTCCAAGAGATCGACTCGGATCCCGTTGAGCTCCAAGCGTCGACCAACAAGGTCACGATCCTCCGCTATGGCATCCCGTTCCGCAAGGCGCTGTTCCTGACGGCCGACTCGGTGCAGTTCGAGATCGGCTCTACGGAGCGCTTCACGCCGAAGACCGCCGCGATGGACGTCACGACGTCCTATCAGGTGGACCCGTACGCGCGTCCGGTGACCATGGGGGAGCAACTCTACTTCGCCGGCTCGGTTCAAGAGTCTGGCGTCGTGTACGAGTACTTCTACAACGGAGACACGTTCTCCAACGTGGCCGCGGACGTGACGAAGCACTGCTTCGGATACGTGCCCCCGCGGATCCGCTGCATGACGGCGAGTCCGCTTGCGGGTCGTCTCTTCGTGGTCCCAGATGACGAGCGCAACAGCGTCTACGTCTACACGTCCTACTGGGACGGGGACAAGAAGGTCCAGTCAGCCTGGGGGCGGTACAAGCTTGCCGAGAACGACACCGCCGCGTACGTCTACGGCGCGTCCGTCGTCGGCGACTTCATGTATCTCCTGATCGCCCGCGGGACCGAGGTGTGCCTCGAGAAGCTCCCCGTGGAGACCGAGACGGCCGACGCAGGGCTGGGCTTCGCCCCGCTCTACGACCGCCGCGAGTCCCTCACTGGGGTCTACGATGCCGGCAACGACTGGACGACGTGGACGACGTCATACGCTCACGGCGACGCCGCTGCGGTCCTTCTCAGCGGGGACTTCACGGGAAACGCCGGGCGCGTCCTGTCCGTGACGTACCCGTCTGGCACCACGGTACGCGCCTCTGGGGACTTCTCCGGGGGCAGCGCCTACGTGGGGAGCCCCTACGAGGCCCGCTGCGAGCTCTCGAAGCAATACCTGCGTGACCAGAACGGCTCGGCAATCAAGACCGGCCGGCTGCAACTCAGGCACTTCACGTTCAACTACAAGAACACCGGCTACTTCGAGGTCCATGTGACCGCGGAGGCCCGTGATCCGAAGGTGTGGACGATGACCGGTCGGATCCTAGGCTCGAGCCTGAACCTGATCGGCACGCCCTCGGTGGTCCCGCAAGGCAACTATCGGGTCCGCGTGGGCTCGCGAGGGGACACCAGCAAGGTCGAAGTGGTCTCCAGTTCTCCGTACCCGTTCGTCATCACTGGAGCGTCGTGGGTCGGCTTCTACAACAACGTGGCGCAGCAACCGCAGGGGTAAGCGTATGAGTATGCCCGTCGCAATGATGATCTTCAGCGCCGTGTCTAGTGTGGTGCAGGCGTCACAGCAGTCCGACGCCGCACAGGCCCAAGCGGCCGCTGCCGCGCAGAACGCGCAGGCGGCGATTGACGAGGCGACTCGGCAGCAGGCGGAAAACAACCGAGTCGCGTCCGAGAAGAAGTCGGATCGGATGCGCCAACTGGACGAAGACCTTGGCAGGGCTCGCGTGGCCTCCGCAGAGGGCTTCGGGATGCTCGGCCGGGAGATCGCTGACCTCGGCTACGTCGGGGGCTTGGACATCTCGCGCATCGAGGCGAATCGCGCGAGCATGAACAACTCGCTACAGGCCCGGAAGGTTGCGGCCCAGCAGGGCGCGGTGAACGCCGCCGACGCAGCCAACCGTACGTCCACCGCGGCGTTCACCGGGGGCATCTTCAACGCCATCGGTTCGGGCCTGAAGATCGGCGCGCAAGACGCCGCCAACAAGCGGATCGAGGACGCGGCACGTAACCGCAACCCGTCCGTGCGTTACGAAGACGCCTTCTAAGGAACCACATGAGCGCAATCCGCGAGACCAACCTCGCCCGTACCCGCCCTTCGCGGGGCGATTCGCCCGGCGTGCAAGCCCCGCGTGAGCGGTCCCAGGTCTTCGACAACCCGACGCCGGTCGTCCAGCACGACACCACGGACCTGTCGATCCTGTCGAAGTCCTTCGGGAACTTCTTCGACGGGCTGAGTTCCGCGGCGCAGACGCTCCAGCGCGCGGACCACGCCGAGGCGATGCACAAGATCGCGCAGGAGAACGAGGACCAGAAGGCAAAAGGTCTTGCCGACGCCTTGGCGGGCACCCCGGATCCCACGCTCGGCGACGACCGGGACTACATGACGGCCTTCTCGCGCACCAAAGGCGCGGTGGCGGGCCAGAAGTCCTCGGCGGACTTCCTCACGGCGCTCTCGCAGCAACCCTTCGGGACCGACCCGGAGGCGTTCCGCGACGAGTGGGTGAAGCGCGAGTTCGGCACCGGGTCCGGGAACCCGACGCTGGACGGGTCGATGCTCTCGACGTTCAAGCAGAGCACCGACCACGCGATCCTGCAGTTCCGCGTGAACGCCGCCAAGGAGCAGCGTAACGCCGGCCTGTCCGCCCTGTCCGAAGAAGTGTATGGTCAGAGCGGGACGGCGAGCGTGGCCGATCTGCAGGACTGGCTTCGGCGCTCCACGACCCTTTCCCTAGGCGACGAGGTGAAGGGTCGCGCCCACGTCCTATCCACGCTGATCGACTCGGCGCGCACCCCACAGCAACTCCAGCGGGTCGAGGCGCTCCTGCACGAGAAAAACTACGGCCCCCAAGGCCAGTCGTTCGCCGATATGTTCCCCGCGTCGGCCGCGCAAGTGTCCGAGAAGGCCACCAAGGAGTACCTCTCGAGCCTGTCCGCCGGAGCCTTCAAGGCCTACGACGACATCGAGAAGCAGATGGTCACTGCGCTGCAGTCCGGCGACGAGAAGCAACTCACCGCGGTCCAGCTGGGCCTCGAGAAGGCCCGCAGCCAGCATGGCGGCGAGGCGGTCTACGACCGACTCAACAACAAGTTGCAGGCTGCTTTGGACAAGGTCGTGAGGCAGAACGTCGCGATCAACGCCTACATCCTCAAGGGCACCCAGGGCGGCTACCCGGTGGACCCGGAGGAAGCCAACAAGCTCCAGCCCATCCTCATGGCGCGGATGCTTGCAGCGAACGGGGCCCACGAAGGGAACAACCCCGCCGAGTGGCAGAGCCCGCTCGCGTCGTGGAAGGCCGCGGAAGCGACCGCCCAGATGGTCAACGCCTACCACTCCATCGGCAACGACCTGAAGACCACGATGAGCATGGCGTTGCAGGACGTGAACAACCTGCAAGCTCAGAGCAACGCCTTTCGCTTCTACGCGAAGCTGGGAGCCGAAGGCAGGGACGTCTCGAACTTCATGTCCGGCGACGCCTACAAGGCGTACACCGCGGTGCAGTCGCTGATGCGCACGACCGCGCAGGGCAACCTCGAAGCGGCCCTCAAGGCCTACAACGCGAACCCCGACGTCGCCAAGGAAGTGGACGAGAGGGCGAAGAACGTCGACTGGCCCACCCTGATGAACCGTCCGGGGGACCAGAAGGAGAAGGTCGTTGCCGACGTCACCTCGACGCTGAAGTCGAGCCTGGCGGACGCCCTCGAGGTGAAACGCCTCGGCATCTTCTCGGCCCCCGGGAAGATCGTTTTCCAGCAGGACGTCGGCCAGGAACTGCTCGCGGACTACGCGCGCACGCTCCTCGAGTTCCGCGCGCGGGGCATCCCGGGTGCGGAGGACGCCGCGAAGGACGTCATCACGAAGAACCTCACGGCGAACTATCTCTCGGTGCCCGGCGCTGACGGGACCGTTCAGGTTGTGCGGCGGCGGGACTACCCGGCCTTCAAGGACGGCGTGAACATCGGCCCCGGGGTCCACATGAACCCGGCGCTCGGCGAGCGGGAGAACACCCTCGACAACTTCCGCGCGGACCTCGACGAGGCGAAGGCGCGGATGCCCGGGCTGTTTGGCACGCCCGGTATGTTCTACGTGCAGCGCGGCAAGGGAGACGTCACCGCGAACGGCGGCTTCCTGCTGATGAATGGCGAGGAGCGCCGGCCGGTGTTCTTTGCCCCGGGGCAGCAGATCGCCCTCGAGGAACCCGATGGGTGGGTCTCGACGAAGCTCAAGCAACTCACTGGAGTGGGGCGCGCGGCGGGCGGGAAGACCATCACCCTGTCCAAGAACCCCGAGGAGGCCCAACGCGAGCTCGAAGCTATCTTGCCGCGGCACTTCTCTGCGGAGCGTATGGATACGGTGCATGGTCCGGTGTGGAGGGTGTTCTACCAGTTCCACCTGACGCAGCCGGAAGATCTCACCACCATCGGTGGGAAAGCCATGAAGCGCCGGCTGGAAGCGAACCAGCGCGACAGCGATATGCGCGAGATGCTCAACAACCCAGACGCGAGGATGTACCCGTAATGGACGTTTCCCTGATGTCCCAAGTGTCGTCCGCGACCAACTACGCGGACTACATGGCGGATCTGCAACGCTCCGTCCTTCGTGATCGCCAGATGCGCGGCGCGGCCCCCGACACGCTCGGGGTGTCCGTGCCGATGCCTGGCGTGTCCTCGGTGCGCGAGTTCATGGACACGGCCCGCAACTGGTGGTCCGAGGTCCGAAAGAGAAAGGGCCCCCAAGGCTACGACATGGCGGATACGCCCATGGAGGGCAGCTACATCCAGCGCCGGTACGACTTCATTGCCGGCGAGGAGGCTGCTCGCAAGTTCGCCTACGACGACTCAACGGGACGCCAAGTGCTCCCCGGCCAGGGCGTCAAAGGCAAGGTCACCGTCGGGATCGGCTTCAACATGGACCGCCCCGACGCCCGGGAAGTGATGTCCCGCGCGCTCGGCTTCGATGACGCGCGATTCGACGAGGTGTACCAAGGCCGCAAGCCACTGTCCGAAGTCGAGGTGCGAAAGCTCTTCGACTACAACGTGCGGGAGGCGGAAGACGTCGTCTCCACGCGGCTGAAGGGCGTGGACCTTCCGGAGCACCGCAGGATCCCCTTGGTGTCCCTCGCGTTCAACGGCCCGTCCCTCATCGGGCCGAAGCTCACCGCGGCCATCACCAGCGGAGACTGGGGCGGGGCCCTGAACGAGATCCTGTTCAACTCGAACCGGAAGTCGTTCGGCGGGCTCTTCTCGCGTCGGTATCGCGAGGCCTCGATGTTCTCCGGAGGGGACGTCGAGCCCCCCAAGTTCGCCGACTACATGGCGCGCGTCGCCCCGAAGTCGAAGCTCGCGTCCGCGGCTCTCAACAAGCCCGACGTCTAACACCCACGAGAGGTTATGGCTGATCCGACCATTGCAGTCCCCGTGACGTCCCCTGTCGCCCAAGAGCGCCCCGTAGCGCCCACTCGCGACACCGTTGTGGAGGACATGAAGGCCCCCACGGCCCTCGAGACCGCCGCAGCGATGTGGCGTCGCGACACCGTGCTGGGCGCTGCGCTGGCCGAGTTCAGCATGGCGGAGGACACCGGGGAGTTCGACCCGGGCTTCAACCCGTACTCGCATTTCGCGGCCAACAAGGTCCGCATGGTGGACCTCGAGCCGTGGCTCCGGCGCGGGGCGTTCGACTACGCGAAGAACGAGGCTGACTTTGGCCGCATCGCTGCGCGGATCCGGACGCAGACGGAAGACCTCAAAACCATCGAGCAGGGCTCCGGATGGGGCCTGGCGCTGGGCATGGGGCTGTCGCTAGTGGATGTGATGACCCTCGTCCCGTTCGCCAAGGCGGGCACGGGCGGGGCGGTCGCCAACGCTCTGCGCGTCGGGGCGTCCGGAGCGGCCATCGCCACGGTGCAGGAGAGCGCGCTGCACGCACTGCAACCGACCCGCACCGAGACGGAGTCGTTCCTCAACATCGGCCTGACGACGGCGCTGGCCGGCGGCATCGGGGTGTTCGCCTCGGCGCTGCACCCGGCCGCGCCGCTCAACCCGGCGAACAAGCCGGCGCTGGACCCCTCCGCGCCCCCGCCGATTGGCTCCGCGCTCCCGGGGATGGCGCGGGAGGAGGCCGACACCGTGGGCTCCGTGGGTGCTGCCAGCGCCCGCGTGACGGCCGGGACGGAGCCCGTAACAGGCACCAACGCCCTGCAACGCGGGGCCCTCAAGGTCGGCCAGTGGCTCTCCGCGGTGACCCCCACCGGGCGCGCCACCGCGTGGACCTCACAGGTGGCCCGCAGTGTCACCCAAGGCCTATTCGACCTGGGCGGGATCTTCACCCGCCACATGGAGGAAGGCGTCGCCCACCGGGCTGGCGCAGAGGACATCATGCGGGACCTCATGGGCGCTCGGGATGAGATCCAGCAGTCCCTGATCGACGGCTTCCGGCAGATGCAAGTCGACATGGGCGTCACCGGGAGCACCGCGGCGGCGACCATCAAGTCCGACGTGAACCTCATGGGCTCCATCGTGGGCCAGAAGAAGTTCCTGAACACCGGGATCTCCGAGGACGAGTTCCACGAGATCGTCCGCCGCAAGGTGACCAACACCTGGTGGCAACAGGGCGGACTCTGGAAGATCGCCGAGCCGGACGGGAAGTGGTTCGCCAAGATCACCGAAGGGCTGGACCCGAAGGCCGTCGAGGTCATCGAGCGCCACACCGACCGTGTGGCGAAGCTCCTGCAAGCCAAGGCGCTCGAGCAGGAAGAGGCGATGTTCCGTGCGGGCATGATCACGGAGAAGCAGCGGCTCGGGAAGAAGTACGGGCTCGCGCAACTGTGGGACAAGGGGCACGTCCAGCTTAACAAGCAGGAGCTCCGCGGTCTCCTGCTTCAGGTGTTCGAAGGCCGGCCCGACGAGGCTTGGCTGCTCGAGACGCACAACCTGAAGCTCGACGAGTGGAAAGCGCTGCCCGACCGGGCGCAGCCGAAGCTCGACGCCAGCGGCAAGCCTGTGAAGGACGCCGCAGGCAACACGGTGACTCAGCCGGGACGCCTCGACCTACTCGAGGAGTGGACCGGAGACCGCGCCGCGGTGGCGCTCGAGCGGGCCCGCGCGGCCCACGAAGCGGCCACGCAGCGCTATCTCGACTCGCTCGACATCAAGGAGCTCACCGACCTGGGCGTGAAGCTCGGGGAGCAGGATCTCCGCAAGGCCCGCATGGGTGAACTGCGCGCCGCCATCCGGCAGCGCACCGCCGAGCTCGAGGTGAAGCGCCTCGAGGGCCTGAAGGCCGCAGCACTGGAGGCCGAAGGCAAGCTGGACGAGATCACCCGCACCATCGATGACCAGACGCGGCTTGCCGAAGAGGCGACCGCGCGCCGGGCGAAGATGGGTAACGACCTCGCCCCGCTGGGCGACCTCATCGCCGCCGCCAAGGCCACGAAGGCCGAAGCGTCGGACGTCCTGAGTTCCCTCCCGCGCGACCGGCAGGTGTCCCCGGACTCCCTCGCGAACCTCCAGAAGACCCGCGAGGAATACGCGGCGGCGCTCGCCAAGGCCCGCCAGCAGTACAACGATGCGGTGCTGGCGCTGCGTCAGCGCGTCAAGGACATGCAGTTGAACGCCAAGTGGGTCGACGAGGCCGTGAAGCGCGTCGATGAGGCGAAGACTGCGAAGGCCTTGGGCGAAGGCAGCGAGGCGATCAACATCATCGTCGAGCGGGAATCCGCGGCGCTGAAGAAGCTCACCGACAAGTTCGAGGCCGTGGCCAAGGTCCGCAAGGAAGCCTGGGAGGCCTACAAGGTTCTCCGCACGGGAGCGAAGGAAGCGAAGATCAGCGTCCGAGACGCCAAGAAAGGCCTCACCGCGGCCAACAAGGAGCAGGCGAAGGCTGCGCGCCAGGCCGCGATCATGGACACGGTCGAAGAGATCGTGGACGGCATCGGCGACAACGGGAAGGCCCCCAACGGCCTCCTGCGGGAGCTCGGCCAATCCGGCCGGGCCAAGGACCGCAGGATCATCCTGACGGATGACGAGCGGCGGATGTTCGAGGACCGCGGGTTCCTGCACAAGGACCTGACGTACGTGCTCGACCGGCAGTACCGGGACATCTCCGCGCGCCTGGCGCTGCGTGAGGTGTACGGGGAGGAGTCCCTCGAGAAGACCCTGAAGTCCGTCTACGCCGACTACGAGAAGCTCGCAGCGGCGTCTCCCGAGAAGCGCGCGAAGCTCATGGCCGAGTACGCCGCGGTCGAGAAGGACGTGATGATGGGTCGGGACCGGATGCTCGGCATCGCTGGTCGTCCGGAGGATCCTGAATCGCTCGCGATGTGGGGCCTCTCCAAGCTGCGCCAGATGACGTACCTACGGTTCGCCGCGGGGTTCGTCGTCTCGTCCATCGTGGACCTCGCGACCCAGGTGCTGCACAACGGGTTCGGCAAGGAAACCCTGTCGGCCAGCCGGCGGTACTTCAAGGTTCTGAAGGACGCCAAGGTGGATCCCGAGTCCCGGGAGCTCCGCACGCTGATGCTGGCCGCGGAGATGAGCATGGCGCACTCCACCGCGTCTCGGCAGTTCATGTTGAACGAGATGGCGAGCGCCCGCGGCGTCGGAACGGAAGGCTCGGTCAAGCAAGCCGTAACGGGCACGTACGACCGCGTCGCGAACACGCTGCAGTCCCGAATGAACGCATGGACCCTCATGGGCCCGTACAACTCGTTCGTGAAGGGCGTGTCGGGCCTGATGTTCGTCGAGAAGCTCTCGAAGTCCCTGGCAAAGTACGACTCCCTGTCCACCCTCAAGAAGGCCGAACTGGCCTCGCTGGGAATCGGGAAGGAGGAGGCGACGAAGCTGCAGGCGATGTTCGAGAAGCACGGTACCCGGGATGACTACGGGTTCCACGCCAACGCCTACAAGTGGAACGAGACGGCCGGCGGTGACGAAGCGGCGCGCACTTTGCGCGTTGCCCTGCGTCGCCTCATGGACCGCTCGAGTCCCACGCCGGGCATCGGCGACCTCCCGAACTTCATGTCCCGACCTCTCGGCCAGGTGCTGGCGCAGTTCCAGAGCTACGGCTTCGGGGCTGTGAACCGCGTCCTGCTGCCGGCGCTGCAGCGCGGTCTCATCTACGGGGACGCGCGCGTGGCGGCGTACTTCACGGAACTGGTGGCGCTGTCGACCCTCGTGGCGACGATCCGGGCGTACCAGAACCGGAAGGACCCGGCGGACTACACCTCCATGCAGTGGATGAAGGAGGTGGTCGACCGCGGCGGGCTGACGTACTACCTCTCGCCATACATCGACGCGGGCCTCAAGGCCACCGGAATGGACCCGGGCGGTATGTCCACGAAGTACCGCAACAACAAGTGGTGGCACTCGCTTCTGGGGCCGTCACTCGGGACGCTCGACACGATTGGCGTGGCGGGCACTGCGGCGCTCAACGGGGACGCACAACGTGCCCGCGAGAAGGCGCTGATGCTCGTCCCGTTCAACCAAGTGTGGCGTCTCGGAAACGCCTTGGCAAACCCGCCCGACTAGCGTGAGGGACCGTGAGGTCCCCGCGCTGCGGGCCTCACCACTACCCTCATGGCAAACTCCTACGTCCGCTATACCGGAGACGGCGTCACGACCAACCGCGCCGTCCCGTTCCCGTACATCTCGCAGGACCACGTCAGTGTCACGGTGGACGGCGTCTCCACGGCCTTCACTTGGGTCAACGCGAGCACGGTCTCGATCAGTCCAGCCCCGGCAAACGGCGCAGACATCAAGGTCTCCCGAGATTCGTCTTCGACGGAACGTCTCGTCGAATACCAAGTCGGAACGCTCAACGCGGATGACCTCAACACCGACTCCCTGCAGGCGTTCTACCTCGCACAAGAGGCGGTGGACCGTGCGGGTGACGCGATGGGCCTTACGGACGACGGCGATTGGGACGCGGAAGGCCTCCGCGTCACAAACGCTGGTGACGCCGTCGACGCCCAAGATCTCGTCACGAAGGCCCAGTTGGACGCGGCGGCAATCGCCCCCGTGACCCCCACGGCCGGAAGCATCGCGAATGTCCCCTCGGGGAACCTCGCCGGCACTACGGTTCAGGCGGCTCTGAACGAGCTCCAAGGCGATGTGGACACGCTGACGACCAGTGTGGCTGCAAAGGCCAACACGGCCAGCCCGACGTTCACCGGCACCCCCGCGGTGCCTACCGCAGCGGCGAAGACCAGCACCACGCAAGCGGCCAGCACGGCGTTCGTGACGGCTGCAATCGTCGGGGTCGGATCGACGTCCGGCCTGAAGATCGTCCGCAACGCGACGACCTCCATCGCCGTCATCACGGCAGATGAGGCCGTGCTGGTCGACAGTTCTGGCCAGATCATCCGCCACACTGCGGTCTCCGTCAGTCCGAACATCAACACCTCGGGTAGCGCGATCAACGCGCGCGACCAGGCCGGGGCGTTCAGCACCAGCACCACGGTGTACCTGTGGCTGATCTCGGACGGGACGACCATCGCGGGCCTCGCATCGCTCTCCGCTACGGCCCCCACGCTCCCCTCTGGGTACACCTACAAGCTCCTCGTGGGCGCGTGGAAGACCACGTCGGGCAGCGGCACGGTCCTCCAAGCGGCGACGCAGCGGGGGAAAACGCTGCGCCTCGACGTCGGCGTCAAGGACGTCTCGGCGGCAACGTGTCCGACTTCGGGCAGCGCGACGGCCAGCACGATGTCCACGGTGCCGACCATCGCGACGAAGGCCTTGTTCCTCCTGTGGAACAACACTGGCGGGCAGTACTACAAGGTCAACCACGCAGCGTTCACTGTCGTGGCGCACGCAAGCCTCGCCGGAAGCGCCGTCGAACTCGGCTCCTCGGTGGTCGACTTCCCAGTCGAAGTACTGATGGCGACCGCGCAGACCCTCTACTGGGGCGGCGATTCGGCCAACGCTACGGACATCTGGACCCACGGGTGGGACATCCCCGGCAACCTCGGATAACCCATGAACCAAGCATCGCACAGCCCTGAGGGGCTCATCGCGACCCTCGCGGCCCTCGCTGGTGGAAACACCAGTCAGTCGGCACAACTTCGCGTTCGCACCAACACTAGCGCACAAGTCCGGTCGCGCCTCAACTCCAGCGCTGCTTCTACTGTCCTCCGCTGCGCCACGCTGGGGTGGATTGATACGCGCGGGAGGGATGCCTGATGTTCGTTGACACCGACGTGCTTGTGTGGGTCGAGCGGGACGAGCTTGGCGCCATCAAGGGCGTCTATCGGCGGCCCCAGCCGGGATACGCGGAAGAAGCAATGCTTGCTTCCGATCCGGAGGTGCTCGCGTTCGAGGCGCGCGGCTGATGCCCGTCGAAGCCCTCCGTCAGAGCCTCGGCCGCCTCGAGGGCAAGGTAGACGCCCTCACCGCGTCGGTCGACAGGTACTCGACCACGCACGCCCGCGAGCACGAACTGCTGAACGAACACGTCCATGAGATGAAGGCGGACCTGAACAAGGTAAAGGGCGCCAAGTGGGCCGTGTTCGCCGTAGCCGGGTTCGCTTCCGGCCTCGTCACCGCGGCGAAAGATCTGTTCCACCGCTGACAGACAACGCCGCCAACCTCGGACAACCCATGAACCAAGCACCGCATAGCCCTGAGGGGCTCATCGCGACCCTCGCGGCCCTCGGTGGGGCCATCACGGTGGGTCAACTGCTGGCCTCAGGCGGGCGACTCACGGCGCGCCTGGTGGTCGGCAGGACCATCACCGGGGCCGGCTTGGGGGCTGTCGCCTCCATCCCGCTGGCATGGGCTCCCGACATGCACCCCGCCGCCACCTACGGCATCGCGGCCGGCCTCGTGACGCTTGGCGTCGCGGGAGTCGAGCGCGCGGCCCAGATGTGGCTCAACAGGAACAAAGCATGACCGAAGACGTGAAGAAAGTCGCGACGTCGGACGACATCCGAGACGCGCTCGCGAACCGCCTGCTCCGTATGGTGGAGGACGGCGTGAAGGTGCGCGTCGAGGACGATGACGGGAAGTCGCGGGTGGAGGAAGTCGATCCGCCCGCGGCTTACCTCACGGTCGTCGTTGCGTACCTCAAGAACAACCCGCCGGCCACTCAGCCGAGCGCCCAGTCCCCTACCGGCGTCCTCAAGAAGCACTTGAGTGCCGTCAAGCCCCTCCCGTTCCCCGGCGCTGCCGCGGCGGGAGCGAACAAGGAGTAACGCATGACCACCGCTGCGAAGCGCTACGTCGAAGCCGACGTGAAGTCGATGGACGCCCCGTCGAACAAGATGGCGGCGATCACGCCCCACGACACCAACGAGCTCGCCTACATCACCCGCGGGATCTACGTGGGCGGTGCGGGGAACATCGTGATCGTGCCGGAGTCCGAGGATTCCGCGGGGACCGCCGTGACGTTCACCGGGGTCCCCGCAGGGACGATCCTGCCGGTCCGGGCGCGCGTCATCAAGAGCTCGAGCACCACGGCGACGAACATCGTCGCGCTGTACTAGCCTATGAAGATCGGGTTAGGCGCGCTTTCGTTGAGCCGCTCGACGGCGGCTTCGTTCATGACCGCCACGGGCGACACCTACTGGGCCAACGTCACGCTCCTCGCGCTGAACAATAACGGCGCGAACAACAGCACCTCGTTCACCGACCAGTCCAGCCTCGCGCGCACCCTCACCGCGGCGGGCGACGCGAAATGGACGACGACTTCGCCGCCGACTGGTCTTACCTCTAGCGCCACCTTCGATGGTACTGGCGACGAAATTGGTTGCGGATCGTCTGCCGGGGACAGCTTTGGCACGGGCGATTACACCGTCGAGTTCATGTGCAAGTGGACCTCCTATTCGTCCACTACCGACGTGGCGGTTGTGGGCGCGAACAATTGGGGCTCTGGCGACGGATGGGTGTTTAGCCGCTACAACACAGGCGGCGGCTGGATCTGGTATCACAAGTCCTCTGCCGTGGTGACGTTCAACACCTTCACTCCGACGAACGGCCAGTGGTATCACATCGCCATCACGCGCTCGGGCACGTCTGTCAAGGTGTTTATTGACGGCACGCAGTACGGCTCAACCGGCACCAGCAGCACCGACCTTTCCTCTGTCCCCGCGTGCACCATCGGCGGCGCGACGAATGCCAGCGCCGTCAACCACAACGGCGGGTTGGCCTCGGTCCGCATCACCAAAGGCGTGGCGCGCTACACCGCCGGGTTCACCCCGCCGACCCTGCCGCTTCCCAACTCATGACCCGCGCCCTGATCCTCTGCCTGCTCCTCTCCGGCTGCACCACGGTTCCCACAGGAACCGACGAGTGTGGCTACGCTTGGCAGCTTGAGCTCGAGGCGATTCCCCGGGATCGCTACGAGATCGTCGAGACCGACGACGTGTTCCTACGCTGCGGGTTCGAGGAGAAGGCCCAAGCCTGCTCGATCCGCTACAAGGGGGATGACGGGAAACCACGCGGGATCGTCTACATCCCGCGCGACATCCCGCAAGACGCCCCATATTGCCAAACCAAGGAGGCACTTACGCGGCACGAAGAGCTCCACATGAGGGGCTGGTCGCACCGCGTTCTAGACTGGTGATGCATTCACCCGAGTGGTACGAGTTCCCCGACGATCCGATCCGCTCGGACTTCCGGAACTTCCTGTATCTCGTCTGGGAGCACCTGAACCTCCCGGTGCCGACACCCGAGCAGTACGAGTTCGGGTACTTCTTGCAGCACGGCTACCCAGGCTACTACGAGCTCGAGGACGGCCGCATCGTGCGGCGCTTCGACGCGGAGTGGGAGACACTCAGCGTCCCCCTTCGCTCCACCGCCCGTCCCCTCGAGGCCTCACGCGCGACGGGTCGGGCGGACATCCTCGAAGGCTTTCGCGGAGTGGGCAAGTCGTACGTGACCGCCGCGTTCGCCCTCTGGTGTCTCCTGCGGGACCCGCTGGACGAGAAGATCCTCGTGGTCTCAGCCTCGAGCAACAAGGCGAAGGAGTTCGTGGCGCAGTGCAAGGGGATCCTGATGTCGATGGAGATCCTTGCGCCGCTGCGGCCGAGGATCGACCAGCGGGATCAGGTGGACCGCTTCGACGTCAACGGAGCGTCGATCTCCCAGAGCCCGTCGCTGAAGGCCGCGGGCATCACGGGCCAAGTGACGGGAAGCCGCGCGACGCGCATCATCGCGGACGACATCGAGTCGAAGGACAACTCCTTCACCGAGGACCAACGCAAGAAGCTGCTGTCGCTCGTGAGCGAGTTCGACGCGATTCTGGTCCCGGGCCCGAACGCCCAGATCACGTACTTGGGCACGCCTCAGACCGAGGAGTCGGTGTACAACCGGCTGATCCGTGAGCGGGGCTTCTCGTGCTTCGTGTGGCCGGCGCGGTATCCGCGGGCGGCGAAGCGCGCGGCGTACCGGCACCAGCGGGACGACGGCAGCACGGTCGACACCCTGGCCCCGCCGCTGCGGATCATCGACAGGCGTCCCGAGCTCGAGTGGACCCCCACGGCCCCTGTGAGGTTCAGCGAAGCGGAGCTCATGGCGCGCGAGGGCAAGGGCCGCAGCTTCTTCATGCTGCAGTTCATGCTCGACACGAGCCTGTCGGACGCAGAGCGCTACCCGCTCAAGCAGTTCGACCTGATCGTGATGTCCGTCAACAAGGACAAAGCTCCCCTCACGATCCAGTGGGGCAAGCACACGGACTCGAAGAACGTCCGCAACGACATCCCGAACGTCGGCTTCTCCGGCGACTACTTCCTGGGCCCGCTCTTCGTGGACCCCGAGTGGCGTCCGTACGGCGGGCGGGTGCTCTTCGTGGACCCCTCGGGCCGCGGCAAGGACGAGACGGCCTGGTGCATCCTCTTCGAGATCGGCGGGTACTTCTACGTGGCCCGTGTGGGCGGCGTGGCGGGAGACCCCGCGGAGGCCATGAAGCAGATCGCGCGGGACGCCTACGACTACCGCGTGAACGAGATCGTGGTCGAGCCCAACTACGGCGGCGTGGTCTGGATCAATGCGTTCCAGCCCGTCATCGCAGAGGCCTGGAAGAACGCCCAGGTCCAGAAGCAGCGCATGGGGGACCGTGAGGGCTTCGTGGCCCTGCGGGCCGATGGTGCGGCCTGCTCGGTCTTCGAGGCTGAGTGGTCGAAGGGCATGAAGGAAGCCCGGATCATCGACACCCTCGAGCCTGTGATGACGCAGCATCGGCTGATCGTCGATGAAGCCGTCGCCCGGGATCAGGTGCTGATGTACCAACTCACGCACATCGCCAAGGAGCGCAACTGCCTCTCGCACGATGACCGGCTGGAGTCCATT
>Ga0208546_1000074_pt1 | contig 43801 bp, 70 predicted proteins | sample DEB19_08_DNA_4_FD_184528 | JGI IMG/M metagenome (GOLD analysis project Ga0208546, IMG submission 184528) | Aqueous microbial communities from the Delaware River and Bay under freshwater to marine salinity gradient to study organic matter... | ecosystem: Environmental > Aquatic > Marine > Coastal...
CCATCGCCAGAGCCAGAGCCATAGCCAGAGCCATAGCCATAGCCAGAGCCATCGCCATCGCCAGAGCCAGAGCCATAGCCAGAGCCAGAGCCAGAGCCATCGCCAGAGCCAGAGCCATAGCCAGAGCCAGAGCCATAGCCAGAGTTAATTATGCTTGCCATATAGTATAGTTAGATAGTAGGAGTCGCTGGTGAGTGGCCTTGTCATATCTTGAATTGTCACATGTCTTGCAGTATCTTCGCCCTTGATATAAACGAACGCATATTTTTATGCTGACCAAATGGCCACAGAGTTAATGGATTCTTGAGCCTCCTTAGTCGCTGGGATTACTTCAACAACTTGGTCAATTTCTACTTCTGCCACCTCAACTGGGAACTTGCATGTAGAGGGTTTGGAAGTACCGTTAATGGCTAGTTGAGACAATGAAGCTGCGCCATCCCAATACCAGATTCGTCGCGCTTTGAGCATAACTACATTCCCTTCTTTCTTGCTTTTCACATATCCAGCCCAAGCTCCTGAGCCTACGGAACGGACTATGCAATATTTTAAGTCTTTGAAGGATTCGGCCTTCTCTTTGGCTTTAGACTCTGGAACGTATGTGACTCCATCTATTACAATGGAATCGGGAGTAACTTTTGACATAAATAAAGTGTTTAAAAGGTTAATTGATTAATCATTTCTTCCATTAGAGTTTGGCCTTGATTGCCTTGATTTTCGCCTCTGCAATCTTGAAGCCCTCGAGGAGTTTAGCCTGTTTCTCCGTGTCTGGTAAAATATCAAACACAAGCAAGCTCTTCTCAAAATTAGGGTTATAGGCTAGATATCTCCATAACTTCCGACCAGTAATTAGGAGATTCATTTGGATTTGCCATAAGTATTTACTCTCGATCTCATCAGCTCCATTCAAGATCATTTTGAAGTGAACCACATCATTGTGACATTTGACTTCAATACCTGCATCTTCGCCTTCCAGTCCATCAGGGGAGCACCCGATCAAGTCGCTATGTTCCACGAACCCTACTTGCTCAATCACCACGTTATTCTCTAACTCATAAATTGCTCTAGCAGATGGCTCAAGCTCCGTGCCCCTATCCATGTCTTTGTTTTTATAGAACTCAACTTCTCCGCTGGAATACTCGCCGGCTAGAACTTCCATGATGTAAGTATCAAGCCCTTTGCCACAGTTGCCAATTTCTTGAGCGTGTGAGGCTGTGAGCTTGCCTTTGCGGATAGCGTGCCACTCAGGTGTGCCTTGGATTATGTCCTTATGGATTTTCATTTTGTGGGTGCGTTAGCGAGTAAAGTATTACGTTTTGCAGCTATGTATACGTCAAAGTCCTTCCCACGGCCTCTATTCTTCGCATAATACGCCCTTAGAGCCTCGATGTTGTCGATTTCGTCTATTTCCCCCTTCCATTTTAAATCAAGCGTCAGAGGGTTGTTTAAATCGTTATTTTCATTATCCATTTCCTCAATGCCCGAATAAATGTCGTCAAAGTGGACTTTGCAGGCTTTCTTTATGACTGTTTTAAGTGCCATCTCCTTAAACCATTGCTTCCATAGAAAATCATCCCTAGAAACTGCACGGTGCTTTGCTATGTCTTCCTTACTTAGAAGCGTCAGAAACTCACCACGTTTATTCTTGATTACACAATATCCACCGATCACGCCTTTTTCGTCCTGTGCGAATGGGTTCCGGATAACGTGCTCATACTTTACTTCGCCGCTGTCCTTATTGACCATAAACTCATCACCGTCGTACACAAGGCTGACGTCTACTTGGCTTTCAGGATATGCGATGAGCATCTTGTTTTTGTATGCAATGTAATCATAGCTGATACCTGTGCTTTGGAGGGTAATATGCTTGCCATCGAAAACCAGTCCTTCTTTCGCAACACGATTGAAAAGATCGGCAAGTTGTTGTGGCGTTTTGTAGTCCATCCAAGGATTGCGCCTTGTGCCGTCTTTCTTTTTGGCGTTTTGCTGATCGATGCAGTGAGCTGCAAACTTCTCCGCATCTTCCTTTTGAGCTTCGGGAAGAAGGTCGGTGATTAGTTTGGCCGTAAGTTGAGCCATGATGTACTTGGTTAAAGTAACTTCATCATACATGGGGACTAGACCTAATGCAAGGGGAAATTTCAAGTTGGTCAGGGGTCTAGGACTCGAACCTAGAAATGGTGGGTATTCCCGGATATTTCCCACCGCCTCCCCAGAAACTCACTAGCTTCCTAATGGGCTTTTGGAGGTGCGGTTACCAATTACGCCAACCCCTGATATTTATTAAGAGAACCTAGCGAATACTTCCGCCTCCTGATTATAGGGATAAGTTCCACTCGTAACGTAGTATCCTCTGAGCTTCTTAAGTGGGAGTGTTCTAAGTTTCCCAGCACAGATAGTTTTAGACCCTTCTGGAGCTGAGTCTGCTGAATCTAGGATGACTGAGAAAGCTTTATCTTTACCATAAGCCCTGTTAGTGACTTCAAGAGTGCCATCCTTTAGCATGTCTTTGATTTTATCGGTCTTAGCGAAACGTAGTTCGGTGAAGGTTGTTTTCATTTAGATTTGTTAGATTACAGTTTTTGGGTCAAAGTTCTTAGCTGCCATTAGCATCTCCTCTGTTATTTTGTCGCTCGGAGTTTTCGCTGAAGCACCTCTATAGAAGTTATCTTGAAGTAGTTTTGATATTGTGGAATCAATTTCATTAAGTCTAGAGGCTAGAGTTGGCGTGTACTTCATGCTCAACGCTATCGTTAGGATTTCCTTCTCTCTGTTTAGACCTTTTACGGCCTCAAGTAGTGCTTCGTTCATTTTTAAGTTTAAGTGAAATAAATCATGTTTGGCACGAACGTCCTATCGTCCTTAATTAGCTTCTTTCTGTGCAATTCGCACTCTAGCCTTTCATTCGAGGCAAGAACCTCATTAAGGGTTGCATGAGTCACACATCCGCAATCAGCTTTTCTCATAAAAGAGTTCAGTTAAATGACTGTGAAACGAACTGCGTACTGCCTACTAAGATTTTACATGCAGCGTCCCACTCTAAGTTTGGAGTCTTTGAAAATCCCTCAACAGTTTCTTCTCCGTTTTGACAGCCCCAAGTGACTAGAAAGGGAATCCCTCCCGATGATTCAGAAAGCCCAGCACAAACCCTGTGCAGAGTCGCTCCTATCTCTTCGAGCTGTTGGTCGGTTAGCGTCATTCAAATTAGTTATACCTCTAGCGTATGATAAAAGAGCCTTGGAGTCAATAGAATCCACCAAAACAACCTTTCGGAAGGCTTGGTAGGCGCATGTTCGTTAGGCTAGGCACCTAATTTGCCCTTCTATTCTACCTAAACTAAGGACGTGGTTCAAGGGAATCATCAAGAGGCCAAACTATTTCTAGCGTAGCCTGTTGGTGAACCCCGTATGTGGAGTTGACGTAAGGTTTTTCTTCCTCTAATATAGAGGTGCATCAGAAAAAACAAGCAAAGTATACCAACTTCTTGTTTTCTGGGCAAGAGGCGTTTTTTTACGCCGTTCCGCACATTCACACTGTAGTACCCAGATCAACAAAAGATACCGCCGTTCGCGTTTCCTTAATTGGAGCGGAGGCGTTGGGAAGTAAGCGCATCATCATGTTTGGGTGTAGCCGTAACGGGCTTCATGTCGTAAAGACTCACCAAATAAAAGCGTTGCTCGATCTATGCCATTAGTTTTTAGATGGACGGATGGAGAGCTGAACATGATTAAAAGTATTGCACTGCTAGGGGGTAAAGACGCACCTGGGCCCCTCTGACCAACGTATTAATGCCACGAGCAACCTTCGACTAAACTACAGTTTCATCCCCCTTGCTAAACTTAAAAATAAGTTGTCTAGCCTATGGGCGGAGTGTGCCTGAGCAACTTAACTCCTCACCTTATGTTTGAGAGCTTAACTCCACTGTGTCGGTACTGTAAAACCTCTGACTTAAAGTACTCATCTTGTGTGTTCTCAGATGGAAACATCCACATCTACTGTTTATGCCAGAAGTGTTTCTCTAGGTACAACGTGAAGCAAGAAGAGGTTCCTAGCACGGTCTTGCGTAACTTACCGATCATGTTTCCTGAGGAACGGGAGGCGGAGCAAATCAAGTATGTGAAGCTCAGGAAAAGATTGCGTAAGGGGCTTGAGCCTATCGTTATTTCACAAGCAACACTTTTATGAAAACTAAGCTACGGTACAAAATCTTCGAACGTGACTCATTTACATGTCAATACTGCGGGAGTAAACCTCCTAATGTTATTCTAGAAGTTGACCATATCATTTCCAGATTTGATGGAGGGGAAGACGACGAGATGAACCTAATTACTTCTTGTTTCGCATGTAATCGGGGCAAGTCCAAGAAGAGCGCAAGCGTTGAAAAAATACGTAAGAAATCCTTTAAGAAAGAACTCGCCATAATTCAAGAAGAGAAGTCGCAATTGTTAGCCTATTATGACTTCAAAAGACAGCGCGCTAAGATAGAAGCCGAGAAGATGGAGATTTTTGACGACGAATGGAACAGACTTTCGGGTGGACATTCCGGTCTTTCGGAGCACGGACTGAAGTCGATAAAACTTTTGATCGAGCGTCACAGTTACACTCCAGACATGATCATAGATGCTATGGAGATTGCTTGGGAGAAGGACTACATCGAAGTTGATGATAAGTTCCGTTACATGTGCGGGGTTTTAAAGAATATGACTCGAAACATTTAATTCCCCCTTGTTTTCTCGTTAGTACTAATGTATGATATAGAGGCTTTAACCACAACGTATGAGGACTTACTCCAGGAAAGCTTACCCCTCAAGGGGACTGGCAAAACATAGGAGCGCTCTATGGGATGGACTAAACGCAGGGAACTGCATAATTTGCGAGGCGACGCTTATAAGAAAAACAAATCCAACGACGGGAATACAGGAACAGTGGAAGCGTTTCTTGAACAGAAAGACTTGTGGGAATGTCTATGATGCAAAAGGCGACAGCGTGGCAGGGGAGTGCTTACAGGCTTATCGCAAGGTATCCGAATATAATGGGAACTGGAAGGAGATAATGCCGAAGTGTATAGAATGTGGACGGAGAATAGGCTATCGGAGTCCAGGCGAACCTACGCCACAAAGATGTGCAAAACACTACAAGGAGTTCATGTCAGATAGTGGCGCATATGTAGAGCTGGCAAAGAAGAATTTAGGCCAGTATGCCTTTCCGAAAGGAGTCTCTTCGGGAGTTCCCTTTAAAAAGGGCCAGGAATCTTGGAGCCGTGGTAAAACTTTTGAACAATTACATGGAAAACGAAAAGCGCATAAACTTAAAGAGAAACTCGCTAACGAAAGGAGGGAAGGGTGGATTTCAGGGAAATACGATGCCGTCAAAAGGGAAAGCGTAGAATGGCACTGCAAAGTTTGTGATAGAACCTTATTCTTAAAGCCATATTATGCAAGGACTAGGCTTACCTGTAGTCTAAGCTGTTCGGGTAAAATTGGCGGTGCGACAAAACGCAAAATTCCCCATAAAGCGACAGACCTTTGACCTACACCCCCGACCAAATACGCACAGCAAAGAAGCTAGTTAGATGGTATAAAACCTTTTCTACACCTGAAGATTCTGCTAGAATAGAAGTAGCTCAACTCCTAAAAAGATACGAGCACAAGAAGATCAAGAACGCTATGAACTCAACGGCTTGTACTTCACCACTCATGCTCAAGAAGATTTTAGAACAACGTGAAACCTTTAAGGACTCTAAGACCTACCTATGAATAAAGAAACCCTGCTCGAAAACCTACACAAACTAGCCAATAAAGCCACTGAGGAAAGACGTGCGCTTAAAACTGGTGAGGATGGTTATGATTATTTATGCGGATATGAGTACGGCCTTGCTTGTGCAATAGGTGAAGTGATACGTGCTAAGCTTTAAAATTACCCCTTGTGCTATTGGGGAGGGCAATGTATGATTCAATAGTCACGGATGGCGGAATAGGTAGACGCATCGGCTGCACGTATAGGCTTAGCGGCTGAAAGTGTGGTGAAGGCAAATGGGGTTCGACTCCCCGTGGACGCTCGGAGAGCTTGCCGTGCAGGTTCAAATCCTGCTCCGTGGCTTCCAAAATAATTACAGGTCGGCAGGTTGCTCGCCTTGCAGCGGTGTCGGTCAATAAAAGCGGGGACAAAGAAAGGTTCATAGCCTCCACAAATATCCGCAAAGGCATTTGGATAACTAACACCACATGAAAAAATACAAACTAGACGAACACTTTAAATACTGAATATGGAACCACTCGAAGAAGCCCTGAAGCTCATAAATCAAAATCATACGATGATGCTGGAGAATAGGAAGCGGCAAAAGGTATTTGCGAAAGATTGGAAAAAACGAGTGAACAACGCTTTCGACAAAAGGGATATAAGGCTCTTATTTACTAACAAGCCTGCCCTATGAATCCTAAACAAATGCTAGAAGCGGTGACTGATTGACTTCGCAAACGCAGTGGTGTACATTACATGCATGGAAGAATACAGGCCTGTTACTGGTTACGAAGGACTATACTCTATCTCAAATTACGGGAAGCTGCTGAGTATGCGCATGAGAAGGCAGATGAAGACATGGAAGAACAACAAAGGGTATGAAACATGCTCCTTGTGTTCTAACGGGGAAGAGCAAAGGTTTTTAGTCCATAGGCTGGTAGCCCAGAGTTTCATCGCCAATCCGCTAAAACTGCCAGTGGTGAATCACAAAGATTTTAATCCAAGTAATAATCATGTCGAAAATCTAGAATGGTGCACCATTTCTTGGAACGCAATGCACGCCTACAAGAACGGACGATTGCCAAAACCTCCTACGCATAGGGGTGAAGAACTTTTGTTCGCAAAAATGACCGAGGCCAAAGTTTTGGAATTAAGGAGGTTGCGCGAGGCAGGGGCGGTTTATACGGAGCTTGCTAGTAAGTTCGGGATACATCTCGCTACAGCACAGAGAATAGCGACCCGTAAGACATGGAAACACATGTGATGAGATCAAACTGGACTCAAGCAGTCCTATCAGAAGACCCACTACTTTACTATTACGAGCGCTTTGCATAAATAACTACATCTGTTAAAATAGAAGAAACAAACTTTATGATTAAATCCACTGCAAGGCAGATAAAGGCTGTTCAGACCCTATCCGAAAGTATCCGAACAGGTGGAACTAAGGGAAAAGCACTATTAGACGCAGGTTACAGCAAAGAGGTATCACTGAAGCCAAAGCTAGTAACAGAGTCAGAAGGCTTTAAAGAAGCTGCTGAACCTTTTGTAAAACAGATGGAGAAAGAGCGCCAAAGACTCATTAACTCGATGATGACGAAGAACCTCGATGAGGTTGGATATGCCGATCACACAAGAGCTTTAGACACTCTAACTAAGAACGTTCAGCTCTTATCTGGTAAACCTACTGAGAGAATAGGAATGTTGTCCAGCTTGTTCGATAGGTCGGAGGAAGAGGAACAATAGCGAAATGATGTTGCATGTTAAAGTAATGTCATGTTAAACTGATGGCATGAAGATATTAAAACCCTCACGTTACGTTAAGCTTAGGTACGGCGAGAAGATTGAGCTGGTAGTAGACGGGCAGAGAAAAGAACAGATTATTCTTTGCAAGAACTTCCCAGTTATGACAATCGATATGAGCAATACTCTGGTGAGAGACTTCCATTATTTTTATAGTAAAGACATTTGGGACGTTGTGATCTTGTTTAAGAAGGTATTTAAGAAGAATTGTACGCATACGACATTAAACAGAGGCGGCTTCCTGAAAGATTTTATTGAAGGGCTAACCAAGCTTAAATGAAAAAGAAACCTCTTCAAGTATATCTACCCGACGAGCTCATTAGCGCTCTTAAAGCTGAGGCCGAAAAGCAGTCACGGTCTAGGAACTCGATGATTGAGTATATTTTGAGAAACTACCTTAGTCAGTGGGTACTTGACCCGAAAGCATTTCAGGACGCTAGAGGGATTATAGTTCAGACTGGGTTTAAAGATGAGAGTGAAAGTATGACAGCGAGTGAATATGCTGCTGCCCTTAGTAAGTATTCTCACACTATCGATGCACTCAAAGAAGCCGCAACGGCTACAGGTACTCGCACGGTCTACGTAGCGGTCTGTGAGAAGTGTAAGAAGGAAAATGAAGTCAGAAAGATGTTTGAGGAAGGAGTTGAGCATGTGATTTGTGAAGAGTGTGCAAAGAAAGCTAAGCTTCTTTTCAATAAACTAGAAAAGCTAACTTAAACATTATGAATGTTACAGAATCGCCAGACCAGAAAAGAGCCTTTGAGTTGATCGAGGGCGTATCTAATGGAGAATCTACCGCCATGCTTTCCGCATATAAATTCACCCTTGAGTCGGGTGAGATCCCAGTGGAAGGTGAGTGGGTTCAGAGTTTTGGCGAAGAAATTGCGGCCTATGCGGAAGAACTCTGGCGCGAAAAGTACAAGCCGTCAGTCATTATATTCCCAGTTAAGTTACCTGAATTGGAATAAACTTGAAAAGCTATGAATACAGTCTTCGACTTTAAAACAGCAGTAGACCTCAATGGGTTTGAACTCTCATGGCTATCCAGTCAACTTGGGATTAGTCGTCAAACTTTGAGTGGATACTACAATGGGAAGATCAAGAATAAGAGGCCAGAGGTAGTAGAAAAGATCCTTAAATGGTTTGAATACCACAGATTCCCAATAAATGAACCAAAATGAAACTATCTAAACCCGAAAAACTATGAGAATGTACGTCAAAATCATAACAGGGTCGTTCTGCGAAAGGGCCGCTCTAGCAAGGAGAATGGTGGATTTTTTCAAAGACATTGTCGCGGGGGTGAGGTACGGGTACCCCTTATGTTGCGTTATAGATTACAGTTTGATCGCTCTAGCTGGGCTGCCGCCTGCTGCAGTGAAAGCTCACTTTGAGCTAAAAGGCAAGAAATGTTTTGACGGGCATGTTTTATGTGAGAGGTGTTACTTAAAGAATCAAATTGATGAACCAAGCTGACATAGACCACCGTATGAAACAAATAGATCAAAAGAGATTTATGGATCTTACTTTTTGTGCGACCTTCTTGTGCTGCGGTACTTGCGATTATTGTGTAGTAAAACTTGCTCGTGATGGGGATTTAAACGAAAGACCTTTAATATTCTGAATGAATCAACAAGACATAGACCTTTACCGAAAGTTCCAGAAGTCACCTATCTTGTTTATCGAGAAAACATGGGGGCTCGTTCCTCAACCTCTCTTGTCTGAATTCGACGGGATGCAAGTGAATCCATCCGAGCTAAAGCATTTCATGTTCGCACCTTTCATTAAGGGCAAGCATCTTACGTGGCAACAGTGGGTACTCTTGCTTTGTATCGAACAATCCATCAGTGGAAAATCAAAGAAGAGAATAGCCATCGAATCAGGACAAGGGACAGGAAAGACAGCGGTGCTTGCGATGGTGATTATCTGGTTTCTGTTCTGTCACAAAGACGCTCGTGTGCCCTGTACAGCTCCAACCGTGGAACAAATGTACGACGCATTATGGCGAGAAGTTTACCTGTGGCTTGATCGTGCCCCAAAAGGAATCAAAGAACTCTTTGAATGGACTTCTGATCTATTGAAAGTCAGAGAACGACCCGAAACATGGTTTGCTCGTGCTCGTACCGCAAGGAAAGAGAAGCCAGAAGCGTTAGCTGGTATTCATGGAGATCATATTCTAGTCGTAGTTGACGAGGCATCTGGAGTTGATGACGAGATCTTTAGAATCGCTGAAGGTATGCTCACAGGTGGGAATGTAATCTTCATCATGTTCTCTCAGCACCAAAGACTATTTGGCTACTTTCACTCAGCTTTCACATCTGACAAAGAGGCTTATCAAACCCTTTCCTTCAACTCCCTTGAATCTCCTGTTGTGGACAAGAAATTCACGGAACGCATAGCGGAGAAATACGGAACGGATAGCGACGTGTGGCGGATTCAAGTTCTAGGCCAAGCGCCTAAAGCGGATGCAGTAGACGAAAAGGGTTACGTCCCCCTTCTGAATGACGAGGACATTAGGGTAGGCCCAGACGTTCCATTGGTCGGACAGAAGCGATTAGGGATTGATCCTAGTGGTGAGGGGTCAGACACAACGGAATGGACTGAGAGGGATTCTTACAAGGCAAAGAACTGTTTGACTGAGAAAATATCTAACTCACTTTCAATTGCAGCGAAGACGCAAGCACTCATGGACCTTGATAAAATAGACGATAACAAGACTTATGTAGATAACTTCGGCGAGGGGGCAAATGTGGCCGTAGAACTTGCCAAGGCAAGGAAGTTTGTGAAAGCTATCAATGTCGGGCTCCCTGCTGAAGACTCTGAGAGGTTCTTAAACAAACGCGCTGAAGCGTTCTGGAGACTTAGAGAGTGGTGCAGGAAAGGAGGAGAGTTAATCGGGGAACACGCAGGGGAACTCAAGGCGGAGTTACTAGTGATTAAGTATCGTTACGGCTCTGGTGGTAGGATCCAGATCATGAGCAAGGAAGACATGCGCAAAGCAGGGATTAAAAGCCCGAACAAAGCAGATAGTTTAATGCTGACCTTTGTCGATCCTGAGTCGAATTACAATTACAAAGCAGAGGAATCCAACGAACCATTCGACAGTCATGCGATTATATCGTTTTGACAATTTAGTCATAATCTGATATAGGAGAGATACAACTCGCTCGCCAAGCGTCAAAAGGCACGAACCTAACCTTGTGGCTTTTTTCATATGGATTATAAATATCCCTCAGTAGAACCTCCCAAGTACTCGAAGGAAGAAATAGAATATCGTGGATACCTTATTCAACGATTGGAACGGTCAAGAAATGCTCGTGAGAAAACACATCCAGAGTTCGACGACATGAGTTATACGGACTATTTCCAGACCAATGCAAAGGCTGGGAACTCGTATATCCCACCACGAAGGAACCCAGAAGACGTCAGGATTGTTACTGGCGTAACCTCGGAGAAAGTAGAGACGTTTGTCTCTGCTCTTCTGAATTACAATCTTTTGCCTAACATCCGTGCTTACGATGAAGACGAGAAAGAAATCAGAGAGCTTGGAGAGAACCTAGAGGCATTGGTGTTGAAGAGTTATAAGCTAGAGAAATATGACGAGAAAAGACCTTTAATTTATCGTGAAGCTGCCATACAGGGTGATGTGTTTACTGAAGAAGTATTGCTCGAGTATCGGGACGTAGAAAAAGAACTTGATGGGAAGTCTTGGGATGAGGCTGTGAAAATGGTTAAGAACTGGAAAGAACGTAAGAAGCCACGTATTCGCAGAGAACTAGTAACCAATATGATTTCGGGGCTAGGATTCTACTTTGGCAATATCCTGGATTTTCAAATAGAAACCCAGCCTTATATCTTCACACGAGAGGTTAAGACTTATGAAGAATGCAGGCAGCTTTATGGAAACTGGGCACGCTTTGAGAACGTACCAGCTAGAATGAATAAGCTTACTGAATATGTTGGCGAAGGAGAGTTGAAGTTCAACGATTGGAGCCTTGAAGAAACAGAAGATGGATTTGTGGAAGTCATTAAATACCAAGACAGGCCCCTTAACGAGTACATGATTATTCTGAATGGAGTGATGATGCTCCCGCTTGGCTTCCCTCTCTCTGCCTTGGTTGGGAAGTGTGACTACACGATTGCTAAGTTCCCCCTGTTCCCGATCTCTAGACACTTCGCTTACTCGAAAGGGATCTGTGCGAAGACCAAAGTAGACCAAGCAATGCTTGATGAGTTCTACAAGATGTACACGGTTAAGACGCAAAAAAGTGTTAAGCCTCCAATGGCAAACAATACTGGGCGGCATTTATCTAGTAAGATTTTCATGCCCTCTGCAATTGTGGACGATGTGGACCCAACTAGGCTACAGCCAATTGGCGAGAATGGAGGTGTTACTCAGTCCGAGTTCGCATTTATTCAGTACATCAAGTCTACGATTGACGCTAAATCAATCAGCTCAGTATTTGAAGGTAGTACCCCAGAAGGCCAACAGACGGCTACAGAGATCAATCTACTTCAAAAACAAAGCCTTCAAAAGATGGGGCTTGCAGTTTATGGAGCTATCAACTTTGAAAAACAAAGGGCCAAGTTACGTCTAAGGAATATCATCACAAACTGGACTAAGGTGGAAGATGAAGAGGTAGACGAAGTTAAGGGGGAACTCAAGAATGTATACAAGAGGTTTGAAATTGAAGACGATGTTGAAGGCTCACAAGGAACTCGCATGATTGAGATGACCACTGAGCCCAAGGATTCCGCTCAGCTACTTGGAATGGAAAAATTGATGGCAAGAACTGGGCGCAAGATAAAGATAATTCATATTAATCCTGAAGAACTTCGGAAGGCTGAACTCATGTTTGATATTGAAATCGTGCCTACTCCTACCGATACAGACGCACTAGAGAAGGCTCAGTACCGTGAAGACGTTACTTGGCTGCTCACGACATTTGGACCTCAAGCATTTAATATGGAATATTTGAAAGACCAGGCGCTTATTAAATCTAAACTAGACCCTGATAAGGCAAAACTTGAACAAGCCATGCCGATGCAGCAAGGAATGCCTGGACAAGCTCCGCAAGGTGATGTAACATCTCAGTTGAATCAAGCGGTGCAAGGAAGGCAACCTTCACCATCACAACCATCTCTAAATACTCTAGCTCGTGCTTAAAGCCTTGTTGGGAAGATGGCTGGGCGAACAAAACACGGATATCACTCAACTGATAAAAAAAGACTTACTGCTTGTGCAGGAAGTTGTTGATTTAGATAAACTAAGTGGCGAAGAGAAGGCGGCGTACTTACTTAAGGCGCACGAATTATGGGTCAATCCTGTTTTCCACGATCTTGTCAGTCAAATAGCGAAATTGCAGCAAGAGGAGACGATGCAGCATGCGCAGACTGAGAAGCAACTCTGGGCCGGGAAATGTAATCTAGTGACGACTAGCCTCTTTAGAGATGAAGCGCAAAGGCTCGATGGGCTCTATGAGAGCTCTAAAGGTAGTGAGAGCGTAGATCAATCAGTCTTAATACCCTAACCCCCTATTTTATGGACCTCAAAGCCATGATAGAAACCCGCATGAAGAATACTCAAGCGGAGCACGGAAAAGTATCTCAAATGATTCACCAAGCGGAGGCGCAACTCACAGCGCTCACGACTAAACGTGTAGAGCTTGCAAGCGTTTACAACGCTGACAAAGAACTCTTGGATCAATTCACCAAGAGCACGCCAATCCCAGAAGAGACGGTAAAGCCAGAAGTGAAAGTTAAAAAGACTAAATAATTTAACCCATCCACATCATGCCAGATGAAAATGACGAACAGGTCCAAGTAACCAAAGCAGAGCTAGAAGCACTGCAGCAAGCCAAGGCTAAGCTTGAAGAAGTAGAGCCAGAGTTTGAAAAGCTCAAGTCTAAAGACATGAACTTTGAAAAGCTCCGTGAGGCTAAAGAGAAAGAAGGTAGCAAGGCAAAGGAAAAGGAAACGGAGATCGAAAAAATTAAACGTGAGACGGAAGAGTGGAAGCAGGCTCAAATTGACGAGCTGCAAAAGGCCCGCGAAGAACAGTTCGCAGAAACCAAGGACATCTTCCTAAAGAACTTAGTTGGTGAAGACACTAAGGCTCGCGAGCGATTGCTTTATGAAATGGACCAACTTAAAGGGGAGGTTCGTACTGAAGCGCAACTTCGGGAGAAGATGGAGAAGGCTTACTTATTAATCAACAGTACAAGGCCAGAGCCGAGTGCCTTTTCCAAAGTAGCCCTTACTTCCCCGGTAGGCGCAACTGAAAAAAAGAACTTTACCGACACCACAGAGGGGCTTGAAGTCCTGAATAAAGTAACTCGTGGGAAAGTAGACTGGTCAAAACTGCCTAAGAGGACAGGTGGCTCTTATTTCAATTAACAATCTAAACAATGTCACAAGAACGATTTAAAGAACTCTCCGATAAAGTACAAAGCTTCGGGAAGGGAGGGTACATGAAGCTGTCTAAGGAAGAACAAACGGAGTACAGCACTCTAAAAGAACAATTCAAAACATTAGGCACGGCCTCGGAGTTTGAAGAGGGCGATGAAGTAGTGCCTACGCCCAAGCAAGAGGTCCCACGGGAAACAATCACTATGAGCAGGCAAGAACTTGAAGACCTCATTGCCTCTAAAGTAGCCAATCTTCAGGAAGCCAATACTGCATTGATGGTAAAGACTAATGAAATGCGTGCAGAAATGGGACTTGGAGAATGGAAGAGCTTTGAAGAGACTCAAGATCGTAAGCACACAGCTTGGCTCAAGGTTTACCGTGAGAACCCAATGGATGAAGGCGGCGTGATAGTAGGGTCCAGAGAGAATAAGATCACTCGTGACGCAAAAGGATATATCCTAAACACTCTCTACCAAATTGATGTATTGTTTAAGGATGGAGTTAAGCAATTTGTGATCCCTCAAGTTGAATTTGGAAGCATCACAGACCGTGAAATGGTGGATATTATAGAGATGAAGAAGGAAAAGAAGGTAAAAGTACATGGCAAGGTCCGTAAATCAGTGAAAGACAAGGAAGGGTACTCCTATTCTCCGCTCACTTCTTCGGATGGATCTATAAATCAGGATAAAAAGGGTGACGAGTGGGTTGAACTCCGTGAGGTCCGTGACGAAATCACTGTCACCATCAAACGCGCGGATGGACAAACTCACAGGATGAACGGAAAATATTTAAATAGTTAACCTAATCTCAGATGGCAAAAGACCTATCAGAAAATGACAAGAAGTTCGTGGAAAGATCACGCAAACACTTTGAAGAAAAGGCAGTGAACTTTGTGAACAGTCACATCATAGGAGATTTACTCGCTCGTGATCTTCCAGTATTTGATTCTTATTACATCATGGGGCGAGTAAGGGCTATGTTGTCGGAGAAATACGCTCAGATTGACTTTAATAGTGAAGTGATTATTAAGGCTCGTATGGAACTGCTTAAACAGACTATTGCTGAGGCTAAGATAAAGAAAGTAAACCGCCCAAAGGAAAAGGACGAGTTCGCTCAGCAACGAGCAGATCGTTGTGAGCCAGTTTGTAGGAGTATTGTAGAGAAACTACTCAACGAAGACCTTTTGCTCTCAAATCCTGAGTATTTACCTACTGCTATTTCCGAAGATGACCGATTGCTTCTTTATGTGCTCGTGAATGGATTTGTAGATCATATTGACAACAGTCTAGAGCTTGGCGCTCACGATAATCGCCGCAGAGCCGAGAAAGCTAAATGGGACGGCAAGGAGCCCGAAGAAATAACATGGAAAGATCTCGATAAGGCGCTAACAAAGCCTAAAGAATGAAACGCGTCCTAGTAGCAATGCCTACATATTCAGGTCATATTCCTATTGAATTAATGTTCAATTTAATGTCTTTGAAAGTGCCAGAAGGTTACTCGGTCAACTTCTCTTATGTTAAACGGACTCCAATCGATACAGCTCGCAATTCGTTCGCTCAGGGCGCATTAAACGGTGGCTATGATTACATCCTGTTCGTGGACGATGATACGATCCCACCTACGGATGCTCTTGAAATTATGCTTGCGATGGACAAGCCTGTTATTATCCCACCAATCCCAGCCAGGAAAGATAATGGGGAAGGGAGGTTATGTATTTTCGAGGAAGACTGGTCTGATGAACTCTCTGAGGTAAAAGAAGAGCGGAAGATTGGCGGTGGTGGTATGGCTTGCACCTTAATCAAACGCGAAGTCTTAGAAGCCGTGGCTAACAAATACGGCAAGCCTTTTGCCTATGGAGAGTGGGATGGTAAACGATATTCTGAAGACACTAGTTTCTGCCGTCGAGTCAATGAACTAGGTTTTGAGATATGGACTACGTCAAAAGTAACGCCTTCGCACATAGGGCAGCAAATGGTTTATGTTTATGAACCAACTGGGATTGAGACTTACGTACTTCCATGTTGATTTAATCTTAGCGAAGTGGTATAGGTATATCGAAGTTTAAAGGACTTCATTCGCCCGCCAAAGCGTCAAATGGCATGTAAAAATGTTACTTGGCGCTTTTCCATGCGCCGAAATAACTGTGGCGTTATTTTTCGTATTCGCCAAACGAAGCTATGGAAAGCCAATTTATTTATTTAAACACACGAATATGGCATTCGCACCCGCAAGCCGAGACTGGACTGTCCAAAAGACTCCAGCTAAAGGCTCGACTACTTACACTGCTGGGGCATTCATCGCTAACGACGCGACAAACGACGTGATGGTGACTGCAGGTACTCAGCAATACATTCGCGGTATTCTCTTGGAATCCAAGACGAACGCTGCCGCTACCACCACTTCTTTATCCTTCCAAGCGCCTCTGTCCGCAGAGTCTACGTTCTACGGAGACATGAAGAGTGGGGAAACACTCGCTGCTACTGATATTGGTAAACCTTTCGACTTCGCAGCCGATGGCCTCACTATCAGCACCACGACAACTTACAAACCTGTGACTTTGGTTAAATTTATCTCCACCACAAAGGGAGTTTTCAAATTGAACCTTACTACTGGTATCGAAAATTAATTTATCACTTAAACTCAAAATTATATGGCTGGTACTACATTAATCAGTAGCCTGACCTTCACACAGTTTGCAGATACGACAGCTCGTATCTTCTACGGTGGAAAAGACCTCCCACAAGTTCGGGATCTTTCTGAGGCTATGTCCCTCACGATGGTAGACTACATTCCAAAGCAAACAGGTGAACAAAAAGTTTACGACGAAATCGACGGAGAAACTTACGCACGCTACAAAGCTCAAGGAGCTGACGCGTCTAAGACTCAAGTTATCGCTGGATACTCCAAGACGATGACTGTACGCCGTTTCGCTGCTGAAATCGACATCACTCAAGAAGCTCGCGACTACGGTAAAGAAGCTGAGGTTGTACGCAAACTCACTTCTCTTGCTACGTTCTGTCCTCAACGTATGGCCCTCGACCTTACGCACCGCTTTACTTTCGCCGCTGCCACTTCCTACACGGACATGGACGGAGAAAGTGTTGACGTGTCTATGGGAGATGCGCTTGCGCTCTTGTCTGCTTCCCACACGTTGACTGGTACTTCTAGTACTTACTCAACTATCGTCACCGGGAACCCTCAATTCTCCCAAGGGGGATTTGAAGTCGCTCGTCTTCAAGCTAACACTCAAATATTGAACAACTTTGGAGAACGTCGTGTTCTCATGTTCAATACCGTAGTTACTGGAGATGACCCTTCTACCCTTCGTGAAGTTAAACAACTTCTGAACTCCACCGCTGACGTAGATGCTGCTCAAAGCGGTATCTCCAACGTCTACGCTGGACAATTCCGTCACGTTGTTCTTCCTCGCATGGCTTCGACTGCTACTGGTGCTTACGATTCTACGAAAGCTAAATACTGGTTCTACGTTGCTGATGGAGAATTCGAATTCCACCTTGGAATTTGGGAACAACCACACTTGAAGATGCCTGCACCTTCAAACAATGGTGAAGATCCACATAACGACAACTGGACCTTTGGTGCCCGTGTTGGATATGGAATCTGTATCCCTTCTCCAAAAGGAGCGCTCGGGTCAACAGGTTTGGGAGCATAACTTTTAATTCAAATTGTCTATTCTAGTAACCCGTAAGGGTGAGGAGGTAGGAGGGGAATAGCCAACTAACTAACATAATATGGGATATAACCAAAATTCTGGCTACGGCATGGCGCTTCTGAACGCTGTACATAGCGCAGTTCCAACCTTCGGGAATGTGTTTGTGGTCATGGACCCAGACGACACCGATGAGGAGAATTACCAACGTCTTCAAGATGTAATGCGTGTAGACCCTCGTGGGAAGGTCCGCTTCTTCACAAGTCTTTCTAGCGCTTATGACGCAACTGAAAGCAATAACAACGACGTGATCGTTCTTGACGGTAACTCTACCCATGAACTCTCATCCATGCTCACTGTTTCCAAGAATCGTGTGCATTTTGTAGGTCTTGACTGGCTCCTTGGAATCCGTCGCCGTTATGGGCAGTCTTCCAAGGTAAACCTTGGAGTGACCACGGCTGCTACCGACATCGCAACGCTTAAGGTTACTGGGGTACGCTGTTCTTTCCGAGGGATTAAATTCACAAACGCAAACACTGTTACTGAAGGCATTTACTGTGTGGCAGATGGTGGTGAATATACTTATTTCGAGAATTGCGAAATGTATAAATCCACTGATCTTGATCAAACTGGAGCTGCTGAACTTGTAGCTAACGGAGACAGTTCTCACTATAAGGACTGTTACATCGGATCTACTGTAGACGCAATCTCTGGGGCGATTATCCGTCCTTGTGTGCTTATGACTGCCTCTATTGTCGGTACAGCACGTGACAATACCTTTGAAGGTTGTATCTTCGCACGTAAGTGTGGGAATACAGCTAATCGGTTTGTATATGGTGCTGGCGATATTGCAGAACGCATGATGTTGTTCAAAGGATGTACCTTCTGGGCTGCAGCTCTTTCAACAGCTGTTCCTGCACAGAATGTGGCGTTCTCTGTTTCACAGACTGTAGGCTCTATATTGCTAGACAACTGTGTATCTATCAACGCTGGTACGGCTATGTCCACAACTACCGGAGTGTTTGTGAACGGTCCAGTCCCTGCTGCCGATACGGTAGGTATCGCATTACAAGCTTCTTAATCTTCTTAATGTATGGCACGAACTTTAAAAAATGCTGACGTGGTTACGGAAGAGGTTGTAGAGGAGCAGGTGGCTGAAGTCGTAGAGGAGCAGGTGGCTGAAGTCGTAGAGGAGGCGAAAGTCTTCCCCTACGTTCTAAAACACCCTGATTACCTCATGAAGCTCACTGTAGTCGCTGAAAGTATAGACGCAGGCGGGCGAACTGTCCTGCATACGGCTGATGGATGCACTTATAGCGCTCCAAAAGCTTAGTCCTCATTTAGGGGAGGGGGCCAAGGCAACTTGGCTCCCCAATAATGGGGATTAAATAATCTTTAATCACAAAATATATGTCAGGACCAATGTTAAGACACCAAGCGGACGTTTCCGCTCCAGTGCCTATGCCAGTAGATCGAGTAGATGACAGCTCAGTTTCTAATACTTCAAGTGCTGAAACGGTAGTTTGGTACTATGTAACTTCAAGTGCTTGGGCTGCCGCAGTAGGTCAGGCCGCAGGCACTATCTGTACTGCTAAACTCACTTATTCAGGAGTTCTCAATAGTATGGGAACCGCAGTTGGAAGTTATAACGATACCTCGCTTTCTTTCGCTGCCGCTACTCGTGCAGCGCAAAAGGTGAGCATTCCTGAAGACGTGTTCTCAAGAATGGTATTCATGTCTCCAACAGATCAGAAGGCAACAGTTACGCTGTACCTTACTACGGCAGGAGATTACGCAATCGACCATCGAAGAGGACAAATTTGGCTCAATTCTAAGGCTACCGTTGCGAATGACTCAGCTACTTATCAATATGCCACGCCGTTATCAGGCGGTTCGACTGGAGACAAGGTGGATGTAATCAAATTTGGTGGCGTTGCCGTTCTTCTTGATGACGCTGCTTTTGGCATAGGGACTTCGCCAGTTCTTCCCGCAGGGTTTCTGGCCGATGAGACTGGAACGGATTCAGTTAGCGAAGGCGACGTGGGTGCGGCTAGGATTACGCTTGATCGTAAACAGATTAATTCCTCTGAATATTTAGATGACGCAGCTTTCACGCCAGCTGGATCATCAAGTTATGTAACGGTTCTTGGGGCGATAGCTGATGAAACGGGAGCAGATTCTGTAGACGAAGGAGATGCAGGAGCTCTTCGTATGACTTTGACTCGGTTCCTTAAAGTATCTCTTGGGGACTTAATTTCTGGAGAAGATCAAACGAACAATCTCATCCAAACCGCTGAAAAGCCTCTCGCGGTTTCTACTTATGCTCCAGACCAGGATACCTCAGCTGCTGCTGAAGCTTCTTCAGTAACTAAAGCAAGTGCAGGTGTTCTTTATAGCTTTAGTGCTACAAATTCCAGTGGATCAAATAGGTACTTACAATTCTTCAATTCTACGACTGTGCCCGCTGACGCGACCGTGCCGGTCCTTTCGTTCCTCGTAGCGTCTGGTGGATCAATACACGAGTCCTTCCCAATGGGAAGGTATTTCTCGACAGGTATTGCTTGGTGCTGGTCCTCTACCGCTGCGACTAAAACTGTCGGATCTACGGATGGAATCGCCGATGTCCGATACAAATAATCCTTAACTACTTATTAAATGGGTGCACATTTTCCAGGCTCAGGGTCCATGAGATTGCCAAATTATTTCACAGTTCTAGCGGATATGACCTCTGCAACGTGGAATACTCAAGCAAAACATGAAATTGCCACTGTTACAGGTGCCGTTCACATGATAGTTATCCCAGAAATAACAGGGACCCTCACGGATACAGCTGACGGGGCCAGCATGCAACTTGGAGACGAGTTGGTCACGACTTCTCTTATCGCTTCAACACAGTGTGCTGGTGGTGGTGGGAAAACATTCTCTACTGGTGAAGTTTGGGTAGACAGCAGCGCCTCTGTAGTTCTGACCAAGCGGTCACTCTTTGAACCTTTGGATTTTATCATTACCAATGGTTACGATATTGGTTATGAAATAACTGGCGCGGCGCTTACGGGCGGCTCAGTGACTTTCCATGTGTTTTGGGAGCCTATCTCTTCTACTGGTTCTGTCAGTGCAGGGGCAGGTGGGAATCTTTAACTCATTTAAATGGCTTCCTCTTTCCCAGTTCAGGATTTCTACCTCGAAGCCGCCGCTGGCGGTATTCCTGGGATTTCAGTTGTAAACAAATTTGGTGCGGCCCCTGACGGCGTCCAGACTACAGCAACGGACATTTGGCCATTGGCAAATTCAACCCCAACGCAACAAATCTGGCTGGCCCCAACCGCCGCTAGAACCCACGCCATTGTCTCCAGTTCAACTGATGACGATGGTAGCCCAGTTGGAGTCGGAGCTAGGACGATTAGGATTTGGGGGCTTAAAACGTGGGCACTTGCAGAAACCAGTGAAGACATCACTTTAGACGGTACGACACCAGTTAATACGGCAAACTCTTATGTGATAATCCACCGAATGAAGGTGCTTACTTCGGGCGCAACAAGCATCAACGTGGGGACGATAAAAGCAACAGCCGCAACTGATACAACCATCAGCTGCCAAATACTGCCTGGAAACGGGCAGACTCAAATGGCGATTTATGGAATTCCATCTATCCAAACGCTCTACATGACAAATTTCTGGGGGGCGATTGCTAAAGCTGGTGGAGCCGTGGTGACTATGAATATGGATCTAAGGATCAATGAAAATCCAGACGTACAGACTACTAATTACATCCGAAAGCACTCCCTCGCATTACAGTCTACAGGAGTTGGCTTCGTAGACTTTCACTTTGGACCTTATCTTAAAGTACCTGGCCCAGCCATTATCAAGTTGCAAGCCATTGGGTCTACTGCTGATATTGATGCACAGGCTGGCTTTGACGGATTTTTAAAAACTAATTAACTCAATTTTTGTGTCAGGAACCTATGAAGTCCATTCGACGATTACCCCGTATACAAAGTATGCGTGCACAGTTTCTTTTAACGGCAAAGTTGCTGAATATTATGAAATTGAAACAAGCCCGATGAGTCTATTACCTGCCGAGCTTTTTGTGGATATAGCTGAAGAGGATCTGACTGAAGAACTGATTGTCAGTAAAATTCTGCAACTGGTTGCAGATCAAGATTTAACAAATAATCCTGAATGAAGCATGTCTCGAACTGAAGCAACAACCAGGAGCATAGCGACGACAAGAACGGATAGTTCGGCGAGAACTGACCGCGGTGCCTATAGCGTCCCAATTGATCTAATCAATATAGGAGTAAATCATTATTGGGATTTTAGAACCGCAAAGCTTGAGACCGACCAACGGTCTGTAGCGGATTTGATCGGGATGAGGGGAATGCAATTCAGGGGCAACAGCTCTCTCAGCAGCCTTTACCCTTCAGCTGCCTATTTCGCAGACCTTGAGCGGAGTAACAACGATTACTTCGGCACCAGTCCATACCGCCTAGCAACTGCAGTGACGTCAATTAGCTATTTTGCTTGGATTAAGCGTGAATCTACAGGAGCCATCCATCATATCCTAGCTGACTGGGAAACGTCAGGAAATCAGAGAGGCTCACGTATCTATTTGACCAGTGATGTTTTTGAAATGACGATTTCTTCTAATGGGACGAGTAATACAAGCTATACGTCCACAGAGACTTTGACCGATACGGCATCCTGGCACTGTATAGTCATAACTTATGATACGACGAACAGATGTGTGATGACACTAGATGGCGTTGATCTAACAGTTACTTTAACAGCAGGATCTCACCCATCTACGATCAATTCTTCCAACATAGCGAAGCTCATTGGTGCCAATCTTCCGTCAGCGCCAGCTAACTTTTTCGATGGACTGATTGGGATTTGTGGCATTTGTGTAAATAGAGCGCTTTCGACGTCAGAAAAGGCATCTCTTAGAGATATCACTAACAAGCTAGGATCTTACGTTTAAATATGCAAAGAACTGGAGCAACAGCTCGAACAATAGCAACAATGCCTACCCTGCAGGACAATTACCCAAGTGAAAATTCAGGTGTTGGGTTTGTAGTCAGAAGTGGTTCTGTGCTGGCGTATGGCCAGACTTTCGTTGCGATAGATGGCTATATCCCGACAGTAGCCTTTTATCTTTCAAAAGTAGGAAGCCCCACGGGCGATATAACTGCTCGGATCTATGCCTTAACTGGGACTCCTGGCACTAATGGGAAACCAACGGGGTCTCCACTGGCTACGTCGGACGCCATAGACGCCTCTATACTTTCAACTACCGCCAGGAATATTTACTTCAATTTTATAGGCGCTAATTTGATGGATTTTGCCGCAGGGGGATATTGCGTTTTGGTGACTTACTCAGGAGGAGATTCCTCTAATTACATAAGGGTGGGACAGGATTCAACCTCAGAAACACACGATGGGAATGGATTCTCCAGCACAAATCTTTCGGCTTGGACCTCCTCAACGAACTACGACATTATTTTCTACGTTTATCAATCCGATTCTCCTTCAAGGACTTATGCAACTTCAAGGACGGTAGCTTCTGAAAGGACCTCAGTTTAACCCTACTAAAATGGCAACCGCAAAAACACTTCAAACACCTAAAATTCTCGCCGTAGATGGCTCTACGATCAGAATCCAACACCCAGACGTCACAAACTACGTCAGGACTTATTTGGCCGCTCAAATCGCAGCTTCTGGGACTGCAATGTCTGTTTTAGACAATGACGGTTTCGCTGATGATGATTGGTTTATAATCGGAGAACCTGGAGACGAAAAAACAGAAGAAAACGACGTCAATGGGGCTGTGACCCGTGGGACCTCAGTGACGGTAACAAACACGCTCAAATTCGCGCATGAAGTAGACGCACCTGTAACAAGGATCTGGGAGCGCAAGATACTTATCTACGGAGCGTCTAGCGATGGCGGTTCTTTGACGGCTATAGTGGACACTGGGGCTGCTTTGAATATCCAATGGGATAAGCCTTATACAGAGTATGTGCTTAAGACGACAGACACGGCTTACTCATATTATGTCGTTAAATTCTACGATGGGACTACTTCAAGCTCTGCAAGCGATTATATCGCAAACTCTGGGCTCCCATATAATTCAGCCTATCAGATTATTAATGCTGCTCTTGAAGATACGGGGGCGAAAGTAGTTGATACTGGAGAAATTACATGGCCTTTCCTTGTCAATTCAGTGCAAGAAGCTCAGGATTACGTTACTCAATGGATCGACCCACAGACCCAAGTCAAAAAGGATTGGAGTTGGGAATTTATTGACGATAATGCCTCGCTGGACTTCATTACTTATGAGAATAGATATGCGCTGTCGTCTCTGACGTATGAAATGAAATACGGGAAGACAAAGCAGAGTATTCTAAATGTTATCTCTGGCAAATATCCTACGAAATACGTCCCAATTGACGTGTTTGACCGTCACATGGATGGTAAGATCTACGCTCAAACCAGTGGATCTAATGCTGCTGGAGCTACGAGCTTGGTTTTAGATGAGGCTGGGATGTTTAGCACATCTGGTGGGTCTGTATATGTCTATGGGCAAACAATTACTTATACAGGAATCACGAGTAACACTTTGACTGGGGTGCCTGCTTCGGGAACGGGGTCTATTTCAACTACCATCCCAGCGGGGGCTACTTGCTGGCAAACAAGCTTCTTTGGGCGGCCTTCACTTTGGTCTATCTACAATGGATATATTGTTTTTGTAAATCCACCAGACAGTTCTTACTCTGGATGGCCGATTAAGGTCCGTTACATCAAAAAACTCACCAGAATTACTGAAATTTCAGACACTACAGAGATCCCATTCACTAATGTCCTTCAATACTACGTTTGCTACAAAATAGAAATGAAACGTGGCAACGATGGGAAGGCTGCACAGTTTAAATTACTTTGCGATCAAGGGATTCAGTCAAATGCTAAATCTGACAAGTCTTACACAACGGAAGTTTATGAATCTTATCGTTTTGACCGGGGGATTCTAGAAGATGGAAGGAACCAAAACTGGAATTCAGACGCTTATTACTATTAATCTATGGCTGATCTTAAAAAAGCTTATCTTTCAAACTGGATTAAGGGGGCAAACCAATCAGTAAGCCCACTTTTGATGGATGACGACTCGTTGAAAGTGCAAAATGGGATTGTAACGAGCTACAGGCTAGGGGCTATGCTGAAAGATACTGGATATTCTAGGCATGGCGGGGTAATCCAGGCTAGTAAATCTATTACAGGACTATTTGACTCAAGAGAAACGCCAAGCATTAAACGATTATTGGCAACGATTGACGATTCAACAAGTGACGACACTCAGCTTTTCTACGACAATGCGGGCACTTGGACTGAAATTGCGGCTGCAGAGACTGCTTGGGCTAATTTCGCAGGAATTAATGTAGAGATGGAGAACTTTATCGGGTTTACATTCTTTGTCGGCTACGGCGCTACAGATGGATTTCTTCCAGTGGGGAGTCTGACGAACACAACCTTCTCGACTTCTACAAATGTCACATCAATGCCAACGGCGAAGTATATTAAGAGGTACAGGGACCGCCTTTATGTGGCAAATTGCAAGGTAAGTGGCACAGCTTATCCTTATCGAGTTTACTTTTCCTCAGTCCCCTCCGCTGGGGCAATTACTTGGGATACTACTTTGGATTATATCGAAGTTGATTACTCCGAAGAGATCACGGGAATCGCCGCGGCATGGGATTATTTAGTAATCTTCACCACGGATTCGTTCTATTACTATAATCAAGCGTCTAAAAAGAAGCTCTGGTCTACTGGCTGTGTGGGGCAAAGGACAATCCAGCAAACGGATTCTTATCTTATCTGGTGCTCCCAGGATGGGGTCTATGTTTCTGCTAATTTGGGTAGGCCACAGAATATTTCTGGGAATGTAATTGACTTTATTCGTTCAGGTACGCCTTCCAACTTTAAATCTGCCTTGGTGGATGAGGAATATCATCTTTTCGTGGGGAACGTATCGGTAGACGGCGTAGGCTACACCAATGTGCTTTTGACATTCAACTTTCCGACTTCAAGCTGGAGATGGAGAGAGCTCGCCGATGAGATGACAATCTTAGCCAAGTACAATAGCTCTGGAGTCAATAGGCTTTATATGGGGGATACGGCAGGGCAAGTATGGAACAAGGGTAAATTCACGGACGCAACCTTGGTATGTTCTGACGGCAAAATCGATTCAACGGAGGGGGCGGCCATCTCGGTTAATATAGAAACTAAGCCTTATGCTTTTGGTGATCCATCTGTGCGAAAGAATATCAAGAAGGTAACAGTCTTCGCAGAGCGTGCTATCGGAGCCCAACTAAAGTTGAGAGCTTACGATACAAACACAAGGGCACTTTCTCCCTATCAATCGCTAGGCCAACTCACAAAGTACATCAATGTTTTCGATGGCTTAGACCTAGAGGCCAACCTGCTTCAATTTGGGATCACCGAGTCGTCTAAAAACGAATACTTCTCAATCCTTGGGATGGTTGTTGAATATGCAGAAGTAGCCATACCTAACACTAGCCGAAAATAATATGGGTTCGATCTCAGACCTTGGCTTCACTCTCAATCGAAAAGACATAGACATGTCCTATAATTCTGCCGTATCTGATCTAACTGGAGTAGTTGAAAATGACGTATCTGCTGAAGATGTAGACGTTGGCTCGTCTACTCCCGACAACTCGATCCCTAGCGACAAGGTCAGCGAATTGAATGTTGAGAAACTTACTACTGGGACGATCTATTCCAGGCAAATCACTTTAGGGATAACGAACGGTAGCGGAGATGTTTATATTGGAGCTGGAACCTTTACAGCCTCGACTTGGACGTGTGCTAATGGATTCTTGATGGGAATTGACGATAGTGACTCAAACAAGGTCAAGTTCTTTCTTGGAGATTCTACCAATTCGATTGACTGGAATGTAACGGCAGCCAATACGATGACAATCAAGGGGACGCTCGTAGCTGGTGAAATCCACATCCCAGATTTAAACACTACGGCAAACTCATTCCACGTTGAGAGTGATGGCTCTGGATGGATTGGTGCAACCTCTACAAACCGTGCCACAGCACCTATTCAATGGACTGCAGCAGGAGTTTGGGACGTTGGGAACGGGACTACTTACATGCGAATGGATGGACCCAATGGGATTTTTAAGTCCTCAAACTATGTAGCTGACTCAGCAGGGTTTCAGATAACTACTGGAGGTCTTGCTGAGTTTGAGAACATCAGAGCCAGAGGATCGTTGTACGGAACAACTTTCAAATATGACGTAGTTAGTGCCGTTGGCGGGCAACTTTTAGTGACCAATGCGGATAGCCTTTCCTCTGCCATGACAGCCTTGGACGCTTCCACGATGACGATCACTGGGAATACTACCTTTGCCGCAAACGATATGCTTTTTATCCGAGCCGTTACAGGGTCAGGGATACAAGAAGAATACCTGAGAGTAACAAGTGCGGCTTCAGCGCCAACTTACACCGTAACCAGAGATCTAGCGGCTACTTATTCGGCTGACAGTAACCCAGCATGGGGGGCGGGGACTGCTGTTGTGAAGATTGGAGAGTCAGACGGAGCGGCAACTTATTCAGGAGGGTGGCTTCGTTTACTTGGTGAGGGGACAAATGCACCTTACTACTCGGTCTTTTCCAGAACAGGAGTTGCTTACAACTCTTATTCTGAAAGAGCACGAATGGGGAACTTAAATGGGATTGGGAGCATTGTTGCAGAGGCTTATGGGATCTTTATCGGGAATTACTCTGCAGGTCAGTATCTTCAATACGACGATGTTTCAGGTAACTTGATTGTGAACGGATCTCAACTTTCTAATCAAGCGTTGTTTGGAGATGGTTCAGACGGAGACTCAACAATAAATTCAAACACGTCACTTACAAGTGATACTTTCTATGACGACTTAACGATCACAAACAGCTCTACACTGACTACAAATGGATATCGACTTTTTGTCCGTGGCACTTTAACTATTGATTCTGGCTCTAAAATCGCGCGGAATGGGAATGCAGGGTCAGATGGGACTGCTGGCGGAGATGGGTTTACGGATTCAGCGACGACAACTGCTGGTACAGCTGGAGGTCTTGGCGGGGCTGGAGGAGCGTTAAGCGATGGATCTCTCCCAGGAAGTCTTTCCGGTGTCGCTGGCCAAAATGGAACCGTCGGCGCTATTAGGTCTAACACAGGAGGTACTACCAGTGGAACAAATGGAGTGAACGGGACCGCTGGAACAAACCAGGCAAAATGTATCGTAGCTACTGCCAAAGCTGGGGTCCCTGGGGGCGGTGGTGGTACTGGCGCTGGAGCTGCACCAGCAGGAGGCAGTCCTGGAGGCGCAGGGACGAATTCCTCCCTTATCCTAAACGAGATTAGAACTTATGTATCAGCCTACCTTCTTTATGACCCACAGGACGGCACTTGGTACAATACTTCACCGGGGAACGGTGGTTCAGGGAGCGGCGGATCTGGAAGCGCAACAAACGACAATGGATCAGGCATAGAACGCGCTGCTGGCGGTGGAAGTGGTGGTAGTGGAGGCGGTGGGTCTTCTGGAGGTACAGTAGCTATTTTTGCTAGAATTATTGTCAATAACGGAACTATCGAGGCTAAGGGTGGCGCAGGTGGAGCAGGCGGCGCAGGCGGCGCGGGCTCTGTTTACCTTACGGGTAGTGGGGGGGCTGCTGCTGGCGGTGGAGGAGGTGGGGGAGGTGGAAGTGGAGGGAATGGTGGTGCTTTAGTTTTAGTTTATAGCTCTTATTCAGGTTCTGGTTCTACCTCAGTAGCAGGCGGAGCAGGTGGGGCTGGGGGTGCAAGAGGGGCCGATGCTTCCTCTGGGACCTCTAGCATCACGACTGCATCTACAGCTGGAACAACTGGATTCGACGGAACAACGGGAACATCCATAACTTTACAGGTATAATGTTTTACTATTACAACGATACAGGCGTAGTAAAGATGATCTCTCAAGAAGAAATTGAGACAGATTTAAACGTGATTGAACTCCCAGAGGAAGATCTAACGGGCAAACTAGCCCAAATCGTAGAAGGGGAACTTGTTCTAGAAGATAATCCAGCGCTTGTATCAGAAGCCAAAAAAGAAGCCCTAGAGTCACTTAAAACGGAATATTTAGCAAAAGCAGAGGCAGGGGCTATGACTCTTGAAGATATGAACGACTTCGTTAAAGCCTTTTTATAGTTTACAAAACTACTTCTCAAACCTAATATTAAATTATGGCAACTCCCAAAAAATCATCAGGCTCTAGCAAGAAGACATCTAAGAAAAGTTCTTCAAGCAGTAGTGTTAAAAACGGTAAGACAATTGGGAGTACAAGAACTGCTCCCAAGAAGACTGCTGAGTATAAGTCTAAGTATGCGAACAAGAACGTGAGCCCAAAAAATACCACATCAGGCAAATCGTCTCCCATTCAGGGCCGCCCGATGAGCAAGGATTATAAGTCTCACTCCGATTATGTTTCTGCTTTAAATAAATACTTGGGCCGCGGACAAACGGCACAGCAAACAACACCCGTAACTGAACAGACCGCTCAAACGGTTCAAACGCCTGATAACGTACAGGCTGGAATTGACCTATTGAATTCCGCTGACCTTTCTGCATCAACAAAGGCTTTCTACACTGACGTGTTCAATAATTGGGATCCGAATCTAGAATTGAGTCCTGAGAATATCATCAAGGCTTTTGAGAACATTAAGAAAACAAGCATAGATCCCCATCATCAGGATCTTGCGGATATCTATATAGCTCAGGTAGAAACTGCTTCAGAGGCAATGCAGGCTCAAAGAGCACTTGAAACGGAAAGCGAAGCTGTTAATGCAGCTCAGGATATTAAAAATACACAAGCTAATCTAGAGGCTTCAGGCATGACATTTTCTGGTGCGGGGGTAGAGCAATTGGGGACCGACTTAGCGGCTTCAGTCCCTTTTGGAGGCGCGAGTGTTGAAGGTCTAGTCCCACAAAGGAACAGGCTTATTTCTACCTCTTCAGAGGCAGCATACAAGCAGAACCTTAAGAATCTTGGGCTGGGTGTTGAGCAATACCTTGGATCAAAGAAAACGAAAGGTCTAGTGAGCGGATATAACACTCTTGGAGGAATTACTGGATCATTCGAGGAATCTAAGCAGGGGGATTATGGATCTGCTCTCAGCAATCTTATCAATCAACAAACTGCAAATGTCCAGCAAGGTTATAATTTAGACGTTTAACACTTTAATATGGCAATGACTCAAGAACAAAAAGATGCTTATATGGCTCAGCAAAGGGCCAGCTCAAACATGAGTGCTGCCGAACGCAAAGCAGCTTCTGAGGCTCAAGGATACGTAGGCGCTGGGGCTAGAACTGGCCTGATTGGAGCTGCTGGCACCACACCTGTACAAGTTCCTGTAGAAACGCCTTCGGTGCCTAGAAATCTAGATGCTGAAGCTGCAACGGTCAAACAGCTTGGAACTGTACCGCAAACCGAAGCTGAAAAGGCCGAGATGGTCTTGGCAACTTATGGAGATAATATTCCAACGGAGTTCCAGGATTTGATGGATCGTTACAATTCTTTACAGGGGACTACAAATCAGGCGGCATTTTCTCAATTTGGACAGGATCTAACGGCAGCAGGACAGGAAGCGGCAGCTTTTCAAGGTGCAGTAGATGAACAGGCTGGACAAATACCTGGCGAGCTCGGGATCTTACAGGAAGCACTTAGACTTAAATCAGGAGTTGGAAATCAACCTCTTGGTGAAAGTGACATATTTAAACAGGCAGGTGTCGGAGGATACGGAGCTCTCTCCTCTTCCTTGGCAGCTCATGGTGCTGAGATGGATTTCAAATACACGAGTTTTGCGAACATGGTGAATCAGGCGGCTAAGTTTCAATATGGCGAAAATGCTAAGTATGCAGCACAGGCTAAATCCGCGCTAGATCAGTTCGCTATTCTCCAGGATTCTTTCCGTTACGAACAAGGCCGTCTTGATGACATTGCTGCTAGAGCTGAGGCTGTACAAAATGAGCTTTATATTTATGGAGAGAAGTTAAAGATGGATGCCGCTTACGAGGACGCTAAGAATTCAAGTCAAAGTCTTGGCAATAGCACCGAGTTGACTACAGAACAGGCGCAGCAAATCTTCCAAATTCCTGGTCAAAGTCGATATCGTGAGGCGGGGGAGTGGGAATGTGGGGAAGGATACAATAGGATTACAGATGGTGAGAAAGTAGGGTCTGACTATTCGACAAAGATGTCGGCAGTTACAAAGCGAGATGCGCCGGAAGTTGGTAACGGTTTAGTGCTCCCATTAACAGCTAAAGGCCAAGGGCTTACCACTGGACATGTCGAGACGGTTATCTCTATTGATAATGGGCTTATCCAGACTGTTTCTTGGAATAGACGCGGAGATGGGCAGCAAACACTCGAAACTTATACTATAGAAGAGCTCAACGACCTATATGGTGAAAACTGGGGCTTTACGGATAGTAGACTTAAACCTGAATACCAACAATCACTCGCAGACATGTCTGGTGAAAGTACAGATAAATATTCTTATACATCTTTTTACCAACAAGCTATTGCGGATGGACAGTCCCCAGAAAGTGCAGCTGCATTCGCTGATAAACAATACGCTGCATCACAAAGCTTTTCTACCATTGACCAGGCTAATAAGTACTACCAGTATGCCAAGATGATCCCAGAGGAAATGACATATGCCAAGGTTACTGCAGACATGACTGATGCTGAGCTTGAAGCTTACGCGGAAAATAACGGGTACTTTGTTAAAAAGTTGCAACAATATGATCCTGACGACGTTTTAACTGCACAAATAGTTAACGAACTATTCACGACGCCAGAGGAAAGACAACTGTTCTTAGCTCAGGCTAGATGGGTAGGAGGTAAACTTCGTGGGGAGTCTGGAGCGGCTATTTCTATAGGTGAATATCTGAACGAAGGGCAGCAATTTTGGCCTCAGAAGGGTGATGATGCTGCAATGATCAAAGAAAAGGAAAAGGCTAGAGAAAATATCTTGGACAGTCTCTATAATATCAGTGGACTGCATGGGCAGAAATTGATCGACGAGATGATGTCTCAACAAGAAACTGAGCCTCAGGAGGAGGAAGACCCACTTGTCTCTGAATATAAATCTGCAGAGGTGGCGAATGACCCTGACTACGAAGAGGCAAAGAAGAGCTGGGATGGAGTACCTGCTGATGCCCCTTCAGACTGGGAAACTTACGTCAAAAATTTACAATCTAAACTAGGACAATAATATGGCACTTACCTCTCAAGACAAAGCATTCCTAGATAAGCAAAAGGCCAAAGGGCTTTCGTTTGATGAAGCGTGGGCCAATTTATCTTCGGTTAAAGAAAAGATGGGGCTTACTGGAGGATCTTTCATGACTCGCGCTGCTTCTGTAGCTGAAAATGCTCCAGGGGCTTCTATGGCGACTGTCGATAAAGGCACTAAAGTTAAAGAGAATTTTTCAGCAATAGGGAAAGAGGATGGTCAAGAAAACTTCAATCCAACTTTAGGGGAATCTGCTAAAGAGGTAGCCCTTAATGCGCTTGTACCCGGGGGCTCTATAGGGCTAGACCTTTTAAAGGGTGGGGTTAAAGGGGTAGCTTCGGCGGTGTCTGGAGCGTCAAGCTTAGGGGAAAAGATGATAAATACTGTCCTGCCTGATGCCTGGAATAGCGAAGGTGGCACATTATTTTCTGAAGGGAAAGGGCAAACCTCTGGGGAAATGGCTAAAGGGAGCGCACTTTTACAAACCGAGGGCACAACCGAGAAAGTCGGTAAGTTTATTGGGGAAAATGTTTTACCTGCTGTAGCGGGAGGCGTCGCTGGAGCAAGTGCTAAAGTTTTAGGGGGCGGCTCTAAAGTCGCTCAAGGATTGCTCGGGTTCCTGGGGAGTTCCGCAGGAGGAACCACAGGCTATACGGTAGGTGCTAAAGGAGATTTGCCAACGGCGAAAGAGCTTGCAGCGGGAGCAGTTATTGACGCCGCGACTCTTGGGGCCCTCAAATTCCTTCCGAAAGTGCTCTCTGGTGGCAAAGGAGCTCTCAGCAAAACTTATGACCTCGCCAAGAATAAGGGGCTTAGCCCTATGACCGTAGACGCAGTGGAATCTCTAGCCAAAAACACTAGCCCGCAAAATGCAAAGACTGTTTTTGATGGGCTTGTCGACCAGGAAGTCGCATACTTAAAAAATCCTATCAAAAACCCTTCGGCCTTGGCCACTACCGGTAAAGAGTTGTTTACCGACTTCACAGAAAACTTATTGCCACAAAAAGCTGCCATTGGCAGTGAACTGGCTTCACAAATAGGAGTAGCTGATGATCTAGCACAAGCTGCTGGTGGGCTAACGTCAAAGGGAGTACTTGAGTCTTTGACTTCAGGATTAGGCGATATTGGGGTGAAAGCTACTGCAACAGGTCTAGACTTCAGTGGATCAAAAGTGAGGTTCAGTGAGGCAAACCAAACGATGCTAAGTAAGGTTTATCAAGAAATACAAAAATATGTAGCCGATGGGTCTTTTATTCCACCATCTGAAAAATGGACACTATCACAAGCATTAGGCGATCTCGTAGAATACAACGCCAAACTGTCCTCTCAGGTGACTGGGGCGGGGGAACTCCCAATCATTAAACTCAAAGGCGACCTTATGGCAGACGTTAAGAGCTCTCTTGAAGAAAGCGGGCAGGCTGTCGATCTATTTGACCAATACAAGACATATTCTGACGCTATTGACTCTTTGAACTTACGCTTGGGCGAAGGTGGGGAAGGTGGGTTTTCGATCCTAAAGGCATTGCAGGGCGAACAGAAGTTTGGCGCAGAGGTAAGGGAGGCGCTGCAGACCATGCAGGATATTACTGGGAAAGATTATTTCGAGATGGTGAGACAGGCATTGGCTGCCGCAGAAATAGCAGGGAATACACAGGTCAAGAGCTTACTAGCCACTACTTCAAAGGCTGGGCTATTAGAAGAAATAGTGCGCACGGGGTTCATGGACAAAAGGGCTATTCTTAATCGTCTTGTTGAAGAAACTCCTGATGTAGCGAGGGGTACGCTAGAAAAAACAGTTTCGGCCCTCGCCAAAATTCTTGGAGTTGAGCTAGTCGCTGGGGAGTAAACACCCTAGAACGATCACGCCTAAAATCCCCCCCCAAAATCCAAATATTGAGAAGCAAGCAACGGAACCGATAAGCCAGATGGCACACATAAGCCCATCATACACTCGCTTAATAACTTGTCAACATGCCCCCAGCAAAAGGTAAAAAATTCGTGAAAGTAGTAGGAGGTAAAAAGGTCTCCTATGGCGCAAAAGGCTATAAGATCAAACCTGGAACCAAAGCAGGTGACTCGTATTGTGCTCGTTCTCTGGGGATTGCTAAAAAACATCCTTCCGCTCGAAAACCTAACTCGCCTAATCAGCTCTCACGTAAAAAGTGGGGATGTAAAGGTTCTAAATCATCTAAATAATATGCCAGAATCAGAACTCACAAAAGGACTCATTGATTATCTTAAATCTGATGCCGTAGTGCTCAAACAAATGGCACAGGACAACAAACAGGCTAATGAGGTCATGAAGGTAACGATGGACAACCTTAAGGAAACATTGATCGACATCAAGGACTTTATGAAAGGGGTTAGCAATGGGTATGTTACAGTTAAGGATTTCGAGGAAAACAAACAGCTTAAAGAGAAAGAACATAACGCTATCTGGGAAAGGGTCAAGAGATTAGAAGGGGGGTTTATCGCAGGAGCAGGGTTTACGCTTTCATCTTTTTTAGGTTTACTTATATGGTACGTCTTTCAAAAATGACAACAAAACTCATTAGTATCGCAACGATCTCATTATGGGTATCTGCCCTTGCCTTGCTTTGGGCTTTTGGGTTCATAGGTGTATATTTAGTAGCGTCTAGTGCTACTTTTAACAATCTTATTGCATGAATTACTTCGGATTCCCACTCACGAATAAGTTCAGATCAAAAACCCCACGAGGATTCTATGATGCAGTTAAGGGACACAGTGGGATCGACGTCGTAATGCCCGTTGGCACCCCTCTAGCTCTTCCCGTGGACGTGACTGTCATAAACTATAGGCTCCAAAACGAGATGGGGAATTGTCTCTACACCCAGGATAAAGCTAGAAATATACACGTTTTTGCGCATTTGAGTGAGTCTAAAGTAAAGGTAGGTGAATTAGTGCCTGCTAATAAAATGCTCGCACTCTCAGGCAATACGGGAAGCCGTACTACGAACCCCCACGTCCACTATGAAATCATTGCGCCTAGCCCAAAAGAAGGGTTAGAGATGATGACTCGTGAACTCTCACCGTACAAAGGATGGAACATTGATCCTGAAGAGTTTTTACAGAATGCCGAATTAACAGATTTAGAATGGTGCCAAAAGCACCTCCCAGAGGCCGACTGGGGGAAGATCTCAAGCGAAACTGCAACAGCTTTCCGTTCTCTCGCAAAGAGGGTAGAATGGAGGGAGTAACCACAATAATATGCCAAAAGCATGCAACAAGCCCAAGTCCACAGGCTCCAAGAAACGAGGAGTCACAAAAAAACGTGCTAAGGAATTTCCTAAGTACAAATCTTCTTACTACGCTTAACAACCTTATTTATGAAAAAGAAAATGGCTGCAAAGCCCACTAAAGCCAAGTCTAATTATGGCAAATCCTCATGGGGCAAACGCCTTGTGAACAAGTCAGGAGTTAAAGGTTAATTTTATATTTTCAATCATCATCTATATGAAAAAGAAAGCAACCACATCAAAACGTCCTGGAAGTAAACTGGCTTCCATGTCTGCAAAGATGAAATCAATGGGGCCTAAACTCATTGCTAGACCTGGCCTTAAATCCCTCCTCGGAGGTCGCAAACCTTCCTCAATGGCAGGTAAAGCTAAACGCCGCTAATTATACTTTATGCCTAAAAATCTACTACTCACAGTTTTGAATGATACGGCCAAAGACCTAACGCCGACTTTCTTTTTTGTACTCGCCCTCTATTTCTATGTAGGTGAATCAAATTGGGAGTTTGCGCTTGCTTCACTTGCAGCGGGTGTGCTCCTTGGCTTTGCGAAGTATCTGTCCCGTCGGTTAGCCTGTCCAGTTGTTACTTCTGGAACTCACACAGAAGGGCTCGACAGCGCAAAGAAAAAGAACTATAGTTAAGCCAATACGAAATCATTCATATGAATGGTTAAAGTCTGAGAGAACCGTGGCGTGCGGTTCTTTTCAGTTCCCGTTCAGAACTCAATACGCCAGATCGAAGTCACAATCTGGGGCAGGTCTAAGAGTTTGATTCTTCCGTACCCTTTCTCTCCCCAGTTAACACCTTTGGAGTTTTCAAAGATGAACCTTTTCGTTTCCTCGGATACCCCCGCAAGTGCTACCGCATGCGTGTTTAGCTTCTTTTGAGTCGGGGGAATCAGGGTGGAAGTTTCATCAAGCTTGCATCCGGTGCGAATAACGAACAGAAACCGCCCTTGCTTGCATTTATTCCACAAAACCATAAGAGGGGGAGCTTTGTGATTTTTCCACTCCCAAATAGGCTCTGCTGACTTAATTCTGATCCCGTGCATGGACTCAAAAGTCAACGCGTTCAAAACCTTCTCTGCTGTAGGTGCGTTGTTGCCACCTTTGCCATTGGGTGCTAGTTTCTTTGAATCATAAGCAAAACCCATTTTGTCATACCAACTATAAATCGAATCCAGGGGGATGGCTTTGCCTTTTTCCTGCTCCCAGAGATTGGCTACGGTTACGCCTACACATACGTTATCCTCATCTTTTGATCTCCCTAGACCTTGATTGTAGATTTTATTCATGGTGAGTTACTACAATTGAAGAAGGCAGTTGATCCGTTATTCCTTTGAGCAAGCCTTGGTAGTTAACATGCGCAAGTAAAGCAGCGCCATAGAGTTTGTCCTCTAGCTCAGGTGGGGCAAAGTTTTCTACCCTTCCGTCATTTACTTCAAATGAAACGGGGAATTGAATATCCTGAGCCGAACAAGTGCCTTGATATTTCATGGGATTAGAAGGTGAATGAGTGCTGCAAGATCATTCTTAAACACGGCGACTGTCCCTGCTACGGTTGCCCCTGCAATTGCGAACCTATCAATGCGAGTCCTGAGTGCTACATGCTCTGCTTTTCCAGCAGCAGAACTGGTTTGAAGCTCTGCAATTTTAGCATCGTGTTCTTTATCCTTGCCTTCATTCACGTCTTTACGCACATAGTTCTTGTCTATTTTCTCTATCATTGTTGACAGTGCTGTAGCAACTTCAATTCTTACGCCTCCTATTTCCTCTTTAATTTCATGCAGCAATCCCATGATCTCGGCTTTGTCTTGATAACGCGCTTCACTCACGTCTACCTGGAACGCTGAAAGCTTCTCCCCAATGAGGTCTACTTTTTGCTGTATTCCGTCTAAGTCTGCCATATAAAATAGTTATTCTAATTAAATTATACCCTTTTTACCAGTGAACGCAAAATCAGTCCTGTGGATTGGTTAAATCGATACCTGCCTGTTCAGCGAGAAGGAGCATCATTGTAACGTCTTCTCCGCATTTTGGACATTCATAGTGAGCACGGCCTCTTCGTATGAGATGTTCAAAGTCGTGGTTTAGGCCCGTACATTGTTCAGGATTATTTGGTGTCATTTGGAGAGGGATTATTTTCTGATTCCAGAATGAATTGAAGGACTCTAATTTTAGAATGAATCTCAGCATCAATTTCTGCGATCTTGATTTTCATACTATTCCGCTGGATATGAAGATTTTGGAGTTGGCTTAAATAATCTAGTGCGACAATATTCTTAGTTTTTTGTGTGAGGGGATTCATTTTGTGGGGTTAGAGTTGCTCAAATGTACCGTCTAAAAGGCCATGCCTGACTACGTTCTCGTGTATAAATGAAAGGTCTTCTTTCTTAGATCCTTCTCCCCAGAACCAGAGCTTAGGATTGGAAAGTCGTGCGCCCTTATCTTTGTAGTAGTCGGGCACTCCGTGGAGTCCTTGCACAAACACAATTCCTAAAGTGTTACCGTTCCCAAATTCTTTGAGAGTTTTGACTTTCATTTTGTAGTAGGTTTATTAAATTTGCCCTCACGGAGGAGGTAGGTGGCGAGATTAGAGACGGCCTTAAGAACTGGCTCCCCAGAGTAGTGATGGACATAGTCATTGAACATAGGCTCACTGTAGTAGTAGGCCTCACACTTCGTCAGAGTGAGCGTGAGTTCTCCGAAAGTGTCCTTGTCTTTTAGGGTCTCTGGCATCAACTCAAGAAGCTCGCTTAGGAGGAGGGCTGGGAAATTCAATGCCCAAGAATTATCGTGCCGTACTTTTCCATCTACCTGATAGCAACATTCCCTTTCTTGAAGAATAGGCCCTCGATGCTCAAAGTCAGTTGGATCTTTTGGTTCGTTCCAATAAAACTCACTCTCATAATCCTTCGTTATTCCTGCTTCAAAGAGTGCTTTGCTGAGGTCTAGATTTGTAACGTGAGATGAGTTCATAATTTCAAGCTTTGAATGAATAAAATCAACGCTTCCACCTTTTCGTCTTTGAGGACTTCGGAAACAACGTCAAAACCTTTATGGAAGTCAGGATCGTTGTAACCATTGTCTACATCTCCTCGTTTTGCTGGCGTGCGAACCTTCTCCCACGTCGCACCCTCTAGGATGCCTTGAAGAGATTCTCGATAGTCTCCTGTAGTCATTGCCCACAGTTCAGTGAGCCTGAAAATAGCGTGATCCATTTCGTTCAAAATCTTCTTTGCCTCCATGTTCCATTTATCTTCTTTCTTGGGGAAGCCTTTAAGTCGTGGAGCGAAAGACATACCGACTTTTTGCATTACATCAGGCAGAGTGACGGGGTGGCCTAAAACTTCAACGTCTTCTAAATGAACTAGCCAGATTGAATTCTGATCGCCAATAAATATGTCTCCACCTTCTGGACTTGAATTAGCCATAGGATAGATTGTGCGCATATCCCCAGCTAAAGCACCTAGTTTTTTAACATTGATCAGGCACCCGAAAGTGAGAGATTTTTCAGTCAGCCCCTCCAGTAGGGAAAAGGCTTGGGTTTTAGAGATTGTCATAGTGAGTTGAGTAAAGATTCAATTGTTTCCATTTCTTCAGGGGTAGCCTTCTTGCAATCTTCCCACTTCGGGAGCTTCATGCCTTTGTACTGCTTCTTCTGTTTACGGAGTGCGTCAGTAAGTTTCATTGTAGCCGTCGGGTAAAAGTTCTTTTTGATCGTTCTTCATTTTCCAGAGGATGCTGTGGACTTTTTCAAGCTCCTTAATCTCTTTATAGAAAAACTCATCCTCGTCATCCATTTCTTTCAAGTCTCTTATGTAAAGCCCGAGACGGTGTGCAGCCTGTTTCAGACCGTGGAATTTCCCGCATTCATAGTTGTCTCCCTCAAAGAATTCAGGACAACAATCTTCGCATAGTTGTTTTTCTTTACATCTACAGTCATTCATAAGTGTAAGTGGTTTAAGCTATGGGGTTAGATTTAAAGAAGTCCTCCGCTACCCGAAAAGATAGATTTCCTATAACGATTAGCCTGCCATCGTCCAAAATTACAGAGCATAGTGAACTTTTGTAATTATTCACCTCAATGTGAATCAGCACGCCCTTTTGCCCCTGACGATATAGTGGAATATTGCCGCCGTCGGGACTATACGTGCTAGACATTATTATTGGTATGTTCATCGTTCAGGGTTTGTTAGGAAGGGGCAAAGTTGTTCTTGATATTGTAAGTAAACTTCGTGAGCCTCAATAGGCGTGTCATAGAAGCCAAGGCAAAAATCTTTCCCCTCGAAGCCTAGCGATGCCCTCCAGCCTTTATGCCATTTATCCCAAGAAACGCCTTTATAGCCCGATGTGTTATTGATACGCTTCCGTTGGTTTTGCATGTTCTGCCAGTGAGTACAGATACGCAGGTTCTCTTTACGGTTGTCGAGTCCATCCCCGTTTATATGGTCTGTAGACATGCCATGAGGTGTGCCAATTATGACTCTATGCATTGCTATCGTAGCAGTTTTCCCAGTTTCTCTAGAGTAGGCACGACGCACTGCGTAAAACGTCCGTCCACCAGGTCTGGCATTCCACTGGTATTCCTTCAGACGGTCAAAGTCTTCGTCGTCTACTATCGCCACTCTTCCACGAGATAGTTCGATTGTCTTCATGCTTTTGGTGGTAAAAATTTAGCACGAAGGTCAGTTGCCCACCAAGTGGCTTCAGAGCTATGGAGAGAATCAAGATATTCAATCACTTCCTCCGTTCTCCTGCGCTCCGCTGCTTCGATTTCTCGTTGGAGAAAAGAAAGAACTTTATCTTCGTCCAAACGCTCCCCTCCACAATTTCCACAACACTCATCAGCCCCATCACAGCCGTTGTCGTACTCCGTCAATCCTGCCGATTGCACCCTCTTCCTTAGTTCTTCATTGTTCGTCATTTTGGGTGGGGTAAACTGGCATTTGGAGGTTATTTACTACGGCCACAACAGCAGAAACGTCCAGGCCTACAACACATTGTTCGTAAACCCCTTCGGTCTTGTTATTATAGGTTGAGCCGTCTTGTGGCAAAACCTTGACGATCGTGATTTTGTAAGTTTCCATATTTTCAAAATTTTAATTAGCGAGTAAAAGTGGAATTGAATAGAATGCAAGTACGAACAGGAATATAGCCCAATCAGGAAGCTTTTGGAGTGGTTTAGTGATGAGGTCAAAGAAGAGGTCTAGCATAATTTAATTGTTAGGGCCGTCTAATTGATCGTCGCACTTGGGGCAAACCCAAACACTCCCCGCATCAAGACCGTCAAATGTGTTACACTGTTCTTTTTGATAGTCGTGTTCACAAAGCAACTCATCCCATTCAGCAGCACGCTGTTCTTTCTCCTGGGCAAGCTCAAGGGAGCATTCTTTGTAATGACTAGCTAGGCGATTAAGCCCTGTGATTATGTCGTTTAGTGTGTGCATGAGTATTGGTTAAAGTAACTTCATCATACGCTGGCATTAAGAACAATACAATAGCATTTATTCAGTATAAGTTGACTAGATGAGCACTTGTTTTGTCAGTCAAGTTTGAATTGAATCAGCCCATCTAGTCCCTGTGGCCTGACACCACCTACCCGAAAGTAGGATTGTTCAGTGAGTCATCTGCCTGTGACTTTACGCATACCTATCAGGATAGTATTTGCAACCTGGTTTTGACGTTTCAGGAGGTGTTTAAACTATACCTTATTCTATCAAAATTCCAAGTTCATAATGCCTTCCCTGTTCATCCTCATAATACCAGTAATTATCTCCGCTTGTGTTTGGGGTCATTGATCTAGAGACTTCCATAAGTGAGTGTAAATTTATCATAGCTATTTGCTCTTAAGTCATGGCCATAAAATTTAGTCCCTCCAATATAGAGTTTATAACACTGATCGAGTTGCCAGTAAGGGTCGGTAAAGAATTTTGGATCGCTCACGATTTCTGGATGATAATATGAGTGAATTTGGCAAAATCCATAACTTGGCTCGCCATTTGTAGCCTGTCTATCAGGTGTCCAGAGTCCATTCTCTTGGTTGAGAGTAGCAAGGAATTCGAGATCGTTATTTGAGATTTTTGAGGCATATTTTACGTATTGGTTCTGGTCTTCGCCAACGTCCTTCTTGATGTAAACTTGGGTGCTTTGGGCTTCAACGGTCGGTACTATGGATGTTTTTACTGAGGTTTCACCCGCCTCGCTCAAAAAGAACAGTCCTTGGCTTGTCTCATTCCTTCTTCCAAGCGATTTAGCTCATCTTCCATATACGAGGGTGTATCTGACCACTTGGCTTGAGCCAATAGGAACCAATTTAAACAGAACGCCTCCTTCTTCGCCTTTTCGGTTTGGATGGCTAAATCATAGGCTAGTTTAGCGATTTCGAGCTCTGACGCTGAAGTTTTCCATTCACCTTGAGCCATATCGTAAAGCGAGGAGTACATTTGTGTCTTGTCACTGTACTCAAATACTGATGGGTCTTGTTTTGGCGTAGGAGTGGGGAGAAAGTTTCCGAACATCGCCATGACCATCAGGACGGCAAGAATAATTGGTAAAGCGATTCTAAGTGTGTTTTTGGTTTTCATATTAAAAGAGGTTGTAAATAAAGACTGCGACTCCGACCGTGATTATTTCGATTAGAGTGACGGCCATGATAAGTTGAGTGTAAGGGTGCATATGTTTTTGTTATGGATGGATGATGGTTCGACCAACGCATCACATAACTATATCATACATTAACCTAACTTACAAGAGCCGTATATTTAGCTATCAACTCTTCCAACTCTTCACGGCTGGGCTTCCATAGATCATGCCTTCGAGCTTCTAAAGCCTCTACACGTTCCCTGCCGATTTTCGCTACAAGCCTAGGTCTATACTCGGTTAAATTGCCACGCTTGAATAAATTGTCTCCGTTTGACTGGCCGTGGACATTATCTTCATCAAAGCGTACCGCTGAATAAGTTGAAGGGATAAAGTGCCCAGCGTGCATTTGAGAAACTGGAAGGACTTTCCCACTAGAGATACATGTGAAATATCCGTCCTGAGAGTCTCTAGCACGAATGTAAGCATTGAAGACCTTAGTTAGGTCTTTTTTAAGCTGCGCTATTGTCTTCGGGCGTTTCTTGTAGATTATTTTAGTCTTCATCTTTTGGCATGTAGTGAAAGGGTAAACTTAGATTGAAAGTGCCTAAATTATACTTCTCTTTAAGATATTTCTGTATCTCTTCGCAAGAAGGCCCTGCAAATATTTTGCGCCCACACCACCATTGATGCTTTGGCAAAATACACCTACAGTTCTCGCATTTGGGCTTAGTAACCATATTCTTCAGGGTTAAAATCTCTTAGCATCCTTTCCTCTATTGATGGGAAGGGAACGTGGATTCCAGGGATAGCTAGAGTTCTATTCATGTGCTCCCAAACGTCTTGGAGTTCCTTAGTCGTCAGGTCAGCGGTGGAAGTTCTTCCGTAAAGCTTCTCTCCGATAAGCCTAAACCAATCTTTGACAAGCTTAGGTGTCCACGCTAATTCTACTCCTAGGGACATCATGTATTCAACACTTAGCCCTTTTTCTATAAGCTGGTCGGAAACCATACCAAGGCCCTTGTGCAAGGCTTTGTTCTGGAGCCCTGTCCTTTGCTTTTCGGCTTCCTGGTGTTTTGTGCTCATAGCAGTATAGGATATAATTGCTGTTTCTAATTAGATTTGGACAAACTAGACATTGTTTCATGTTTTAGTCTTTTACATGTCGGCGAACAGAACTTTCTTTGCTCCCAACTCCTAGCTCCTTCTCTGAGTGGCTTTTCGATTGTTTCACCACATTGTGCGCATGGTTTCGTTAGTCGTGGCGCTTTAGGCTTGTTCCACACTAGTTTGGATTTCTTAGGCTGCCTTTCTCCAGAGAAAACAGTTATCGGCTTATCGTCATAATAAGTCTCCATTTCTGGATGCTTTTCTAGATACTTTTTCTTTTGTTCTTGGTAAAAGCTTTTAGTTTTCTGTGTGTGACTCATGATTGAAGGGCTACGAATAACATAGCGAACCAAGCACTAACAGCGATGAATCCACAAACACAGATTACAGCAAACTTGATTCTTTCTCTTCGTTCACGGTCATCTTGGTAGTCAATGATACAGTCGAGTACAGACTCAAAGTCCTCAAGTTGTTCCTTTGCGTCGTATGACGTTTGAGTGCTCTTTCTTGCCGCCTCTTTGTAAAGCTTAGCACCTTCCTCTTCAGCATCATGCTTAGTCAACTCATTAGCGTCAATTCCCAATACTTTAGCCATCTTTAGAATGGTTTCAATCTGAGGGTAATCCTCACCTCGTCTTAGCTTGAAGAACTGACTTTTTGAGATATTTAAACGTGGGTCTTTGTTATTGTAGAAGTCCCGTGGGGTCTTCTCTTTGATTCTCATGTAACGGACTAGGTTGGTGTGGAACATAGGGTTTAGTTAAGTTCTAAAGGATTCCGCCATAGCCAGAGCCATAGCCAGAGCCATAGCCATAGCCAGAGCCATCGCCATCGCCAGAGCCAGAGCCATAGCCAGAGCCAGAGCCAGAGCCATCGCCAGAGCCAGAGCCAGAGCCAGAGCCAGAG
>Ga0208546_1000076_pt1 | contig 43117 bp, 68 predicted proteins | sample DEB19_08_DNA_4_FD_184528 | JGI IMG/M metagenome (GOLD analysis project Ga0208546, IMG submission 184528) | Aqueous microbial communities from the Delaware River and Bay under freshwater to marine salinity gradient to study organic matter... | ecosystem: Environmental > Aquatic > Marine > Coastal...
TGGCTCAGACCCGTGCAGAGCGTGACGCTGAAACCCGCGCCCGCCTTGCTTCAGCCCGTGCATTCGGTAACGAGCGCCGTGGGGTTTACGAAGCCCAGTTGGCCGCAGAGCAGGATTTGAACACGCAACAGACGCTGGCTAACCTGTATCAGCAGGGCTACGGACAGGCCGCTGGCTTGGCATCGCAATTGCCTTCACAGCAGCTTGCTGGAGCCGCGCAATTAGCTGGATTTGGCGCGCAGGCATTGTCTCAAGAACAGGCTCGTCAGCAAATGTTGGCACAGGCCGGACAAGCACAACGTCAGATGGCCCAGCAGAACCTTGATCTGGCCTATCAGGACTTCCTTGCGCAGCGTGGCTATCCGATGGAGCAGCTGCGAGTGTTGCAATCCGGCATTGCTGGTGTTCCTGCTACAACGTCTTCTGCAACAACCACTACAACGCCTGGACAGGGCTTCCTTGGCACGGCTGGTGATGTTGTTGGCATCCTTGGTGGCCTTAAGAAGCTTGGGATTTTCTAATTATGGCTATGAACCCAAACATGACTGATGCAGAACGTCTTGCGCAAATCATGCAGGGCAATCTTGCTGGGCAATTGAACACTGGCGACAAGCTTTCGGCGTTGGGCGCATTGCTTAAGTCTGTATCTCGCGGCTCGACGACAACACCGCAACAGGTCATTCAGGGCCTTCAGCAGCAGAAGCTGCAAGAAGTTCAGGGCCGCATTCAGCTTGATGAGATGAGGAAGCAGGCTGAACGGCAGGCGCAACTCAATGCCGTCCGTCAGCAATATATCTCTGAACTTTCCCAGACCAATCCGCAGTTGGCCCGTGCAGTGCAGTTGATGAGCGCAGATGACTTCGCAAAGCTGATTGTGGAGCAGAATAAGGCGCAGGCTCCTGCACGTTTGGCATTTGACCCACTTGGCCGTCCTCGTGACCCGTTTACTGGTGCAATCGTTAATCCGTCTGCACGTTTGCAGGGATTGCCGACTGTAGCAAGTGACGCTGATTATGAAAAACTGCCATCTGGTGCGCAATTCGTAGACCCTGAAGGCAATATTCGGAGTAAACCATAATGGGATGGCGTGACGCACCTATTGTAAAGCCTGCACCTGAGGCTCTCCAGCAGCCTGTAAAGCCAACTGAAACTCCCGGCTTCCGTGGTGCTGTTGCTGGCGCTGAGACTGCTGCAACAGAAACTGTTAAGGCTGGTTTAAAGCCTCAGACTGAGGCTGCGACTGCTGCTGCAACTGCTAATATTCCAACTCCTGCTATTTATCAGGATTTGGCATCGGCACGCACGCAATTAAACAGCGTTGCAAAGCAACTTGGCCGCGCAGAGCAAATCTACAATCGCTCGCTGAAGGGCAAAGAGCCTTGGCGCGTGGTTCGTGAGTATTTCCCAGGCGCATTCCCTGGCGATAGCGTGTCAAAGGATGTTGGCCGCTTCAATACTGCAGCAAGCCAGCTTTATTCGTTGGCAAGCCAGATCACCCGCGTTCCCGGTGAAGGTGCGCAGGATATGCGTGAATTTGCTCAGAAACTTGAAGCCTTTAAGCCTATGGCTGACGATAAGGATGAAGTCATTGAAGAGAAGTTGGGCGGTCTTCGCTCACTTATCTCTGAGCGCCTAGACTTTGTTAACAGCCGCTTGGCCGAAGTGAAGAAGCCTACGCCTAATATCAATCGTGCAAAAGCTATGATGGGCGGCGGCAAGGCTTCACGGGTTATCAAGTTCGACCGATTTGGGAACCGTATGTAATGGCAATTAAGGCAGAGCTTCCTGACGGCACTATTCTGGAATTTCCCGAAGGAACTCCAGATGATGTGATTGACGCAACTGTTAAGCAGCAGATTGGTGCTGGTCAACCACGCGACGAAAGTCTGCTTCGTGGCCTGTATCTTGGCGCACGAGAGCCGTTGGATATTGTTGCATCACGTTTGGAACAACTGCCCGGTGTTGGCGGTATTAATCGCCTTGGGGCCGCTCTTGGGCTTCCAACGGCACGCCAGACGCTAATGGAAACTGATATTGCTCGTCGGGCCAATACGTCAACGGCAGGGCAAATCCTTGGCAACATTGCTGGCACGGCTGCGATGCTTCCAACACGCGCTGTAACGGCTCCTGCAACACTTGGTCAGGCTGCTCTTGGTGGTGGCCTTTCCAGCGCTGCACTGTCACGCGCACAAGACATTCCTAGCTTTCTTGGTGATGTGGCTTCTGGTGCGGCAATTTCTACTGCCTTGAAGCCTGTTGCTGACGTTGTTGCCGGAACAATTGCGCCGACTGTAAGCCGTGGCATCCGCACGTTGCGCGAACAAGGAATTTCTCCGACACTCGGCATGATTGTAGGTGAGGGCGAAAGCCTTCTTGGCCGTGGTGTGCAGAAACTTGAAGAGGCTGCGACAAGCCTTCCCGGTATCGGTGATCTGGTTCAATATGCTCGTGAGCAAGTTGGCGATGAATTTGAAAAGTCCGCTCTTAATCGGGCCGCGTCATTCATTGGCCGCGTGGTTCCGAAGGACTTGGAAGGCGAAGAGGCTGTTGGCTGGGTAAAGGGTAAACTTCAGCAGGCTTATAATACGCTTGTTCCGAACCTTGAGTTTAACGTGACCAAGGAATTTGGACAGACGGCGCGTCAGGTGTTTGATGACCTTGGCATTCCGTCAAGCCGCAAGAGCCTGCAACGTGATTGGCTGGCAATCATTAAAGATAGCATTACTGATTTGGCTGATGAAAACGGATTTATCCGTGGCAAAAACCTTCAGGATGCTTTGAGCCGTCTTGGTAAGTCTTCTGAAGCCTTTATGAAGTCTGCTGATCCGTTCGAGCGTCGCCTTGGTGTAGGCACTGCAAATCTTCGTCAGGCATGGATGGAAGCTTTGGCTGAACAAAATCCAGCGCAGGCAGTTGCCCTTCGTCAGATTAACTCCGGCTGGGCGCATCAGGCACGTTTGAAGAAGGCTGCTGCTGGCGCACAAGGCAAGATTACGCCATCATCTCTTGATCGCGCTGTATCTGCGTTTGGCAAGGGTGAGCGCCGTGGGCCTTATGCTGACTTGGCTCGTGCTGGTCGTAACATCCCATCTCGCACGCCTGATAGCGGCACTGCAACACGCCTCGCACGCAATCTTGCTCTTACTGGTGGATTGGCTGCTGGTGGTCAGGGGATTGCAGAAGCACTTGGCTATGAAGGCATCACTCCGCAGCAAGCATCTGCTATCGCATTGATTGCAGCACCATATACGCCTCAAGGCCGTAAAGCTATTGCAGCAATCCTTGGCCGTCAGCCCAGCAAGGCATCTCAAGCCGTTGGCGTTGCGTCTCGTGCGCTTCTTAGCCCAGCCGCTGTTGCTGGCCTCACAACTCCCCGCCAGAGAGGGCAATAATGGCTAAAGATTTAGCGTCTCACGTTGATAAGATGGCCGCCAAGTATGGTGTGCCTGTCTCTCATGCTCGTGCCATCTTCCAGATCGAAAGCTCTGGCGGAAAGAATAAGGCTGTCTCTAAGGCTGGCGCTCGTGGCCCAATGCAACTTATGCCTGCCACAGCCAAAGAGCTTGGCGTAAACATCGACGACCCGTTCCAGAACATTGAGGGCGGCGTTAAATACTACGCAAAGATGCTGAAGCAGTTTGGCGACCCCATTCTTGCTGTAGCTGCGTATAACGCTGGACCGCGCAATGTTCGTGAGGCTGGCGGTGTTCCAAAGTTCAAGGAAACGCAGAACTATGTTCGCAAGTTTACGAGCCTTGTGGGCGCTCCTAACCTCATGGGCGTTGTGGCTCCAAAGGTAGCACGTTCAGAGCCTGGTAAGCCTCTCACAATGAAGCTGGACGAGCCTAAGCCCTATACGCCAGAGCCGACGGACCTAGAGGCTGACACGGAAAGCAATTTCGCTTCCTTGTTGGCTAAGATTGGCATTGGTGGCCGTAAGCGCAAAAGCACCAAGAAAACACCAGGCATCTTAGACGGGATCTTCTGATGGCTAAAAAGGCTTCCACACAAACACCTTGGACACCGCAGCAGCGTAAGAAGCGCCGCCATCAACCAGCTGGCCTGCGTCATCGTAAGAAGCTGGGACCGAAGTCACACTTGCGGTAAAAGAAAAGGGCCGGACATTCCCCCAACGGCGTCCGACCCTTTCCCCAACAACGAGAGGATGCTTGTGTGGCAAGCCTCTCTAATCTAGCTATTTCTCACTCGTCGTCAATAGCATTTAATGGTGTCTCAGGAGGTAATTCTTCTGGAAGACGAGCATAGTCGCCACCAGCGTTGATAATCTCCCGTAGCGCGGTCTGCACTAGCTCACCATTATCCCACTGCCCTGTAAGCACGCCACGATATACCACTGAGCCTTCACGGTAGGCTTTTGCGACTTTCTCACGGGCTTCTTGTAGGGCTGCCATATCAATCTCCGTCAAAATGGAACCTCGTCTGACAGATCGTCGTCAAACGGCTGGCGCTGGTATCCATTAGCCTTGGCCTTGTCATGCGCCGTTGGTTTACGCTCTGCATTCTCAGCACGCGACATAAACTCAACCTCGTCTACAGTGACGTTAAACTGAGCTTTACCTTCATATTCACCGATAGACAAGGAACCAGACACGGCGACCTTAGCACCTTTCAGCAGATACTGCTGGAGATTGCGCGCACGTTTGCCCCACATATTGCAGCGGAACCAGTTCGTCGTCTTGCTGTCTCCATAGCCCTGAGAAACGCCCACAGGGAACGTAAGAACGTCTTCGCCTGCTTTGGTCTGCTTCAGTTCTGCATCGCGGCCCAGACCGCCTGTAATGAACAATTTCTGCATCTTACATCCCCAACGCTGCAATGTAGGTATCAAGAACGGCTTCCCATTCCTGACGTTCGTGGCTCTCCATGGCGCGCAGCTTGATAATCTGGCGCATAATCTTCGGATCAAAACCACGGCTCTTGGCTTCAGAATACACGTTCTTAATGTCTTCCATCACCGCACGCTTGTCTTCTTCAAGGCGCTCAATGCGTTCAATCAGCAAACGCAATTCATCTGCTGCTACTAAGTCACTCATTATAGTTTCCTTTCTACTCGGCTGTTTGCTTCAGCGGCAATCCATTCCTGCATACGCATCTTGAGATAATCCATCTCGATACGAGCCTTGTTTGCTGCTGTTTTTGCCCGGACCATCGACTTGATGTAATCCGACCATTCCTTTGATGACTTCACCGTCCGCTCTGCGTGGCTATCCGGCATATCACCTAGTTTTGTCTTCTGCTGTGCGAGGTAGGTTGTCTTCCCTTCCTCTAGCATTCTGGCGGCGTTATCTAGCTCTGCCCATTCAAGCGCGGCCAAACGAAAGCGTTCAGAGATTGGAACGTCATTCGGTATCATGTCTAATTCCTAACTTCGTTGCTAACTTTTCTGCTTCTGCCATCAAGTCTATTCCATGTTCCCTGTAGAAGCCCTGATGGCCCAATGCCTCTACACTTTCTCTAGGCCCCCACTGTATCTGGTGGTGTCGCGGGCAGAGGGGAACAACTCTATCGTGCCTTCTAGATACTCGACCCATGCGATCTGCGTATCCAGTGACATGATGCACTGTCGCCTGACTTCCACACACTAAGCATGGAAGCTGGGCAACACGCGCCATATGCTCACGCTCCTTTTTTGTTGGCGCTTTCACGGCGATTCCTAACTTCTTCCCACTGATTGTGGGATCGCTCAAGGGCCTCTTCGTATAGGCGCGTTGCCTCACCCATAACGTCTTGCAGGAAGTCCAACTGGAATACGATATTCTGTTCCAGAAGACGCTCCATATCCCTTGCTGACGGCGATGCCCCATCTCCATACATAGGCCAACTGAATGTTAATTTAGCCATCTGCCAATTCCTTCAGCGTGTAACGTGCAACACGGCGCTCTTCTCCGTGGCGATCCGTGACGTAGTTCCAAGACATATCAATCTTATGGCCTTCGTCGCGTAGGTCTTTGATGCGTGCAGCCAGGCGCATGATGCCAAGCTCCTTCATCGCCTCCAGTGGACCGATATGCGACTTCTTCAGCCAGCCAAGGACCAGTTCGTTCTGTGTCATGCCGCAAACTCCTCGTTAAGACGTTCAATTTCCTTCTCAACTTCCGTCAGAAACTCAGCGACCTTCGCTTCCAAGTCAGCGATAATCGCCTCATCCCGTTCAACGCGCACAATAAACAACTGTAGGTGGCTCGGCAGGCGCGGATCGAACGACACAAAGTCGCACCACTGGCGGTCCGTGCAGCGCATCTGCCACATCATCTGGTTGATATACTTGCTGGGAGCCTTCTTGGCCTTCAGCGTCTCAATGTGGGTGGTGGTATTGGGAACCTTTATTTCTATCAGTCCATCTTCTCCGACCAAACCATCAGGACTTGCGTGGGTATGCTTAAGGACTGGGTGAAGAGCAATTCCCATCTCATCGACGAACACGCCAGTAGCCTCTTCATATGCTTTTCTGGCCGCATCTTCATTGTCTATGCCAAACTGCATAGCTGCGTTCACATAACCTTCTGATGGAATTCCCGTTAGCCGCTCCGCGATAATTCGATTTTTAATATTGTCTCGAGATGCGCCCCAGCCGGATTTTGTAGTCGCCAGAGCCTCATTTAGCTGACTTGCTCCAAGAGAGCCGCACCGCGCCTTATACCAAGCTTCAGTGCGTTGAGTGATGTCATCGGTCATAATGCAATCCTTGTCCCTAAAGGAAGTGATAGCGCCGCATTGATCGGCCAACCACGGTCCTGAATGCGTTTAACTATTGGCCTGTATGGAAGAGCCTTCCGGCGACAGTATTCCTTTAAGGTTACTTTCTCTTCGCCGTCTGAAACGTAAATGCAGTTTCTGCGATTGCTGTTTTGCTCTTTTCTTGTTGACCATTTGCAGTTTTCTGGGCCGTATCCGGCATCATTATCAATTCTATCCAACATCATGCCCTCAGGGCGAGGGGTCATATCTGAATAGAAATTATCAAATGACTTCCATCGTTCGCATACTTTGATGCCGCGCCCGCCATAGTTGCGATAGGCTTTGTGATTTTTATTTGAGCATCTGGATTTCATGTCCGCCCAAACCCAATAGAGCTTCTTATCCATCCTCTTATCCCTTCTTCTTCTGCAATACGCCAATGACGTAGTTGTATTGCTCTTGGTTCATCTCGTTAAGGCCATTGACCTTGAGCTTCTTGCAGATCGCCACAACATCAGACTGCGTTTCGGCAATCAGGTCTTGCACCTTTTCAAGCTGGTCGCGTGAGATTTTGCCGTTGTCTTCCAATGGCTTAGAGGCATCAATTGCGTCATGCTCTACAATCTCAAGAGCAGCCATATAGAGATAGCGGCGCTGGTATGTCTCAACTGCGCCAAGGTTCTGGATCGGGTGTGTTCCCTTCAGATTGGCTTCTGCCATTGGGCTGGTGAATGTGATGCGCTCACCAGTATCGACATCGACCAGTTCAAGCGCCGCCATCTCCTGCGTGAATGACACGATAGGGCAAAGGCCATACGTCTCGAACACCTGAAGCGCAGGGATCAGGAAGTCGCCAAGCTCGAAGTATGAGTAGCCTGCGAAGCTGTTCTTGCCAGACTTCTTCAGCGACTTGGCGTGGAATGCTGCTCGTGCAGCGTTAAGTTTTGCGTAAACAGTCATCTTACTTTTTCCCTTTGATGCGCTTTAGGCGATCCTGTAGCTCCTCGGCCACATCAGGATGATGGTCCGCAATATCTACAAGCATGAGGATGAGGTAGCCGAGCTTGAACGAGCATTCGTTGCCATACGGCTCGTCAGTCTGGCTGTTAAGTATCGCTAGGATAGTTTCGTGGTTGGACATTTCTAAACTCCCTTCGTGTCTAACGCAGCCACAATACACGTTTCAAAACATGATGCAATACTAAAAAAATGCGTTGACGTATTATTTTTCAGGCCATAGTTAACGCGTGACACAAGGAGGAATAAATGCACACACGAGTAAGGGAACTACTGGGGATGGCCGCTTATTGGGGCATCACTCGGCGTGATATTGCCAGCCGGGCCGGTATCGCTGAGACGACATTCACCAAGTGGAAGACACGTTACCCTAGACTTTCAACTTTGGAAAAAGCAGAACAGGCTCTAGAAGATTTAATTCGTGAACGGGGACTGCTCAGTGAAAAAGTGGAAAGCTAAGAAGGCTTACTGCAAGGAAGGCCACAAGCACGACAGTCTGGCAGAAGCCAAGCGCTGTGATGAGCTACATGAGATGCAGGCGGTCGGGTATATTGATGACCTGATTGTCTGGCCTCAGTTCTGGTTCGTCATCAATGGCCGCCAGGTGAAGCATGATAATGGCCGCCGCGTGGGCTACAAAGCTGATTTTGGCTACGTCATGAATGGGCAGGAGATTGTGGAAGACGTTAAGGGTTCGAGTAAGGCGGTTGACAGCCGTGACTGGCCGATCCGTAAGTCAATCTTCCGTGCGCTGTTTCCAAACTACGAGCTGCGAGAAATAAGGCCGGGGAGGCGGAAGGGAGAAACGCCATCAACCCGGCCACGCCACCACCGCAGCGTGAGCGAATAATATAGAAAAAGGGAACTTTAGACAATGATTAGGATTAGACACTGCCGCAAAACTGAGGGCGAAGAACCAAAGCCCAAGATTGAGTGGCCGATTGCTAAGATTGAAGTAGCTCCACCACCACCGCCACGAGTAGCTCCTAAGCTGATTAGCGATAAGGGCAACGCGCTGATTGAACAGGTAATGGCTGAATATGATGTCACCAGAGAGCAGCTATTCAGTAGCTCACGCGCCAAGCCAATCATCACTGCGCGCCGTCATCTGATGGCCCTGATGCACGATAAGCTGAACTGGAACCCGCAGCGGATCGCCCACTTCATGGGTGTAGACCGCACGACAGTCAGCCATCACATTGGCCTGCGGAGAAGTTCGCTGGTGAAATATGGCTCTTTTAGAATGCCATAAGTTGTGTTATGCAAGCGGGCGAGGGTGGAGTTAGCAGCTCCAATCCCCCGCCGAATATCAGGCGATCCAAAGGAAAGGCAAATCGCATGACACGTAAGGTTCTTACAATTTCCGCTCCAAAAGAGCAAGGCGTTAAGGTTGATGAATACATCCCAAAACGCTGTGACACCTGCAGATTTTACGAACCTCCGAACTTAAAGCTGCTTGGCGAATGCCGCAGGAGATCGCCGTATTTTAATGATGGCTCAATAAGATTTTGGCCTAATGTAAAGCCTGATTTGTGGTGCGGAGAATATAAGCGCCTTCCAGTGAAGGTGTCGTGATGCACTATTTCCAATTCAACATTGGCGACTACGCCAGCCACACCCGTCATCTGTCTCCTATGGAGGATTTGGCATACCGGCGTTTGCTCGATTTATACTATCTCAAAGATGGTGAGGTGTATGGAGATGAGGCTGAAGTCGCTCGGCAAGTTGGCCTGCGTGAATACGTCCAAGAGGTAAAACAGGTCTTACAAGACTTCTTTTGCCTTGATGCTGATGACCGCTGGTCGCACGCACGCTGTGATGCAGAAATAGCGCATTTCCGCCAAAAATCAGAGAAAGCGTCCAACGCTGGTAAGGCATCCGCTCAACGTCGATCCAACAAACGTTCAACGGACGTTCAACCAACCAATAACCAAAAACCAATAACCAATAACCAAGAACCAGTATTATCCTCTAAAGAGGATATGTCATCTGACGATGACCGCGTGTCCGTCAAAGACATTGTGGAGGCTTGGAACGAACTTGCTGAGGCAAAGGGCTTGGCGAAGGTTGTGAAGGTCACTGACACCCGCAGGAAGCAGATACAGGCGCGGATAAAGGAATATGAACCTGATGATTGGTCCAAGGCGCTGACAGCGATTTACAAGTCTAAGTTTCTGTGCGGCGAAAACGATAGGGGCTGGAAGGCTGACTTTGACTTCCTGCTCCAGCCGAAGAGCTTTGTGAAATTAGTAGAGGGAGCATACGACAGATGAGCGAGAAAAAGATTGGCTTCCAGAAGGAAGAGCTTGTGGGCCTCACTGGCTGCCCAACTCAGATTGACGAATACGTCGAATGGTTAAACCAACGCTTCACGTTCGCAAAGGCTCGTGTCCTGCGTGATGCCAGGGGGATTAAGTTCCTCGACATCGAGTATGGCAAGTAATGCCAAGGAACAACGGGCGCTGCCCACCATTTGAGTTTGTGGACATAATCTTCCGTAATGGCGAGATACGCAGGGCGGTGGACCCGCAGAAATGGCGCTGGAAACCAATGGACTTTGAACACGAATGGGAGATTATGCGCTGGCAGCGTAGCATTGAAGGCGAAAAAAATAAGAAATAGGTATTGACCAATGCGTTTTAGACGCTAAAGTGGCCTTCATAGACACGAAGAGGAGTTAGACATGGAAGACAAGCAAGTTTCACTGAATGGAATTATCAAGTTCATTGAGGATGACATCGCCGACATCCGTTACGCCTTTGACAAAAAGAAGGAGTGGCTGTTTGCAGCAGATGTGATGGAAGAGATGCTCAACGCGCTTAAACAGCACGTTTCTATGGGAGAATAGACATGACACTCAAGGAAGCTATCGTTTGTTTCGCCTGCAGCGCATTTATCGGCGCTTGCGTAGTTATCGCTCTGACGAAGGAGTTGGCGCTGTGAAGAGCTACCGCGACTATCTCGCCATCAAGGGCTTAAAGCCGATCGTCATTGAGCGCACCGCAAAGCAGAGGGGTGACAAGGTTCTCGTAGCAAGCTGCAAGCCAGTGGTGGTTGTGAAATGACTGAGATCACACAGGCTGACCGGGATGCCGTTAATAACCTTTTTGGAAAACAGGGCTTGTTAATCACAGGAAACGCTGTTCCCGCATTGGCAGAAGCCTTCGCCCGTCACCGCATGGAAGAGCGCGCTGCGATTGTTGCGTGGTTTCGCAGGACAGCCGATGCAATCAGGAAGGATGCAGATGCTGGCCTTTGGGATGATTTTACAGAAAGCGAAGTGCGAGAGGCAATTGAAGACGAGATTACTAACGCTAACATGATTGAGGCTGGAGATCATTTAAAATGAAAAACGCCATCATGATACGCATGACGAAGCCGATCAGCATCGCAAAGCTGCCGGACAAGTCAGAGAGCGACACCTACTACCGCAAGCTAATGGAGCAGAGCGCAAAGGCAGAGTGTCAAGCGATACTTGACAGCAAGAAGGTCTACGGACCCATGACAGAGGACCAGCAGATCGACGCAATCGCCTGGGCCTACGACATCAAACTATCACGCATCTAAAAGGGAGAATGAACATGAAGAAGGTTATTATCGCAGCAGCGCTCGCGCTTTCAGCTACGCCAGCAATTGCGCAGGGCTTTACATACTATCTGGTTGAGCAGTGGGTATCTAACGGTAACCGCTTCTGCCGCTACAGCAACGGAGCCGTCATCGCGGCTGGCTACTCAATCTGCCCACTAAGCATTCGTGGCCTGTGACCGTGAAGGGAAAAATCATGCAACAGGTATTTGATATTGCAATGGCCGTTCTCGCCATTGGTGTTTTGTCAGCGGCTGTAGCGTTTTGCGCACGAGTTGGCTGGGAGTTTGGTGGACGGCTCTAATGGATGCGAAGACCAAGAACGACAAGTTCGTAGACTATCGAAAGAGGATGCTCCCAGAACAACTAGACCGCGCCAGAAGGAGATACATCGGATTAGTCCGAGAGGCTCGTCGTCTAGATATGAAATGGGTGCTGACAAACAAGGAGCTATACAGCGATGAGTATGACTGAGACATTAACCGTCGAACTAGACATGGAAGTGGCAGACCAGATCGTCGTATCGTGGCTCAAGGATAACATGAAGCTGATTGAGGGCGTTTACTACGGCGACAACAGTGGATGCCACGAAGACGATCAAGACTATCAGGCTATGAAACGTATTCTAGAATACATGACGGAGCCTGGTAATGACTGACGATGACAAGGCGCTGGTGGAGCGGCTGCGGGATGTTTATCGCGTGAAGGTTCCAAATTACATCGACGATGCAGCAGACCGCATCGAAGCCCTAAGCGCAGAGAACGAGCGGCTGCGGAATGGGTTAGATGCAGCACTGAATGCGATTGAATTTGTGCGAGTGCGTGATGGCTTAATGCAAGATGAAAATGATTTGTGCAACATCGCCCGCGCAGCCTTGGGAGAAACGAAATGACGGATATCGAGCGCAAGGCGCTGGTGGAGGCGGTAAAAGACATTCTCAACGAGGATAGCCTGCATAACGCAGAAGAGTTTTCAGAAGCTATCCGCGCCGCACTCGCCAATCGTGGGCTAGAGATCAAGGAGAAGAAAGATGATTGAACTAGCGCTAATTCTAGGAGGTTTCTTCGGAGGCTTCATCATAGGTTATATCGTTTGTGCTATATACCTTGGTGAAAAGATTGAGGAGCTTCAGGATGAAATTACACTCTACACAGACCGAGACGAGCGTGGACGCTTCAAAGGTTCGATGGGTAGGATCAAGCGAAATTAAGCATCATGTCAACTGCGCTGTAACCCGCTGGGGCGATATTCGTTCTTGGTGTGATTGCGGCGCAGTGTTGACAAACTACCGCGCTAATACGAAATAGGCTGCATGGAACAGCCAGTAAAAGAAACTGAGAATAAGTTTGGGAACCTTCCTGGGCCTGGTCCCGGCAGACCTAAGGGCGTGCCTAACAAGACTACGCAATTAGCTAAAAACGTCATCTCTATGGCAGCAGAGAGACTTGGCGGAACAGAGCGTATGGTCGAGTGGGCAAAGGAAAGCCCTGCAAATGAGCGCGCTTTCTGGACGGTTATCTATCCGAAAGTTCTGCCGCTACAGATTAACGCGGACATTGAAGCTAACATCGCGGTAAGGGGCGCGCTTGTGTGGAAGACACCGAGCTAAAAACAATTGAAAGCCCGTATGAGCCGCGAAAGCAGTTCATGCCTCTCCATCTGCGTGAGACGCGATGGGGTATTGTCGTTGCACATCGCCGCGCTGGGAAGACAGTCGCCTGCGTCAACGACCTAATCAAAGAGGCTGCGTGCTGCATTAAGCCAAACCCACGCTTCGCTTACATCGCGCCACAGCTTAACCAAGCCAAAGACATCGCCTGGCAGTATCTGCTCGAATACACCGAATGCTTTGGTGATGAGCGCAAGGTAAACGCCTCAGAGCTTTGGATTGAGCTTCCGAACAATAACGCTCGTATCCGCATTTACGGTGCTGACAACCCAGATCGCCTGCGTGGTATCTATCTCGACGGCTGCGTGATGGACGAGTTTGGGGACATGAACCCGACTGTCTGGACGCAAGTTATCCGCCCTGCGCTATCAGACCGCAAAGGCTGGGCCATCTTCATCGGCACGCCCAAGGGTAAGAACGTGTTCTACGACCTCTGGCAGAACGCAGAGACTGACGAAGACTGGTCGCGCCTGATGCTGAAGGCTTCTGAGACTGGTCTGCTGGACAACAAGGAACTCAATGACGCTCGCCGCATGATGAGCGAAGACGAGTTTAACCAAGAATACGAGTGCAGCTTCGACGCAGCCATTCGGGGCGCATATTACGGCAAAGAGTTTTCAGATGCAGACGCAGAAGCACGAATTACATCTGTTCCTTATGACCCATCTCTACCAGTCCACACTGCTTGGGACTTGGGTATGTCCGACAGCACCGTCATCTGGTTCGTCCAAGCGCATGGCGGAGAAACCCGCTGGATTGATTGTCTCAAGGGTGAAGGTGTTGGCTTAGACTGGTATGTGAAGCAGCTACAGGACAAGCCTTACGTCTGGGGCAACCACTATCTCCCGCATGACGTTCGTGTCCGTGAGCTTGGAACAGGCAAGAGCCGCTTAGAGGTTCTACAGGAGCTTGGCCTGCGTAACATTGAGATTGCACCACGCATGGATGTCATCGATGGCATTCAGGCTCTCAGGATGCTTCTGCCGCGCTCTTGGTTCGACAAAGACAACTGCAAGACTGGCATTGAGGCGCTGAGAATGTATCGACGCATCTACGACGATAAGCGCCAAGAGTTTCAGTCTCACCCGTATCACGACTGGTGTTTTACTGGAGACACTCAAGTCTTGACGCGTAACGGAATGTATCAGATAAGCAACCTACCAGAAACAGGTGAGGTTCTTACGCGATGCGGCTGGAAGCGATACGAAAACCCGAGGGTGACGAGGCGCAATGCAAATCTTGTGGAGGTGCTGTTCACAGACGGCCTTTCGGTGAGATGCACGCCGGATCATATGTTCATGACGGAAAACGGGTGGAAATACGCAGAACACCTAGAGATGGGTTCCAAAATCCAGTCGTCCTTGACGCTCTCACGCAGTATTTCGATGGCAGTCTCTACCGCTTATACCCAAGCGACAGGTATTTTGCTAAAGGGGGCAAGCGCCTTCACAGGGCTGTTTGGCAAGATGCCTTTGGTCCAATCCCGCATGGCTGTCATATCCACCACAGGGACGCAAATCCTGCGAACAACGCACTTGAGAACCTTGAGTGCATTGACGCAGACGAGCATCTCAAAATCCCACGTTCAGATGGACTGGAAAAGCGCGGAGGAAAGCACTTCTCTGACAGCGCAAGACAAGCCGCTGCAAACTGGCATCGCTCAGAAGAGGGGAGGTTGTGGCACAAGCGCCATGCTGAACGCAGTCAGAGTTGGAAAAAGTGGCGGCGTGAGCCAAGAAATTGTCAGCATTGTGGCCAAGAGTTTCAAGCGCTTATTCGAGAAAATGGTAAGCAGCAGCAAAAATTCTGCCATGCGAACTGCAAGGCCTCTCACTATCGCCAGCGTAAGACGCTTAGAGGCGACTGAGGACGTTTGGTGCATAACTGTTCCCGGGGTTGAGGAGTTTTCTCTCAGCAATGGGGCAGTTGTCCATAACTGCTCACACTACGCAGACGCTGCAAGATACTTTGCCATAGCGCATCGCGAACAAATGGGTTATACGCCTATAAAGCGCAATATCCGTGGAATTGTCTAATGAAGTCTCCTGCTTGGCAACGCAAAGAGGGAAAATCGCCTTCTGGTGGGCTAAACGCCAAAGGTCGTGCGTCTGCCAAAGCGCAGGGAATGAACCTGAAAGCGCCTGTTAAATCCGGCGATAATCCACGGAGGGCATCATTCTTAGCACGCATGGGCAATATGCCTGGTCCAGAACGCGATGAGAAGGGAAGACCAACCCGCCTCCTCTTATCGCTGCAAGCGTGGGGTGCGTCATCAAAAGCAGACGCGAAATCCAAAGCCAAAGCCATTTCCGCTAGAAACAAAGGAAAGTCCAAATGAAGATGGGTTTGTATGCGAATATTGCTGCCAAGAAGGCACGGATCAAGGCTGGCTCTGGCGAAAAGATGCGCAAGCCGGGAACAAAAGGTGCGCCTACTGCCGCTGCATTTAAGGCTGCCGCCAAGACTGCTAAGGGCAAAAAGAAGTGAAGGGCGTAAAGCACTACCTGCCTAACGGCACCGAGTGGAAAGGCCCCACGCATAAAATGGGGACATCTCTGTTCACTGGCAAAGAGCATGGTAAGACTTCTAAGAAACTCATGCACTTCAAAGACATCAAGGGTAAAAAGAAATGAAGAAGCTCGACGCTGCTGCAAAGAAGATTGCTAAGGTCCTCGGTGAATACAAGCGCGGAGAGCTTCACGCTGGCATCAACCCCAAGGGGCCAAAGAAGGCTCCGATGGCTAAGTCACGCAAGCAAGCTATCGCTATTGCGCTGTCTGAAGCCGGTAAATCGAAAAAGAAGTAAGGCGGAACTATGGCCTATCGTAAGAACGCAAAGCCTTCCAACGAGGAAGTTATGGACGCAATGCCGCTTGATGACGGCATGGAGATCGACGTTGAGGCTGCGACTGACGAAGGCGAAGCTATGACCGACGAAGAGCTTCAGAACATCGTCGCTGGCGAGATTGATGACGCTCAAGCCTATATTGATGACGTTATCTCTCCAGAGCGCGCTGAAGCTGGGCAGTATTACAAGGGTGAGCCTTTCGGAAACGAAGAGGAAGGCCGCTCTCAAGTCGTGTCGATGGATGTCCGTGATACGGTGCAGGCTATCATGCCGAGCATTATGCGGGTGTTCTTTGGCTCTTCAAACGTAGTTGAATATGCTCCGAACCGCGCTGAAGACATTCAGGTTGCCGAGCAAGCCACTGACTATGTCAACTACTGTTTGACACGCGACAACAACCTTTTCATCCATAGCTATGCAATGTTTAAGGATGCTCTCATCCGCAAGAACGGCTTCGGCAAGGTCTGGTGGGACGAGAAGGAAGACGTAAAGACCTACGAGATTGAGGGCATCGACGAGAACGCTTACATGGTTCTCATGTCCGACCCAGAAGTTGAGCTTCGTGAGGTTGAAGTCGAATACTCTGAAACTGAGATGATGACCCCTGAAGGCATCGCTACAGTTGTCCAGATGCCGACCTACAGCGCAACAGTTGTTCGCAAGGAGAAAGAAGGCCGCCTTAACGTTGCTGCGCTGCCTCCTGAAGAGCTTCTGATTGACCGCCGCGCTAAGTCCATCAACGACTTTGAGTTTATCGGACATCGTCGTTACATGACTGTCTCTGAGCTTGTGGCTATGGGCTATGAGCAGGACGAAGTTGAAAACCTTGGCTACGAGACGCAGGACGACTTCGAAGGCAACCAAGAGACTTTTGACCGCAACCCGCAGGCAACCATCCTTGGCGCTGGCCGGACTGACGTATCAGCTAAGAAGGTTCTCTACATTGAAGGCTATCTCTACGTTGACATGGACGGAGACGGCATTGCGGAGCTTCGTAAGGTCTGCGTTGGTGGTTCTGCTTATAAGGTTCTGCACCAAGAAGCTGTAGACGACCATCCGTTCTTTGATTTCTGCCCAGACCCAGAGCCTCACACGTTCTTCGGTATGTCTGTTGCAGACGTTGTGATGGACATTCAGCGCATCAAGTCGTCAATCATGCGCAACACGCTGGATAGCTTGGCTCAGTCCATCTATCCCCGTATGGGTGTGGTTGAAGGCCAGGCTTCGATTGAAGACGTTCTGAACACCGAAGTTGGCGGCATCATCCGCATGAAGCAGCAAGGCGCTGTGCAGCCGTTCGTAACGCCGAACGTGTCTCAGGCAGCTTTCCCCATGCTGCAATACATGGATGAGGTTAAGGAGAGCCGCACAGGCATCACCAAGGCATCTGCTGGCCTTGACCCGTCTGCACTGGCTTCTGGCACTGCAACGGCTGTAAACGCCGCTGTAACGGCCTCTCAGCAGCACATCGAGCTTATCTGCCGCATCTTTGCCGAGACTGGCTTTAAGACGCTGATGGCTAAGGCTCTTAAGTTGTTGGTAAAGAACCAAGACAAGCCCCGTATCGTTCGTCTGCGCAACCAGTTCGTTCCCATTGACCCGCGTGTCTGGGACGCAAACATGGACGTTGTGGTGAATGTGGCGCTTGGCACTGGCTCCGACCAGCAGAAGATGGCCTTCCTGAACGTCATCGCTCAGAAGCAAGAGATGCTGTTGCAGCAACTTGGCCCAATGAACAACCCGCTGGTGTCTCTGAACGGCTACTACAACACGCTTGAGCAGATGCTATCTGTTGCAGGCTTCAAAGACGTTACGCAGTTCTTCACCGACCCGCAGAACTTCCAGCCGCCCGCTCCGACACCGCCTCCGCCCAGCCCAGAGCAAATCTTGGCACAGGTTCAGGCGCAGAGCATCCAGGCTGACATCCAGAAGAAGGCCGCAGAGCTTGAGCTTCAGCGTGAAGAGATGCTGCTGAAGGATGACCGGGAGCGCGACAAGATTGACGCAGATGTCATGATTAAGGCTGCTGAGATTGAGGCTAAGTATGGCACGGCTGTAAACACGGCTAACATCGAAGCCCTGATGCAGCGTGACCGCGAACTTCTCCGTCAGCAAGGCAATGTCCAGAAAGCTATGGTTGCCGCACAGCAGCAAGCCCAAGCCGCACAGGAACAGCAGCTTGTTGACCAGTTAGCACAAGAGCAGATGGCTCAGATTGCAGCCCAAGAACAGGGGATGATGTAATGGCCTCACCTATCCGCCGCAATTTACAAGACCTTGAGCAGTTAGGCAACATTGGCGGTCTACTGACGCCGCGTGAGGACTACATCCCTAATATCCAGAGCGTGTATGGAGACATCGTCCAGAACGCGCCTGATTATCAGTATTTCACGGCTCCACTGTCTAACCAAGGTCGCACAACTGCATCCTATGGCACAGGAAACAATCTTGTTGTTGCTCCTGATACGCCCGTCCGCCTTGTCAACAATGCAACTGGCGAAGTAGTTTACTCTGGTATTGGCTACGAAGGCGCTCAAGGGGCGATTGACGCAGCAAACGCGCTGTCATCGTCTGCTGGCAAAAAGGCCAACTGGGACATTCAGGTTGCAGGCCCAACTATGCAGGGCTTCCAGAGCGTTTCTACAGATCGTCCTGACGTAAGCGGCCTTGGTATTGTAGCTGATATTGGCCTTCCCATCCTCGGCTCTGTTTTGGCTGGTCCGCTTGGTGCTGCCGCAGGCTCCGCCGCGTCTGGAGCCGCACAGGGGCGTAGTATCGGCGATATTGCAAAGGGTGCATTGATCTCTGGTGTTGGCTCATATCTTGGTGGGCAGCTATTTCAGGGCGCTCCTGCTGGTGCAACGGATGCAGCCATCTCTGCAAACGTAAACAACGCTATTAACGCTGCATATCAAGCCGCCCAATCTGGTGCAGCATCTGCACTTGGTGGAATTTACGGCTCTGCTGCTGGCGGTTTAGCTGGAGGTGCTGGCTCTCTTGCTGGTAGCGCTCTTTCATCATTGCCAAGCAATTTGGCCGCAATTGACGCTGCTGCGCAATCTGCATTATCTAGTGCTGGCCTTGGCGGTGGAGTTACTGGAGGATTAGTTACAGATGCATTTGGTAACGTTATTGACGAGACTGGTGCTATTGTAGCCTCTGCAGGAGGTGGGGCTGGAACGTCTCTGCTTCCGGCTGCTGCTGGTGCAACTGCGCTTGGTGGCGCCGCGGCGCTAACTGGCGGTGGTGGCGCTTCATCTGCCTCAACCGCAAATCAGGCAACTAGTCAGACTGGTGAAAACTTATCTACAGACCAATTCGGTAACGTAGTAGACGAAACGGGAACTATTATTGCAACTGGTGGCGGTGGAGCGGGAGGCACTACTGGTATCCTTGGGGGGACTGCCGCACTTGGCGGTGGCGCTGCACTGGCGACAGGTGGCGGTGCGACTGACGCTACAATTAGCGAGAATGTGCAAAACGCATTAGATACTGCAACTACGAATGCCCAAACTGGCGCTGCAAATGATTTGGCGGCTGCAGGATATAACGGTATGGGTGCTGGTGCGTTTGTTGCACCAGGCGCTGGGGCTGCCGTTACGGGTGGCGTTTTGGGAACAGGTCTTAGCTTAAGCCAGCTTGCAGCGCTCGGTGGACTTGGTGCATCTGCTCTTGGAAGTCTATTCGGAGGAGGTTCTGGTGGTGGTGCTGGTGCGGGAACTCCATATGTTTCCGCTCTAGGCGCTATGCCTAACTTTGCACCACGCACGTTGGTTAATCCTAATATCACGGATTATGAGCGTTATGGCTTTGGCCCAGAAGCTTTGTTCTTTTCTGGTGGGCAGGCGATTAACACTTACACTCCGCCAGCAGCTACAACTCCTGCACCCACATCTGCACAGGGTGTATTGAATGCAGCGGCAGGCGCTGGGGCCACTCCAGCAACATCTGGAGCTTTGCAGCCAATTAGCGCAACTCCGACAACAACGCAGCCCGCAATGGGTGTTGGTCCATTCCCAACATCGCAAGTAGGTGGCGGCGTTCTCTCAACGCCTGAAAACACAGGAATGACGCAGGAGCGCCTTGACCAGCTTCAGGACCGCTTTGAGAATATGCGTTCAGGCGAGTTTTTCAATTACTTCAAGTCCGTCAATGACGTTCTTGGTAACTACGCTGCAAAGGGATACATTACACCTGAGCAGGGTAAGGAAATTCAAGGGCGATTAGAGGCTGCTGCATCTGCACCTGGCGCGACACTGGCATCACTTCAGGCAGCGGTTCCAATGCCGCAAATCTCTGACTTCTTGAAGCCAACTGGCACGCAGCGCCCTGTGGCCCCAGCGCCTGCGCCTATGCAGCCAATAACATACACGCCTCCTGCACAGCCGATTACAAATCCAAGCGCCTTCGTTAATGATTTATACAAGCAGTTGGGCGCTCAAGTCTCTCAGGGGCTTTTAAATGTTGACCAAGCACGCAACATCCAAAGCCAGCTTCGTCAAAGCCTTTTGTCGCAAACGCCTGACATTCAGCAAATGCAGAACATTTACAACACTGCAATTCAGCAATATCGGCCTCTCATCTAATGGACACTCAAAAAATCATTGATGATGCGGCTCACGCAAAGCGCCTCTTAGAAGACCACATTCTTCTGGAGGCTTTTGCACAAGTAGAGGCTGACATTTACAACGAGTGGCGCACCACCGCTATTGGTGACGACCAGCACCGCTCGGACCTGTTTCACACGCTTAAAGGACTTGAGCGTTTGAAAGCACGCCTACAGGCAACCCTTGATGCAGGAGTGCTTGCCTCAAGGAATTAACATTTATGAAAAAAGGTGATATATGACGGAACAAGTCGGCAACCCCGATCTCGGGATCGGCCTCCACGAAGCAACCTTAGCCATCAGCAAACTGCTAGGCCCTGAAGAGGACAACCAAGGCGAAGCTGAGGCGCTAGACCCAGAAATGGGTGAGGCGGAAGCGGAATACGAAGACGAACCTGAAACCTCAGAAGAGGAAGATGGCGAAGGCGAGTATGACGAAGAAGCCGAACTGGATGAAGAAGATGGCGAGGAAGAAGCTACCTCGCAGGAACTTCCTGATGATGTGACTGTCAAGGTAAAAGTTGATGGTCAAGAAGTGGAAGTCACCCTGGCAGAGCTTCGGAATGGTTATAGTCGGACTTCAGATTACACACGGAAGGCGCAAGCTCTCGCTGAAGAACGTAAAGCGTTTCAGTCGGAAGCGGAAACCATCCGTCAAGAACGCGCTCAATACGCTGAACTTCTGCCTTTGCTCCAGCAGCAACTGATGCAGGCGGCCAGTGCAGAGCCTGACTGGGACACTCTTTATAACGAAGACCCCATTGAGGCGGCGCGGTTAGAACGGCAGTGGCGTAAATCCCGTGAAGAGCAAACGTATCGCTTGCAGGCCATTCAGGCCGAACAGCAACGTCTCGCACAGGAGGCCGCTACAGACCAAGCACGAGCCATTCAGGCTTTTGTGGAAGCTGAACGTGCCAAGTTGCCTGAAGTTATCCCAGAGTGGAGCAATCAGGAAACGATGGTTCGAGAAGCAAAGGAACTTCGTGAGTGGGCATTAGCCCAAGGGCTGACCGAGCAAGACGTTGAAGGTCTACGCCAAGCAAGTCACGTTGCACTCCTCCGCAAAGCCATGCTGTATGATAAGGGCAGGACTAAAGTCCAACAGTCCAAGGTAGCCCCTAAAAAGGCTGCTAAGACGATTAAGCCCGGCAGCAGTGGTTCACAGGTCAATGGTCGTTCAACCGAGGTAAAGAGGGCTTCTCAGCGCCTTGTGCGTAGTGGTCGTATCACAGATGCGGCTGCTCTTTTGGAACAACTCATTTAACCTAAGGACTTAGTTATGGCTATTGTTACTAATACCTTCACCCGTTACTCGGCTATCGGTATCCGTGAAGACCTGTCGAACGTCATTTACAACATCTCGCCGGAAGAAACTCCGTTCATCTCGAACGTTTCCCGTGAGAACGTGAAGAACACCTACTTCGAATGGCAGACGGACGCTCTGGACGCTGCTTCTTCTTCGAACGCCGCTCTGGAAGGTGACGACATCTCGTCGTTCTCCGCTGTTACGCCGACCGCTCGTGTTGGTAACTACACGCAGATCAGCCGCAAGGATGTCATCATCTCCGGCACGCTCGAAAGCGTTGACAAGGCTGGTCGTCGTTCGGAACTGACCTATCAGCTTGCCAAGATGGGCGCTGCTCTGAAGCGTGACATGGAAAGCTCGCTGCTTGCTAACCAGGCTGCTGTTGCTGGTAACACCACGACTGCTCGTCGCACGGCTGGTCTGCCCGCTTGGTTGACCTCGAACACCGACTTCGGCACGGGTGGTGCTGACCCGACTGTTGGCTCGACCCCGACTGCTGCCCGCACGGACGGCACTCAGCGTGCCTTCACCGAAACGTTGCTGAAGAACGTCATCGCTGAAGTCTGGACCTCAGGCGGCACTCCGAAGATGCTCATGGTTGGCGCGTTCAACAAGCAGGCTGCTTCGGCATTCTCTGGCATCGCCACGAAGTTCCGTGACGTTCCGGCAGGCCAGCAGGCTCAGATCATCGGCGCGGCTGACGTTTATGTGTCGGACTTCGGCACTGTGAACATCGTTCCGAACCGCTTCCAGCGCGCTCGTGACGCTTTCGTGGTCGATCCTGAGTATGCTTCGCTTGCCATCCTGCGTCCGATCCAGCAGATGGAACTGGCGAAGACGGGTGACGCTGAGAAGCGCCTGATGCTCGTCGAATACGGCCTGAAGGTTTCGAACCAGGCTGCTCATGGGATTGTGGCCGATCTGACCACGGCCTAATCTAGACTTTACATTAAAAGGCTCTCGGTGTATGGAGGAAGCTCCTGCACCGGGAGTTTTTTATGCGAAAATGTTCTATTGAGAATTGTGATAAACCATTTGTTGCGCGAGGATTTTGCGGCGCACATTACATGGAAGCACGAAGGGCGGATCAAGGCTTCTCTGCAATTAGACCTCATGGGTCATTAGAGGATCGCTTTTTTTCTAAAGTTATTAAGTTAGATGATTGCTGGATGTGGGCTGGTAATAAGCGCTCAAACGGATACGGAGCAATTCAGCAAGGAGGAAGGGGGAGCCGAACGCTCTCGGCGCATCGCCTTTCATACGAAATACACAAAGGGGAGATACCTGATGGAATGGTTGTCATGCATTCATGCGACAATCCTTCTTGCGTAAATCCTGACCATCTCTCAGTTGGAACCTACAAACAAAACACGCACGACATGATTGCAAAAGGCCGAAAGCGCACCGTTGCCCCAAAAGGAACCGGCAATGGAAAGGCTAAGTTGAATGATGACCTTGTTAGGTATATAAGACAAAGCGATAAAAAGGCCGCCAGTATTGCAAGGGAGTTAGGACTTAGCGAAAATTGCATTCGCGGCGTGTTATCTGGCAGGACTTGGAGCCACGTTAATGACCAAACGAATTATCGAAGATGATAGCGCCACAACAGGCATCGTAACCTCGTTCCACTATGACGCTGACAAAGATGAAGCGATCATTCAGAAGGAACAGGATGTAACGGCTATCATTGAAGCCAACAAAGCGGAATTTAACGAAGCCCCCGAACGCTGGGGTGAGTGGACGAAGGTTGGCTCTATTCCCATTTCAGTGTATTACGAGCTTGAGCGCCAAGGCATCCTGCATGACCAGAAGGCACTCGCTAAATGGCTGAATGACCCTGACAACAGAGCATTCCGCACAAGGCCGGGAACGATTTAATGGCTATTACGACCTATTCAGAGTTGAAGACAGCGGTAGCGGACTGGTTGAACCGTTCCGACCTTACTTCTGCCATCCCTAATTTCATCGCACTCGCTGAGGCGCAGATGAACCGCCAAATTCGCCACCGCAAGATGGTGACAAGGGCTGATGCAACTCTGGATACGCCGTATTTTGCTGTTCCAAGCGATTGGCTGGAGAACATTCGCTTCCAGTTGAACACCAATCCCATCACGCCGCTGGTCTATGTAACGCCAGAACAGCTTATCGAAGACAGCCAGACCTACATTACGTCCGGCCAGCCCATGTTTTACACGATGGTTGGGCAGCAATTTCAGGTTTTGCCGTCTCCTGATGGCTCTTACACGGGCGAATTGACGTATTACGCCAAAATCCCTGCCCTGAGTGACGCTGCACCTACCAATTGGCTGCTTACAGAGGCTCCAGACGTATATCTTTACGCTACATTGGTGCAATCAGCGCCTTATCTGAAGGAAGATGAGCGCACTGGCGTATGGGCTGGCCTTTATCAGACGCTTGTTAATGACATGAAAGTTGCTGACGAACGTGCTAGAGTGGGCAGCAGCAAATTAACACCGCGTATTCGGTCTTTTGGCTAAGGAGCTATAAATGTCGTTCTCCAATTACCTCGAAAACAAGGTGATGCTGCACGTTTTTGGCGGCACATCTTACACTGCACCCGCTACGCTGTATGTTGGCCTCTATACGTCTGATCCCGGCGAAGGAAACACGGGAACGGAAGTCTCTGGCGGCTCATATGCTCGTCAATCGGCTGCTTTCACGATTACAGGCAACGCTGCTGCTAATACGGCCGCTATCGAGTTTCCGACTGCCTCTGGCTCGTGGGGAACTGTGACCTATGTTGGCATCAGCGATGCGGTATCTGGTGGCAACTTGCTGGCTTCTGGCGCTCTGACGACTTCTAAGACGATCAGTAGCGGCGATGTGTTCCGTATTCCGGCAGGCGATCTCGACATCACACTGGACTAATAGATGAGCTTTTACGGTAGCGGAAATTACGGGGCAGGGGCTTACCCCGCAGGCGCTCCGTCCGGCTACGGTAGCGGCCTCTATGGCTATGGAAGCTACGGCGAAGACGCAATCGAGGGCGCTGGTGTAATAACCGCGTCCTCTGCCGTATCTGCAACGGCTGACAGGATTTTCGATGCTGCTGCTGCGATTGCGGCAACAAGTGACGTAACCGCCTCTGCCATTCGTTACGCTAACGGTGCTACCACAATTGTGGCAACCAGCGATGTAACGGCATCTGCTGTCCGTGTGGTATTTGGCGCGTCTGCTATTGATGCAACGTCTACAGTCACGGCTGTAGGCCAGAAGACCATCCCTGGCGCTGCTGTTATTGACGCAACCAGTGACGTTACAGCTACGGCAACCCGCACGACATTCGCGGCTGCTGAGATTAACGCTGTCTCGACGTTCACAGCTAACGCTAATCGCATCGTCTTTGCAGCGGCTGAAATAAACGCTCTCAGCGCCGTTACGGCTGTTGGTGTGCGTTATGCCCAGACAACCATTGAGATTGCCTCTACGAGCGATCTGACGGCCTCTGGGGTGATGGTAAACTCCGCTGGCGCGCTTCTGACTGCGACTTCGGCTGTTGCCATCGCTGCTGGCATTAGATTTACGGACAGCGCAGCGGTAAATGCGACATCAACGCTAACTTGTAACGCTGTTAAGAAGTGGGAGCCTGTTCCAGTAACGCCGGAAACGTGGACACCACAAGCTGATACAAGCGAGACTTGGACACCCGTTGCAGTTGTCTCTGAGACTTGGACACAATCTGCAATTACTAACAAGACATGGACTGCAATTTCTGATACAGCAGAAATATGGCAGGAAGCTGCATGAGGTAAAAGATGGCTGATACAACCACCACAAACCTTGGTCTAACCAAGCCCGAAGTCGGCGCTTCTGCTGATACTTGGGGGACCAAGCTAAACACTGACCTTGACCTTGTTGATGCGCTGTTTAACGCGGCAGGCACGGGGACGAGCGTTGGTCTAAACGTAGGTGCTGGCAAGACGATTGCTGTTGCTGGCACGTTGGCCCTGACTGGCACGATGACGGCCAATGGTGCGACATTGAGCGCAACCGAACTTAGCTATCTCGACACGGTGTCGTCTAACATCCAGACGCAGCTTAACGCCAAGGCTGGAACAGCTTCTCCGACATTCACGGGTGACGCGACATTCGCCAACGTGGTTGAGACTGTCTACAACCTTTCCGGCACAGCCATCGACGCATCTAACGGCAACATCCAGTATAAGACCATCGGTGGGAACACGACCTTCACGGATAGCCTTGCAACTGGCGAGAGCGTTATCCTGCGCCTTGCTTCTGCGTCCAGCTACACAATCACTTGGCCGACAGTAACGTGGATCAAGGTTGGCGGCTCTGCTGCTCCGACCCTGACGGCCTCTGACGTTCTTGTCTTCTGGAAGGAAGGCTCGACCCTTTACGGCGCTTATGTGGGGAGCGGTGTCTAATGCCGTCGAACTTTAAGGCTCTTGCTGGCGCTGCTGGTGGGGGTGATCTAGCTGATCCTAACTTTAAGAACGTCACGCTTTTGCTGCATGGTGACGGCAGCAATGGCGCACAGAACAACACGTTCATCGACAGCAGCACGAATAACTTCACCATCACCCGTAACGGAAACACGACACAGGGTTCGTTCTCACCTTATGGGAGCAACTGGTCGAATTATTTTGATGGCAGCACTGGCTATTTAACACTTAACGCGCAAACTGCTCTTTCCTACGGAACTGGAGACTTCACTCTAGAGGCTTGGGTTTTCCCAACGTCAATTAACTCTGGATTTTCTCCAGTTCTTGAGGCGCGCGCTAGTTCATCCGCTCAGACTTATGCGTTTGGCCTTCGTGTATCTGGCGGCGTTTACAAGGTAGAGCTTTATACCGGAACCCAATATACCGGCAGCACAACAGTTAGCCTAAACACATGGACCCACATAGCTGTTACGCGTTCCAGCGGAACACTTCGCATTTTTGTAAATGGCGTTCTGGACACTTCTTGGTCCAGTATGTCTACATCCGTTGATGCAAACGCATCCGGGCAAAGAATTGGTGTTTTGTGGGATGGGGCCGGGTTTTATTTTTCTGGCTATATTTCAAATTTCCGTGCTGTTAAAGGCACAGCCGTATATACGTCTGCCTTCACGCCCAGCACAACACCGCTCACCGCAATCACCAACACATCGCTGCTGACTTGCGCATACAACCGCTTCCGTGACGGCAGCACAAACAACTTTACCATCACCCGCAATGGTGACGTAAAGGTAACTAACTTTGCGCCATTTGCGCCGTCTGTTGAATACAGCACGACGACTAATGGTGGCTCTGCGTATTTTGATGGTAGTGGGGATTATCTCGCTATGCCGTCTAATGCGGCATTTGGTCTTGGCTCTGGCGATTTTACAGTTGAATGTTGGGTTAATCCATCCGTTCAAGGTGGGCATGGATCAAGCAATAACGATTGCATTATAGACTTTAGACCCGGAAGCAATGGCGCTTATGGAACTCTTTACATCGTAAATAATGGTTCTGGCGTAAACTGGTATGCCAACACAGCTGTCCAAATAACTGGTGGACCAATTCCGAACAACGCATGGACGCATTTGGCAGTTAGCCGTGTAAGCGGCAACACTAGATTATTCATTAACGGCGTGCAGAGTGGAGGAACCTACTCTGACGGAACCACATACGCGACCACAAATCCTTGGATCGGACAATTCAATGATGGTGCGGGTTCTGGTTGGTTCCAAGGATATATTTCTAATTTCAGGATTTTAAAAGGAACCGGGCTTTACAGCGGATCATTTACTCCGCCAACCGCGCCGCTTACTGCTGTCACAAATACTCAATTTCTCCTAAACGCCACCAACGCCGCCATCTTCGACAACTCAATGAAGAACGACCTTGAGACTGTCGGCAACGCTCAGATCAGCACCTCGGTCAAGAAGTTTGGCACGGGGTCGATGTATTTTGATGGGAATGGTGACTATCTGACGCTGCCGCCAAATAGCGATAGTGTTTTGCTTGGAGCAGGATCATTTACTATCGAATTTTGGATCAATCCAAATTCATCACAACCATCGACCAGAACACCAATTGTAAGTTTTGGTAATGGCTTTACGACTAATGTGTGGGCAATTCAACTAAACAACACCAGCCCATCGTATGTTAATCGTATACAGCTATGGTCATATAACCTTAATAGTGGCGCTGTCGTAGCTGTCAGCACAGGAACAATTTCGGCGTCAACATGGACGCATGTTGCGGTTGTTCGTAATGGCTCTAGCATTACGATTTATATAAATGGGGTGGCTGATGGAACTGGTAGTTCATCAGCTTCGATGGATGGTGGTTCAACTACCTTGCAGTTGCAAGTAGGTTATAACTCTCCAGACTATTACGCGGGATACATCGACGACCTTCGCATTACCAAAGGCGTAGCCCGCTACACCGCCAATTTCACCGCTCCAACAGCACCATTCCCGAATAAGTAATCGGAGGCAAAAATGATTGTCGCTATTGTTAACAACGGAAGCATTGAACAGACGGGTGAACTCTCCGTTCTGTTTCCGAATGTCTCTTTCCCTGCTTCCGGTCCGTCCGACGAATGGATGACGGAGAACAACCTTGTTCCCGTGACCTACTTCAAGGCTTATGACGCAGCCACACAGAAGCTGGTTTCTTGCGAAGCCTATCTGGAAGATGGCGCTGTCTACGCCGTGAACGTGGAAAGCCTGTCTGCTGACGAACTGGCCGCTAAGGATGCGTCTACGATTGCAGCTAACAAGTCTGTCCGCAACAAGAAGCTGGCCGACTGTGATTGGACGCAGCTTGGTGACGTTCTCCTGACAGAAGAATGCAAGGCTAACTTCACTGCATACCGTCAAGCCCTGCGTGACGCTGATATGCTTAACCCCGTATGGCCGGACGCTCCTGCAGAAGAATGGGTTGCATAACAATGGATATGTCATTCGGTATTGATACGCTTCTCACTGTCATCGCTGGCCTGTTCGCCATCATTGGCGTTTGGAACCAACTGAGTAACCGATTGGCTATCCTCGAAACCAAGCTGGAATACGGCGATGAGAAGTTCAGCGCCATCGACAAGAAGTTTGATGAAGTCATGACGCACTTACGCCGGATTGAAGATAAGCTGGACAACAAGGCGGATCGGTAATGGCTTTTAAGCTAGGCCCACGTTCTCTCCTAAACCTTCGCGGCGTGCATCCTGATCTGGTGCGCGTCGTTAAGCGTGCAATCAGCATCTCCAAGATTGACTTCACCGTCATCGAAGGCTTGCGAACAACTGCTCGTCAAAAGCAATTAGTAGCTAGTGGCGCATCGAAAACTATGAATTCGCGCCATATAACAGGACACGCAATTGATATTGCGCCTTATGTTGGCGGCAAAGTGCGCTGGGACTGGCCGTTGTTCATTCCCATTGCTGAGGCGATGAAGGAAGCAGCTAAGCAAGAGAACGTGCGCGTCCGCTGGGGCGGCTCGTGGAAGTTGCTTTCCGAAATGCCTACAATTGATGTTTCGTCATTGCATAAGAAGTTTCCAGATGGGCCGCATTACGAACTGCCAGCGGTATTTTATCCATGACACTTGCTGAATTAGAGAAGTCTATTCTAGAGCGCGTCCGCGTTTGGTGGCGGCCCGTAACCTGTATTGGGATTGCAGTAGCTGTTTTCGTAAATGCTGTTATTCTTCCGATTATCCGTAAGGAGCCTATTTCGTTGACAGACCTGGCGGCAACCATTGCGGCTTGCGCTACTATCTTCGGAGTGCGCGAATGGGGCAAAATCAATGGGGCCGATTAATCCGTTCATGGGCTATGTGGCGGCAGGCGCTCTTGTTATTGGCATCGCCGCCGGTTGGAAAGTTAAAGACTGGCAGTGTGATGCTGCCTATGCGAAAGCTCTGGAAAAGGCTGAAAAGCAACGCAAAGAGCTTCAGGGGAAGATAGATGATATTTCGACTGTTTACCAAATCGAGCGCGATAAAGCCGATGTGGTGGTCGCCGGAAAAACAAGCACGGTGCGAGAGATTTACAAAACGCTCCCTGCTGTTCCTGTCGATTGTGCTGTTGATGCTCGTGTTCTCGGGATGCTCGAAAGCAGTGTCAGTGACGCCAATTCCCGCGCCACCGGCAAACTTGGCGAGTAACTGTTCTCCGCTTCCAGTTCCGCCTAAAAACATGACAGACCCAGACCGCGCCATCTGGGAAATTGAAATAATTGCCAAATATGGTGATTGTGCGCTACGTCACCGCATGACGGTTGATGCTTGGAGAGAGGCTATCCGTCAAAAGTGAATAGAGGGGGTTTGCTATGGTAGCTAAACTTTTATCCGACGACGAGTTTATTAAGTTGTGGCAAAGGGCTGATGGAAGCCCACGCCAAGTTGCTGAAATAAGCGGTGTTCCAGAGCGAAACATCTACAAGCAGCGTAAAGCCCTGGCTGACAAGGGCATCGTTCTACAGACAAAAACACGCGGAAACAGCGGAAGCCGTGGCCCTTGGTCGTCTAATGACATTGGCCGCGCCTACAAGAACCAGAACGAGATTTTTGTAGATACAGGCACTATTATTGTCTTCTCTGACGCTCACTGGTGGCCGAACCACTGGAAGACTGTGGCCCATGAGGCTATGCACATCCTAATTAAAGACCTAAAGCCTCGTGCCATCGTAGCCAATGGGGACATCTTTGACGGCGCACGAGTTTCTCGCCACGCTCCTATGGGATGGTCTGAACTTCCTACAGTCAAGGAAGAGCTTGAGATTTGCCAAGAGCATATGGCAGACATTGAGATGCTCTTACCAAAGGGCTGCGCTAAGTTCTGGAACGTTGGCAACCACGATATGCGGTTTGACCGTATGCTTGTGTCTAATGCGGCGGAATATGAAGGCATCTTGGAGCGGTTAGAGAATAAGTTTGACCGCTGGGACTTCGCCTGGTCGCTGATGGTTAACGATAATGTGATGATTAAGCATCGCTATCACAACGGCATTCATGCGGCCTACAACAACGCCCTGAAGGCTGGTAAGACGATGGTTACAGGCCATCTTCACCGCTTGGCTGTTACACCTTGGGCTGATTACAATGGCCGCCGCTGGGGCGTTGATACAGGCACCTTATCTGATCCGCATGGTCCGCAGTTTGATTACGCTGAGAACAACCCATCACCGCACACATCCGGCTTTGCGGTGCTTACGTTTAAAGATGGGTTCCTATTGCCGCCGGAGCTATGCGAGGTGCTAAATGGGAAAGCGTATTTCCGAGGCCAATGTGTATTCGACGGAGGAAGTGGCGATGACAATCTCAGCAATTGAGTTTCTTGAACGCGCCGCTGATTTGATGCTCGAACGTGGGGCTGAATACGATAGCCCAGACGGCGAGCGCAGCATGAAGTCCACTGTTGCCGCGTTTAACGTGCTGACAGGAAATATACTGAGCGAACAAGAGGGATGGCTGTTTATGCTGCTGCTGAAGATTAGCAGACAGCACCAATCGCCAGGCTGGCATCAGGATAGCTCAGAGGACGCAATCGCTTACGCTGCATTGATGGCGGAGGCATGGCAAAACCACGAAGAAGATGATATAGAGATTGTGTTTACGTTCTCTCCCGACGATTTTGATGAGTAGCTATGGCCCTTATTCCACTCTCTATACCGCCCGGAGTGTATCGTAGCGGCACTGAACTACAGTCCGCAGGACGGTGGTATGATGTGAACCTTGTCCGCTGGACTGAGGGTTCAATGGAGCCTGTGGGTGGCTGGGAGCGCCGTGGTAATGGCACGCTGACAGGTAAATGTCGCGGCCTTCTTACATGGAAAACAAATAGCAACGTGCGTTTTGCGGCGCTTGGAACGTCATCTAAGCTCTATGTGATGACGCAATCTAGCGGTCTTGTGGACATTACTCCTGTTAGCTTCACAGCGGGGAACGATGATGCTTCAACGGGTGCTGGCTTTGGCATTGGGAATTATAGCGCTGGCTATTACGGCACACCTCGTCCTGATAGCGGTTCTGTAACGCCTGCAACAACGTGGTCGCTGGACACGTGGGGCGAATATCTTGTCGGCTGCTCGACATCTGACGGCAAGCTATACGAATGGCAGCTTGACGCATCCACGCCTACCAAGGCCGCTGTAATCACAAATGCGCCTACAAACTGCATTGGTCTACTTGTTACCGCTGAACGCTCTCTGTTTGCTCTGGGCGCGTCTGGTGATGGCCGTAAGGTGGCTTGGTCGGACCTTGAAGATAACACCATCTGGACACCGGCATCTACGAACCTTGCTGGCAGTGTAGAGTTGCAGACACCAGGGCGGATTGTCACCGCAAAGCGTGTTCGCGGCCAGAACCTTATCCTGACTGACATTGACGCTCATACGCTGACGTATGTCGGGCAGCCGTTCGTTTATACCGCTGAAATTGCAGGGCGCGCTTGTGGCGCTGTGTCGGCCAACTGCGCTGCTGTTTTGGACAATCTGTGCGTTTGGATGGGGCAACGCGGCTTCCACGTTTTCGATGGTTATGTGAAGCCTCTGCCGTGTGACGTTTACGATTACGTCTTCAACAACATCAATATCAACCAAATCTCCAAGGTTTACGCTGTTAACAACGCTCAGTTTAATGAGGTGTGGTGGTTCTATCCGTCAGCCAACTCGAACGAGAACGACAGCTATGTTGCTTGGGATTACGTCGAAAACCACTGGACGATTGGCACGCTTGCCCGCACGGCTGGCACGGACCGCAGCGTGTTCCGTAACCCCATCATGGTTGGCGCAAACGGCTATATCTACGACCATGAAGTTGGCCTGAACTACGACAGTGCAACGCCTTACGCTGAAAGCGGTCCCGTCCAGATCGGTAACGGCGACAACATCATGTATATTAACGAGATGATCCCTGACGAGCGCAACCAAGGCGGCGTGCAGGCGACATTCAAGACCCGTTACTATCCAAATGGTGACGAAGCCAGTTATGGCCCTTACAGCCTGACTAACCCAACGTCTGTGCGGTTCAATGGCCGTCAGGTAAAGATGCGCGTTACAACCACAACGCCCGCAACAAGCTGGAGGGTTGGCACACAGCGCCTTAATGCAGTTTCTGGGGGCCGTAGGTGACGCTGAAGCTACCACCGCCTCCTGGCGCGTATAATCCTGCATATGAGGCGCAACGCAACCGCCTTATTGAGCTTTATTCCAACACCCTTTACGAAAAAGGGCAGGATGTAGGCATTTATCAGCCTGCAAAACTGATTGTCTCTGACGCTTCGTTCGTTACCACTGATAGCCACACGCCCGCTGAAGGCACGATGTCGTGGAATACCGTTGACGGCACGCTTGACCTTGGCATGGAATATGGCGTTATCCAACAAGTCGGCCAAGAGACATACGCCCGCGTAGAGAATATGACTGGCTCTACGATGGCAAACGGCACTGTCGTTGGCTTCTCCGGGGTAGGTGCGAACAACGTCCTGTCGGTGTCAAAGTATCTGGCTAACGGCTCCACGCCCACATTGTATATACTTGGCGTGCTTACACACGAACTGCCTGACAGCGGCGAAGTAGGTTATTGCACTACATTCGGCCACGTTCGCGGCGTTAATACGAGCGCATTTAGCGTTGGTGACATCCTCTACGCCTCACCGACTACCGCTGGTGCGTTTACCAACGTCAAGCCTACTGCGCCTGACAACGTGGTTCCTGTGGCTGCGGTGCTGAAGGTTGGGACATCTGACGGCGAGATATTCGTCCGGCCAGCGATTGAGCAGCAATACTATTTCGGCCAGTTCACCAAAAGCACGACGATCACTCCTGCTGCCGCTAATACGGCCTATGCGCTTGCGTGGGATGCTACAGTTATCAGCGAGGGCGTATCGCTTACTGGAAGCCCCACAACGCGCCTTACAGTGGCTCATAGCGGCCTCTACAACTTTGCGGTGCGTATCCAGTTCTCATCTGCAAACTCAAACTCTAAGTCTGCGTGGATGTGGCTGAAGAAGAACGGGACGACAAACATCGCCTCAAGCACCGCTGTCGGCTCACTAAAGGATAGTGGTGGTTATACGGTTCTAGCCATCAACGATTTCGTGTCACTGGCCGCAAATGATTATGTGGAGTTGTTCTGGGCTGTAGACGATACTGGCTTGCAGCCGACAAACGTGGCATCAACTGCTTTCTCGCCAGCCGCTCCCACGGCTCATGTAGCAATTACGCAAGTGCAGCAATGATACCAGTTTACGAACAGTTTCACGCTCGTCGAAAGTATATCGAAGACGCATTAGAGTATACCAAAGGCACGCACACGCTGGACGATATTTGGTATGGAATTGTGCAGGGTGACTTGCAGTTTTGGCCCGGTGACAAGTCGGCAATCATAACTGAGATACAGATATATCCCCAGACTAAGGTAATGCACATATTCCTTGCTGGTGGAGACTTAGAAGAGCTTCTCGAAATGGAGAAGTCAGTAAGAGCGTATGCTAAAACTATTGGCTGTAATTCTATGTCAATATCTGGTAGACGGGGTTGGGTAAGGATTTTCGAGCGAGATGGGTGGAAAGAGGTATGCACCACCATCGCTAAGGAGCTTTAAGTATGTCTAAGGGCGGTCAGACTGCGACACAGCAGACAACGCAGCAGCTAAATCCATTTGTTCAGGACTTGATGACCCGTGGGTTCATGGCTGCGCAGCAAGTGGCATCGACGCCATATCAGGCTTACACAGGGCCTCGCATCGCTCAGTTTCGCCCACAAGAGCAGACTGCCTTCCAGATGGCGGAGCAAGCTGTTCAAAACCGCGTAGGCTCTCCACAGCTTGAACAGGCTACTATGGTCGCTCGTTCCGCTGCTGGATATTCTCCGGCACAGTTCCAGCAGAATGTCCGTGGCTTCATGTCTCCGTATCAGGAGAGCGTTGTAGACGCGACTATGCGCCGTTTGGCTCAGACCCGTGCAGAGCGTGACGCTGAAACCCGCGCCCGCCTTGCTTCAGCCCGTGCATTCGGTAACGAGCGCCGTGGGGTTTACGAAGCCCAGTTGGCCGCAGAGCAGGATTTGAACACGCAGCAGACGCTGGCTAACCTGTATCAGCAAGGTTATGGTCAAGCCGCTGGCTTGGCTTCTCAGCTTCCGACACAACAGCTTGCAGGGGCTGCCCAGTTGGCTGGCTTGAGCAACCAGATGATCTCGCAAGAACAGGCTCGTCAGCAGATGCTTATGGGTGCTGGTCAGGCACAACGCCAGATGGCGCAGCAGAACCTTGATCTCGCTTATCAGGACTTCCTTGCGCAGCGTGGTTATCCTGTCGAGCAGCTTAAAATCCTGCAATCTGGTATTGCTGGCGTTCCGGCCACTACATCTTCAAGCACGACATCTACTGCGCCCGGCCAAGGCTTCCTCGGCACGGCTGGCGACATTCTTGGCGTTGCTGGCGCAGCTAAATCCTTGTTCAGCAGCGATGCAAGCAAGCTGAACCTCCTCAAGAGCATTCTGGGGTAATCTATGAGCAGCCTTACAGACTTTATCGCACGCAAGGGGCCTACAACGCTTCTTACTGACACTCTGCCTTCTGCTGGGGCATCTGCTGCCACACCCGCCACTGGTAGCCAGCCAGACCTTACCAATCGCTTGCTGCAAATCATGAGTGGCCAGCTTGGTGGGACACTTAGCGGTGGTGAAAAGTTGTCAGCCCTTGGCGCTTTGCTGAAGTCTGTATCTCGCGGCAGCCAAACAACTCCGCAGCAAGTTATGCAGGGCATTCAGCAGCAGAAGATGGCTGAAGTGCAAGGCGCATTGCAAATTCAAGAACTTCGCAAGGCTGCCCAGCGTCAGGCCCAAGTGGAACTACAGCGTCAGCAGTTGATTGACCAGGAAAAAGACCCGCGCCGAAAAGCGATGCTGCAACTGGCAAGCGCCGAAGACATTGGCGCAATTGCTCGTGAAGAATTTAAGTATCGTGATCCATTGCAGGGATTAAGCACGATTGAGGCGCAGATAGCGCGCCAGGTTGGATATGGGACACCTGAATTTAATAAAATTATGCGTGAATATCTAAGTCGGGATAAGTTTATGTCAGGTCCGTATGGAATTTACCGCGAGCCTGGCCTGAGTATTCCGATGGATGGTGAAACACCTCCGGCTCCTCCTAAACAATCCGTAGACCCTGCACTGATCGCAGAAGCCAAGAAGCGAGGATTTATCTGATGGTAGATTATAGCAAAATGTCAGATGCTGAAATCAAGGCTGCTCTCGGTCTTGGGCCATCTACGCAAGGCGCTCCTCGCGCACCTTCTCGGAACCAAGCACCAACTTTGGTAATTCCTGGCAAGCCTGACACTGGCCCTGCCCCAAAAGATAAGTTTGCAGATCAATGGCGCGTGCAGCCAGATGGCTCAATGCGCTGGGGACAGGTAAACCTGACAACCAATCAGTTTACTCCATATAAAGACCAGCCAAACGTCCCAAAGCCAATCACCAAGCAAGAGCGTATTGATATTCTTAATGGCATTGCAGACCGCATTGTCTACGCTCAAAAGTTGCGTGAGAATACAAAGGGCATAACTGGCACTGGCGTATTTGGTGAGATTATTGCTGGCCTTCCGTTTGGCGCAACTCGCGCACGAGAAGCGCAGGGTGCAATTGATATTCTTACTAAAAAGCAGACCTATGATAGCGTCATGAAGATGATGGAAAAGACGGGCAATAAAAACCCGTTTGCTCCCATGACTGAGTTTGAAAGCAAGGTTATTGCTGGCAAGGATTTGCCGCTGATGGGCGTTGGCTTGAAAGATAAAACCAACGTTGAGGCAAGTTATGTGATTGAAGATGCAAACCGCAAAGCTGCTCGTCAAATTGGCTTTAGCGATAATGACATCAATCGCATTCTTCGGCAACGGGCGGCTAGGGCGGGACAGCCCCAGCAGCTTCCAGCTGGCGTTACAGTCACAAGGGTTCGTCGTTAATGGCTGAAAAACTCACTGAATATGAAGTTTCTCTCCCTTTTGGAGACCCCTTCATTGTCCGCGCACCAGAGGGCCTTTCGCAAGTTGAGGTCTACAATATAGCTATTCAAAGCCAACTCCCGCAGCGCACTCAGGGCTTCGGGGCAAGCCTGTTGGATGCTCCTCTTTCTGCGCTGAATGAGTTTGTAATCGGTGGCGGTGAGGCCATTTCTGGGATGTCCAAATTCATCTCAGACCCGATTATTGAGGCTGGCCTTAATCTGGTAAGCCCAGGATATGGGACGCAAGGTCGGCAAGCAGCTGAATTGCAGCGCAATATTCTAAGCCAAGAAGTTTCTCGTCGCACTGTAGCCCAGCCAACTCCGCTTGCCCGCGAAGCTGGTGGGATAACAGCTTCGTTGCTGGCTGGTGGCCTTAAACTTCCTTCAGTTGCTGCAACAGCGTTTCCTAAACTTGGGGCTGCCGCAGAGCGTGCTATTCAGGGCGCTGTAGGTGCGCAGGCTGTAGAAACGCCTGGTATGACACAGGGTGAGGCTGCGGCTCTCGGTGCTGGTGTTAACGTTGCGCTGCCTCCTGCTATGCGTGCGCTCCTTGAAACACGCCCAGTGCAGTTTGTTGGGCAGCAATTGAGCCGTTTGGCAGCACCAGTCGCAACCAAGATTGATGAGGGCGCTGAAGCTCTTCGTCGTGCAGTTGGGTTGGGAGCAGAAACAACTCCAACGGAAGCCTTTTTGCCGAGTGTGCAGCAGGCCCGCCAGGCTGCAATGTCACGCACAGCACTTCCGGAAGACGTTCAGCAGGCAATCCCAGATGTTACTGAGGCGCTTGGCCCGGAAGCTGCGCAGCGTCTCCGCAACTTCGCCCGTATTGGCGTTACGCAGCCCACAACAGGCATGATTACCCGTGAGCCTGGCGTGTGGTCTTATGAGCGCAATGTCATGAGGCAAACCGATACTGGTGATGCTCTGCGCAGCGCAGTAATCAAGGTAAATGACGAAATTAACACGGCGGCAACTAATCTTGTTAAAAAGATTGGCGTTGCGGAGGATGTTGAAAAAGTTGGTTTGCAGGCTGCTGATGCTTTAAGCAAAAAGCAAAAGGAAATGCAGCAAGTTGTCGGCCAACTTTATCGGCAGGCTCGTGAGCAGTTTGGCGATAAATCTGCTGGGGCTGTTCCCAACTTCCTACAAAAGCTAGATGATCCAGACTTCGTTGATAGCGTAGATAACGCGTCAATCGTTGACAGCATTTACAAGCGCCTTGGTCGTTTTGGGATGTTGGGTGAAAGCGGTCTACCGCGTGATGGCGCTGTTATGACTGTCGCGCAGGCGGAAAGTTTGCGTGGGTTTATCAATAAACTCGGCAATGGCACAGACCCCAACATTCAGCGCGTTCGTCGTGAGCTTATTGATGCTCTTGATGATGACGTTGTTGAAGGCTTTGGTGACGATGCCTTTAAGGAGGCTCGGACAGCTGCTCGTCAACGCTTTGAGGAGTTTAAGAACACACTTGCTGGCCGCATTGGACAAGAGGCAAAAATTGACGCTGAAAAGGTTACAAGCAGCGTTATGAGGGCTTCTAATCAGGATATTCGCAAACTGAAGGCCACGCTTCTTTCTGGGACACCAGATCAACGCGCTCGTGGACAGCAGGCGTGGTCCAGTATTGGCGCGCAGTCGATCCAAGACCTATTCAAGAAAGCTGTAGTTGGCGATAATGTTTTGTCAGGCAAGACGCTTCGGCGCGAGTTTAACAATAACATGGCAAAGTATCGTGAACTTCTTGGCCGCGAGGACTTTGTTACGCTTAATCGCATTGTGCGCGCTGCCGGTGATGCAAATATCGACGTTGATTTTGCATCAATCAATCGCTCTGGAACCGCTGCTGAATTAGAGCGAATTTTTGCTTCAAATGCTGGCAATGCAAAATCTGCTGTTCGCAACTACCTACAGCAAATTGCCGTAGCCCTTACGCCTGCATCTGGCTTTGGCAATATCGCCCTTATGGCAGGACAACAGGCCGGTGAAGCTGCTGCTACACGGGCGGCAACTGAAGCTGCGGCACGGCGTGAAATTTTGGCAACCCAGCCAACTAACGTGGCTGAAGAGATTATTCGCTCACGCTTCACACAGCCAGGCACTGCACCAACTCGCGGCCTGAGAGCGCCAGGAATGATTAGCTCTGCATACGCAGCGGAAAACCCGCCACCTGAACAAGTTGAGTATGCTGGTTCGTGGCAGTGGAACCCTGAAACGCAGTCAGCTGAATTTGTTCCGTTTACTGCCGCTGAATTGGCGCAAATGCGGAGGCCGCGTTAATGGATAAGAACATGGTAAACTTTGCCCTTCAGGAAGCTGATCGGCAAGGTGTCCCCCGTGAATACATCAAAGCTATCATCATGAATGAAAGCTCTGGTGGCATTAACATTGGCCGTTCACGCGCAGGGGCTATTGGCCCTATGCAGCTTATGCCAGCAACGGCAAAGGAGCAGGGCGTAAACATTAACGACCCGAAGGATAATATCCGTGGCGGCGTGATGTATTTCAAAAAGCTGTTTAAGCAGTTTGGCGACCCCGTTCTTGCTGCTGCCGCATACAACGCTGGTCCTGGCAATGTCCGTAAATACGATGGCATTCCGCCGTTTAAGGAAACACAGGATTACGTCCGCAAGTTCCAAGCTGCTATTGCTCCAGTTACAAAGCCAATTACTGACGCTGCAAAGCCTCTTGCACGCTCAGAAGCTGGCAAGCCTCTTACGCTAAAGCTGGAAGAGCCTACACCTTTCGATGTTGCAGGCGAAACTGAAAGCAACTTTGCATCGCTCTTAGCAAAAATTGGCATTGGTGGCCGTAAGCGCAAAAGCACCAAGAAGGCTCCCGGTATTCTGGATGGACTTTTCTAAATGGCGAAAAAGGCACAGAAAGAGCAACCTTGGACACCACAGCAGCGTAAGAAGCGCCGTCATCAGCCTGATGGTCTACGTCATCGTAAGAAGTTGGGGCCTAAGTCTCACTTGCGGTAATGGGGCAGTGATGCAGATCCCGATACACCACCGCCCCGGCACGTTGGATGTTGGAACCCCCGAAACAACATCCTACTGACATATACTGTAAAGCCAGTTTGGTTGTCGGGATGGGACAAAAATAAATCACAAAAGAAAAGGGCCGGACAATCCCCCAACGGTGTCCGACCCTTTCCCCAACAACGAGAGGATGCTTGTGTGGCAAGCCTCTCTAATCTATCCATTTCTCACTCGTCGTCAATAGCATTTAATGGTGTCTCAGGAGGTAATTCTTCTGGAAGACGAGCGTAATCGCCACCAGCGTTGATAATCTCCTTTAGCGCGGTCTGCACTAGCTCACCATTGTCCCACTGCCCTGTAAGCACGCCACGATACACCACTGAGCCTTCACGATAGGCTTTTGCGACTTTTTCACGGGCTTCTTGTAGGGCTGCCATATCAATCTCCGCCATCAGAACGGCGTATCGTCGTCAAGGTAATTGTCAGGCTGGTATCCATTAGCCTTCGCCTTGTCATGCGCCGTTGGTTTACGCTCCGCATTCTCAGCACGCGACATAAACTCAACTTCGTCTACAGTGACGTTAAACTGAGCTTTACCCTCATATTCACCGATAGACAAGGAACCAGACACGGCGACCTTTGCTCCCTTCAGCAAATACGGCTGGAGATTACGAGCGCGCTTGCCCCACATATTGCAGCGGAACCAGTTGGTCTTCTTGTTGTCGTCATATCCCTGAGAAACACCTACAGGGAACGTCAGAACGTCCTCGCCTGCCTTGGTCTGCTTCAGTTCTGCATCGCGGCCCAGGCCGCCTGTAATGAACAGTTTTTGCATATCATAACTTCCTTTCTACTCGGCTATTTGCTTCGGCAGCAATCCATTCCTGCATACGCATCTTGAGATAATCCATCTCGATGCGGGCCTTGTTTGCTGCTGTTTTGGAGCGGACCATCGACTTGATGTAATCCGACCATTCCTTTGATGACTTCACCGTCCGCTCTGCGTGGCTATCAGGCATATCACCTAGTTTTGTCTTCTGCTGTGCGAGGTAGGTCGTCTTGCCTTCCTCTAGCATTCTGGCGGCGTTATCTAGCTCTGCCCATTCAAGCGCGGCTAAACGAAAGCGTTCAGAGATTGGAACGTCATTCGGTATCATCTTCTAGTTTCTTTCTATGTGGGCTGGCGCGGAGAAACTCCATTGCCAGTTTTTTCATGTCTATCCCGTGCGACTTCTGGAAAGTCTCCTCACCCTGCTGGTGCTGCTGTGAGTGGCAGCTTTTACAAAGTGAGATGCACCACTTGTCGGATGGCTTGATGCCCATCCCACCATCTGTCCCGTTGCGAACGTGAGCGCATTCGATGGCTTCCGTTGACCCACAAGCAGAACAGGCGAACCCACGAACCCAAGCCCTATGTGCTGGGCTACGCTTGCCACGATCTGCCTTATCGGACTTGGTTTTAATGCGTTGCGGGAGCATCTGCCAATTCCTTTAGCGTGTATCGTGCAACCCTACGCTCTTCTCCGTGGCGGTCCGTGACGTAGTTCCAAGACATATCAATCTTGTGGCCTTCATCGCGTAGGTCTTTGATGCGTGCAGCCAGGCGCATAATACCAAGCTCCTTCATCGCTTCCAGTGGGCCGATATGTGACTTCTTCAGCCAGCTAAGAACCAGTTCGTTCTGTGTCATATTAACTCTCCCCATTGACTAGCCATTGCATCGGCTATCCCTTGATAAGTTCTGCTACGCTCTTTCCACCGATTTTCGCTAGGCGGCATCTTGTGGATACGATCACTTCTACCTTCTACGATATTTGTAGGAACGAGCTTAGGTAAGTTTTTTAGCCACAAGCACGTTGCCTTTGTCTCGCCGTGACCAAACTGCCAAGGCTGGATAATCTGGTCTGGCTTGCGAATACGGCTGGAAATAATGCTAACAGGGTTCTCCAGCGCAATTCTCCCGATAGGCGCATCAAGCAGCGTCTGGACAAACTCAAGCGCCTCAGCCTGCTCTACCACCTTATCCTTAAACCAACGCGCACCGCTCACTGCTAGGTGCGTGCATGGCGGATGGGCAATCATCAAATCCCAGTCGTGCTTTAGAAGCGAGAGAACGTTCCCCCGATAATGCCAACTTGCATCACCTTCCGTCTGCAATAAGTCGCAAGACCAGGCATCATGGCCCAGCGCCCGGAAAGCATCTCGCACAGTGGCGCTATACTCGCAAGCGACTAGAACCCGTTTCATGCTGCAAACTCCTCGTTAAGACGTTCAATTTCCTTCTCAACTTCAGTCAGAAACTCGGTAACTTTAGCTTCTAGATCGGCAATGATTGCCTCATCCCGCTCGACGCGAGTTACAAACAACTGGAGATGGCTCGGCAGGCGCGGATCGAATGACACGAAGTCACACCACTGGCGGTCCGTGCAGCGCATTTGCCACATCATCTGGTTGATATATTTGCTGGGAGCCTTCTTGGCCTTCAGCGTCTCAATGTGTGTGGTGGTATTGGGACACTTTATTTCAATAAGCCCATCATCCCCTACAAGGCCGTCAGGGCTTGCGTGAGTGTGTTTCAGCACTGGATGGTAGGCAATACCCATCTCATCCACAAATACGCCTGTATGGGCTTCGTAAGCCTTTCTAGCGTTATCCTCCTGGGCTGTTCCCCATTCCATAGCAGCGTTCTTAAACGTCTCTGCTGGGATGCCTGTGAGGCGCTCTGCGATGATGCGGTTCTTCAGGTTCTCCCGTGACGCGCCCCAGCCACTTTTAGTGGTGGCTAGAGCTTCGTTAATCTGGCTGGCTCCCAATGACCCGCAACGGGCTTGCAGCCATTCCGTGCTTCCCTGTTCCATCCTCTCAGCCCTTCTTCTTCTGCAATACGCCAATGACGTAGTTGTATTGTTCTTGGCTCATCTCGTTAAGGCCGTTGACCTTCAGCTTCTTGCAAATAGCCACGACATCAGATTGCGTTTCGGCAATTAGGTCTTGCACCTTCTCAAGCTGGTCTCGTGAGATTTTGCCGTTGTCTTCCAATGGCTTAGAGGCATCAATTGCGTCATGCTCTACAATCTCAAGTGCAGCCATATACAGATAGCGGCGCTGGTATGTCTCGACTGCGCCAAGGTTCTGGATTGGGTGCGTCCCCTTGAGGTTGGCTTCTGCCATTGGGCTGGTAAACGTGATGCGCTCACCTGTTTCCACATCGACCAACTCTAGGACTGCCATCGTCTCGTCGAACGACACAACAGGGCAAAGGCCGTATGTCTCGAACACCTGAAGCGCAGGGATCAGGAAGTCACCAAGCTCGAAGTATGAGTAGCCTGCAAAGCTGTTCTTGCCAGACTTCTTGAGTGGCTTGGCGTGGAATGCTGCACGAGCAGCGTTAAGTTTAGCGTAAACAGTCATCTTACTTTCTCCCTTTGATGCGCTTGAG
>Ga0208546_1000078_pt1 | contig 42734 bp, 37 predicted proteins | sample DEB19_08_DNA_4_FD_184528 | JGI IMG/M metagenome (GOLD analysis project Ga0208546, IMG submission 184528) | Aqueous microbial communities from the Delaware River and Bay under freshwater to marine salinity gradient to study organic matter... | ecosystem: Environmental > Aquatic > Marine > Coastal...
AAATCTACCCTGGCAGATCGTTTATTGCAATCTACCAATACCATCAGTGAAAGAGAAATGATGGATCAAGTATTGGATGACATGGATCTGGAAAGAGAAAAAGGCATCACAATTAAAAGTCATGCCATTCAGATCAATTATAAACACACTGATGGTCAAGCGTATACTTTAAACTTGATTGATACACCTGGACACGTAGATTTTAGTTATGAAGTCAGCAGGGCGTTGGCAGCATGTGAAGGAGCTTTGCTCCTGGTGGACGCCACACAGGGAATTCAGGCGCAAACGATATCAAATTTATACCTGGCTGTTGATAATAACCTGGAGATCATACCAGTGATCAACAAGATAGATATGGATGGAGCAATGATTGAGGAAGTGAAAGATCAAATCATTGAACTTATTGGTTGTAAACCTGATGAAATCCTTTTAGCAAGTGGTAGAACCGGTATTGGAATTGAAGCCATACTTGAGGCCATTGTTCAAAGAATTCCTTCTCCAAAAGGCGATCCTAATGCACCGCTTCAGGCATTAATATTTGACAGTGTTTTTAACTCCTTCAGAGGAATTATTGTCTATTATCGCATTTTGAATGGATGCATTCGAAAAGGGGAAAAAATCAAGTTCATATCAACGGATATGGATTATGAAGTGGATGAAGTAGGGATTCTTAAACTTAATATGCAGGAACAGAAAGAAGTGAGATGTGGAGACGTTGGTTATCTGATTACTGGAATTAAAAATGCTAAAGAAGTAAAAGTTGGTGATACCATCGTTGATGCAGTAAATCCTGCAGAAGCAATCAAAGGTTTTGAAGAAGTAAAACCGATGGTATTTGCTGGAATTTTTCCAGTTAATACAGATGATTTTGAGGAATTAAGGGATTGTATGGATAAGCTTCAATTAAATGACGCATCCCTTACTTATGAACTAGAAACATCCCAGGCACTTGGATTTGGTTTCCGATGTGGATTCTTAGGACTCTTACATATGGAAATTATTCAGGAGAGACTTGAGAGAGAATTCAATCAAACAGTAATCACCACCGTACCCAACGTAAGTTTTATTGCTTACAGTACAAAAGGAGAGGTTATTCCTGTAAACAATCCTTCAGAAATGCCCGATCCAACTCAAATGGATCATATTGAAGAGCCCTTCATCAAAGCTCAAATCATTACAAAGCCAGAATATATTGGCAATATCATGACCCTCTGTCTTGGAAAACGTGGAATGCTGATCAATCAAAGCTACCTCACACAAACCAGGGTAGAGCTGATATTTGAAATGCCTCTTACTGAAATTGTATTTGACTTCTATGACAAACTTAAGAGTCAAACCAGAGGATACGCCTCATTCGATTATCATCCAATCGGTTATAGAGAAAGTGATATTGTAAAAATGGATATTTTATTGAATGGCGACAAAGTGGATGCATTATCAGCACTGATCCACCGAAGCAGGGCACAGGATTTCGGCAGAAAACTTTGTGAAAAACTCAAAGAATTGCTTCCTCGTCAACAGTTTCAAATTGCCATTCAAGCAGCCATTGGTGCTAAAGTAGTAGCTAGAGAAAACATATCAGCTATGAGAAAAGATGTTACCGCTAAATGTTATGGGGGTGATATCAGCAGAAAGCGTAAACTCTTGGAAAAACAAAAAGAAGGTAAGAAAAGAATGCGTCAAATAGGAAATGTGGAAGTTCCACAAGAAGCGTTCTTGGCAGTATTAAAATTGGATGACTAATTTCCTTTTTTCACTGGTTTCTTAACTGGGATTTTTGAATCGGTTACAGGCTTGATGATAGGTGCCTGCCCATCTTCCAGTTTAAAGTCAAATGGTTTTTCGATGTGTAACCATTTACCATTTATCCATTTAAATGCCTCATAGTCGCCATCTGGAACATATGTCTCAAATTTTTTCTCTTCGTTGCTCTCAGAAATAAGGTGATCATAGATGATCATCGCTAATTCATCGTCATACTTGATGCTGGCATTTATGTTCTTTTTATATTCCAAGAAAAAACGTGCTTGAACAGGCTTCTTGATAGAGTCGTTAGAAAATACAAAAAGGGGAGAGCCGAAAATAGGTTGACCTTCTCGATTGAATGTCAGAATTTCAATCACTTTCCTTGTACTATTTCGATTGTGCTCGTCATAACCCAATAGGGTATAGATCTTATTTTGATTAACTTCTTGCATCAACACTTTATAATAAATTGCTCCCATCCACCAATAATTATTGGTGATGGTATCCTGTTGGTTTTGAATTAAAATGTTTCGATCAATCAAAGGGAAAAGTTTTAAACTTCCATCCTCGGTATTCATTTGAATAGCACCATGCCTACGATGTGTATTTTCATCTTTGCTTACCTGCCAAGTAAAAATCCTGAAACTGCTGTCTGGACTGTATAACCTGGAAATGGTTGTAAGAGAATCAAAAGGAAAGTGGAAGGAGTGTTGAATTTGCAGTGCACGGACTAAAATTCTGGTAAATTGACTGTCAGCACGAAATCTTTGCTCAGGAAATTCTGCATTTACGATTTGATTTCCATAGAATTTTAATGAGTCTTCTTTAAATATGACTTTTTTTTGTTGGCCATATCCAACCATCTGAATGAATACGAGTAATAAAGCAGTATGATAAAACTTTAATCTCATGAAAGCATTTTTGAAAATTCATACATGCTAGCAACTTTGATATCATATAAATTTTCGTCTATCACGTAATCATTTTCTCCATTTGTAACAAAAACAGTAAACATGCCTGCATTTCTGCCAAATTCCATGTCACTAGACCGATTGCCGATCATAATGGATTTTGAAAACTGTATTTCTGAAAAGTCATTTTTTGCATTAGATGCCATGCCAGTATTTGGTTTTCTATTGAAATCCTCATTTGAGATGGCTGTCGAAAAATATATCTTATCAATTCTGCCCTTTTTTATTTCAACAGTTTTTATCATTTTTTCATGAATCTCATGCAAGGTTTCAATCGACATGATACCTTTTCCAACTCCCCGTTGGTTTGTAACAACCAATATTTTACCGAAAACATTGTTGAATATAGAGAGTGCAGCCAATGCTTGGTTTGAAAATTCAAATTCACTCCAACTTTTCACATAGTCATTTTTTCTTTCTTGATTGATCACGCCATCTCTGTCTAGAAATAATGTCCAACTTTTATCTATATGCTCAATAGAAAATTTCATTTTTTAATCAATAATTCTTTTTGGGCACGTGAATAATCTTCCGGTATTCCAATATCAATGAAATAGCCATCTGAAATGAATCCTTTTAGTGTTTTATCTAATGCTTTGTTGGCTAAATATTCATTTTCAAATGAAAATATGTTTGGAAATGAATGTCTTAAAAAAGCTTGTTTATTAAGTATATAAACACCCCCATTTATAAAACCTTTATCACAAAATTTCTTTTCATTGAATTCAGTGATATTGTTGTTTACGTCCAATGCTACAGATCCATATCTGTCAAAATTAATCATTGGTTTTAGTGCAATGCTGCATTCTGCTCCGTTATGATGTTCAATCATGTTTTTTAAATCCACATCAAAAAAGGTATCCCCATTGGTGATAATAAAATTATCTCCATCGGATTGTAGTATCCCTTGAAGAATAGCACCTCCAGTTCCCAATTGCTCTTTTTCAATTATGTAATGTTTTTTCAATTGTGGGAAGGATTTTTCAAGATATTCTATGATCATTTCGCTCTTATATCCTAAGAGAAATACCATATCAACTACTCCTTGTTTCTGATAGGATTCAATAATATAGTGTAAAAAGGGGGTGCCATTTATAGGAGCCAATACTTTGGGTAAATCAGGAATTTCTGATCTCAACCTTGTTCCAAGACCACCAGCCAGTAATAATAATTTCAGCATCTAATTTTAATCTTTAAACAATTCTTTTTCTGTTAGTTCGCATATAATATGACCAACCAGGATATGCATTTCTTGAATTCTAGGAGTAATATTTGACGGAACATTGATGATAAAGTTGGATAAGGGTGTCATTTTACTTTCATTCATCCCAGTCATGCCAACGGTTGTTATACCAATTTCCTTTGCTTTTTTAAACGCATTTATGATATTCATAGAATTTCCTGATGTTGAGATCCCAAAAAGAAGATCTCCTTTTTGCCCAACTCCTTCTATTAATCTTTCATATATAAGCTCATATCCATAGTCATTTGCAACAGCAGTCAGATAACTTGTGTTACAATGCAATGCTTCAGAAGGAAGTGCTTTCCTGTCTTTATAAAATCTACCACTGAATTCTGCTGCCAAGTGTTGGGCATCTGCTGCACTTCCGCCATTCCCGCAGAACCATACTCGGTTTCCTTTACTGAAACATTCAATCACACGATTCGTTACCTGTTGAATGGTATCTACCAGTACATTATTTTGCAATAATGATTGTTTCAATGTGATGGATTCAGAAATAATATTTTTTATTTCATTCATAAAGAATTATTTGATGTCCATGTCGTTAATCCATGTTCAGTAAAAGCATATTCCATTGCTCTGCCACCTATAGCACTGAGTTGTTCAATTACTTTGAATCGGGTATTTCCAGGACAATAAAATATCATAAAACCACCACCACCTGCTCCTGATATTTTACCACCAGTTGCACCCGCTTTTAAGGCAGCAGTGTAAAAACACTCAATGGTTTCATTTGAAATATCATCTGCCATTTTTTTCTTTTCATTGAAACCGAAGTCTAATATATATCCCAATTCATCTAAGTTGCCTTTTAGCAATGCGTCTTTCATTAATTTACTCTGCTCTTTCAGCTGATGCATGGCATCAATTGATTTCTCATTTTTTTTCTGAACATTCTCCTGTTGTTTTCTTATGATATCAGCTGAATTTCTACTTGTAGAAGTATAAAAAAGGAGCAAGTTGTTTTCGAGTTCGTATAAATATTCTTTTTTGATTCTTAGTGGATTCACAATTACATAATCATCTTTGTAAAATTCCATGAAATTGAAACCGCCAAATGTTGCAGCATATTGGTCTTGCTTGCCACCTTCCATCTTTAATCTTTCTCTCTCTATCTTAAACGCATACTTGGCAATATCGTACTCGCCAAATGGGATATTCATCATTTCTGAAAATGCACCAATCATAGAAACAACCAAGGTAGAGGAGGTGCCTAAACCTGAACCAGCTGGGACGTCAACAGAGGTTGTAATGCTTAATCCGCCTTTGATATCTCCATAATCTTCAATAATTGAACGATATACACCTGTAAGCAGACTCAAAGGATTTTCAAGGGGGATTTCTTCATTTTTGTTGAAAGAAAAACTTTTTTGTTGATCTATCGAATGAAATGAGATTATCTCTTCATTTGTTTTTTCAATGTGTGTTCTGGCGCATAGATTGATGGTTGCATTTAATATTGAACCTCCAAATTGATCACTGTATGGACTAACATCAGTTCCACCTCCTGCCAAACCTATTCTCAAGGGTGCTTTACTTCTGAATATCATTAGAGACTTCAATAATTGTTTTGGTAAAATTAAGCCAACTAAATCTTTCTTTTTCTTTGATTAATTGGGGAATGAAAAAGGATTCACCTTTTTCAAAATATTTAACGATTTGATCAGCAATTGAAGTAGGGTTTGGCTCTGCAATGAGACCTGTTTCACCATTTTTAACCATACTGGGTAAACCACCGACATTGGTGACAATCATTGGTTTTTCAAAATGATATGCCAAAGGAGTAACCCCACTTTGGGTTGCCCTTTTATATGGTTGCACGATTACATCTGCAGCGCAACAATAATATTTTACCATGGAGTCTGGTATGAAGTCCTCAATAATTTTAATTTGGTTTTTCAAACCAGTTTGATGAATTAAATCCAAGTATGGTTCTTTTTTCTGATAGAATTCACCTGCAACAACCAGGAAATAATTTTTATTCTTTATTCTGTCATCACTCATTGCTTGAATGAGCAAATCCAATCCTTTATATTCTCTGATAAATCCAAAAAATAATAAGATGTTTTTATCAATGTCTAATTGAAGTTTTTTTCTGGAAATATGTTTGTCAATTTTTTCTCCAAAATTGTCGTACAGTGGATGTATGGCTTGTTTTAATGGTTTTTTATTTGTGAACTGCAACAGGTCATTTGTCACTTTATCACTCATCGTTATAAAGCCATCTATATTTTTCACAAAAAAAGAAGTCAATTGATAATCGCCAATTCTTTTTTCATGTGGTAGAATATTATCGGCTATACAAATGATTTTGGTGTGATTATTTTTCCTGATCATTTTGGAGATAATGCCAAAACAAGGAGCCATGAAAGGTATCCAATACCTGAATATTACTAAATCTGGATTTTTCTTACAGATCTCTTTTCCAATTTTAATCCAATTGATTGGATTGATTGAATTGATTACAGCATGTATCAATAAATTTTTTGGTGCAGGTTCACTTGAAAATTGTGATTTGCCTGGAAATAGTAATGATGGGTATTGAAGCGAAAATGAATAAATTTCAACCGAATAATTAGCGTGTTGAAATTCAACTGCCATTCGTTCATTGAAGCTGGCCAAACCACCTCTGAGAGGGTGTGCAGGGCCGATGATGATAATCTTTTGCACAAATTATTAGTTGAATCCAACTTCTGTTTCGATGTTGTAATTATTTCTATCTGGAGCACCCCTTGAGATCATTTCACTAATAAAACCAGCTAAAAATAGTTGGGTTCCTATCACCATGGAGGTCAATGAAATGTAAAATGCAGGTCTGGAAGTAATTGCATAATCAAAATTGATCATTTTGGAAACAATCAAATAACCGCTGGTAATAAATCCGATTAAAAAAGCAAATACACCCAATAAACCAAAAAATTGCATTGGCTTTTTTCTGAATTTACCAATGAACATGATGGTAGCAAGATCCAAGAAACCATTTACAAATCTTTCCCATCCAAATTTGGTCGTTCCATATTTTCTTGCCCTGTGTTCAACTTCCTTTTCACCGATTCTTGTATAACCTTGCCATTTAGCCAACACCGGTATGTAACGGTGCATTTCACCATATACTTCAATTCCCTTAATTACTTCATTCTTATAAGCTTTGAGTCCACAATTAAAGTCATGCAATTTGATGCCTGACATTTTTCTTGTAACAGCATTAAAGAATTTTGAAGGGATATTTTTGGTAAGCAGATTGTCATATCTTTTCTTTTTCCATCCACTCACCAAATCATAATTTTCATTTTTGACTTTTGAATACAACGAAGGAATTTCATCCGGACTGTCCTGCAGGTCAGCATCCATTGTTATGACAACATCACCCTTTGCTTCTCTAAAGGCCACATTGAGTGCTGCAGATTTTCCATAATTACGTTTGAATTTGATTCCTTTAAACCTGCTGTCATGTTTAGAAATCTCTGTAATCACCGCCCACGACTGATCTTTGCTGCCGTCGTCGACGAGAATTGTTTCAAAGCTGAATTGGTTTGATTCCATGACGCGCTTGATCCATTGAGTCAATTCTGGCAATGATTCCGCTTCGTCTTTCAGTGGTATGACTACTGTTATATCCATTTAGAATTCTACTTCAGGTTTTTTCTTTTTGATGATCGCAGAAACAATCAACGCTTCAATAAAATACATGATACATGCATAAGCAAAAGACTTGGATAACGCGCTGAATGAAAACATATCTTGTTCAGTTAATTTATCAACTGCTTTTTCCATTTCACTTTCAGGGACGTTGAATTTCTGCATCGTCTCTTGTGCTTTTTCAATGGTTAATTGTTTCATTCGTTCTGCAAAAGCTACGTCGAATACATTAAAAATAAAGTGCGATACAATTGTACTGATCAGTCCTGTTATAACAAAGACGCCAAATGTTATCTTGAGCGCCTCTTTAAAATCTAAATACCCGTTGTTTTTCTTTTTTACTTGCAATGCACCCAAAACGGCAAAAAGAACCGGGAACAAATATGAAGAAATCCAAGCAACCGGACTCATAAAATATTCAGCTCCAAGAATATATAGCACTACAAAAATCAAAACGGCTGCTCCAGCTGAAAATAATCCATATTGCAACGTTTCTTTGTTATGCAAAGTTGAAATCTTTTCCATCGAGTATTAGGATTTAAATATGTTGTTTTTGAAAATGGTCGTTACAGATTTTCCTTTGTACGAACGACCAAAGTAAGCTGAATTATTCGATTTGGATTTGTTTTTCTCTGCATCGAAAATTCCCTCAGATTCAATTTCAAAAAGGGTTAAGTCTGCTTGATTACCCACTTCAATTTGATTTTCAATTTTAAATATTCTTCTAGGTTGAAAGCAAATACACTCCAGAATAGCTTCTGTGCTTAAACCAGTTGTGCCAAGCATTCCAAAGGCTGCTTCTAGTCCCAAGGTTCCATATCCTGCATATTCAAATTCGCAAATCTTTGCATCTTTATTTTGAGCGGTATGGTGTGTAGAAACGCAATCAATCGTTCCATCCTTGATTCCTTTTATCAATGCTTTTCGATCTTTATCAGACCGCAGTGGGGGATTGACCTTTAAATTGGTATTATATCCAATTAAGTCTTTATCTGTAAAAATGCAATGGTGAAGGGTAGTAGAACAGGTAACTTTTACGCCTTCTTTCTTTGCTTTTTTTATCATGTCGACAGAAGTCGATAAACTTATACCTGTTATGTGGATATTGGATTGTGTATACCTCGCAAGTTCAATATCTCTTGCAACCATGATTTCTTCTGCTAGAGCAGGTTTTCCTGGTAGGCCAATTTGTGTTGATACAATTCCTTCATTCATCTGGCCATGTGGAGCAACTGATTGGTCATCTGGTATTTGTATAATTACACCGTCAAATGCTGAAACATATTGTAAAGCCTTGATCAAAAGGCCTGCTGATTGAATTGATTTCGTTCCATCACCAAATGCAATAGCACCAGCAGTATGCATATCAAACATTTCTGTAAGTTCCTTTCCATCGGTATTTTTAGTTACTGCACCAATTGGATGAATGTTACAGAGTAATGCTCTGCTTGAATTAATTACATACTCAACACCCGTTTTTGACTGCATAACAGGATTTGTATTGGGGGAAACAAATACATGTGTGAATCCTCCTGTAGCAGCTGAATTGGATAGGCTTTTCAGGTCATCTTTGAATTCATACCCAGGGTCTGTTCCAACAGTAAAAATATCGACCCAGCCAGGCGTTACGGATTTACCATTCGCATCAAATATCTCGTCAGCCTTGGTTTTAATTGACGTTGCGATCTCAGTGATGACACCATCGGAAATGAGGATGTCTTTAACAGTATTAAAGTGTGATGAGTGTTTGTCCTTTATAAGCGCTTGGCGGACAAGTATCGTCATAATCGATGAATTAAGCAAAGATAACGTATTGGCTTTAAATAGAGTATAACAGGAAAGTTAGGACGGTTTTTTGTAATTTTGTGCTCCATTCGGGAAGTGGCGCAGCCCGGTAGCGCACTTGTATGGGGTGCAAGGGGTCGCCAGTTCGAATCTGGTCTTCCCGACTGAATAAAAAGTCCTCAACTGGGGACTTTTTTATTTTTATGTTTCAGTTTAGAACGTAACTTCATAAGAATTATTAAAAACTACCTTTTTTCTCAAAAATTGCCACATGAAAAAGAACAATCAATCTTCAAGGAGAAATTTTCTACATCAAATTGGTGCAACAAGTTTGGTTGCTGCCTTTGCCCCACTCAGCACACTCGAAGCTCAAGAAAAAGCTGAAGAGAGAATTCTGAGATATGACAGAAAGATATCTGTTGGAGATAAAATCAGATTAGGTGTAATTGGTTTTGGTGTACAAGGTCATGGTGATCTGAAAACTGCCCTACAGGTTCCGGGTGTTGAACTTGCAGGAATCTGTGATTTGTACACAGGTCGTTTGCAAAATGCAAAAGAAATGTATGGAAATGATCTTTTCACTACCAGAGATTATAGAGAATTATTAAATAGAAAAGATATTGATGCAGTTATTATTGCAACGCATGATGTATGGCATTCAAAAATGACCATTGATGCATTGTCGATGGGCAAACATGTGTATATCGAGAAACCAATGGTGTATAAAATTAAAGAAGGCTATGATGTTATTGCTGCCCAAAATAAATATGGAAAAGTATTACAAGTTGGTAGTCAACGTGTAAGTAGCATTGGACTTGCTAAGGCAAAAGAATTGTTGGCAGCTGGTGAGATTGGAAAACTTAACATGGTGAATGCTGTATACGACAGACAAAGTTCAATTGGCGCATGGGAATATACCATTCCAAAGGATGCAGATGCAAGTACAACTGATTGGGATCGATTTATTCAGGTAACTGATAAAATGCCCTATGATTCAAAAAAATTCTTCTGGTGGAGAGCTTTTAAAGAGGTTGGTACAGGTGTTGCCGGTGATCTTTTTATTCATTTGTTGAGTGGAACACATCTTATCACCAATTCAAAAGGACCAGAAACAATCTATAGTACTGGTCAATTCAGCCATTGGTTGGATGGAAGAAATATGCCTGATGTAATGTCTGGTGTAATGCAATATCCTGATTGTCCTGAGCATCCCGCATTTCAATTAACGTTGCAAGTAAATTTCATCAGTGGTACAGGCGGACAGGAAATTACCCGATTTGTGGGTTCTGAAGGTGTGATGGAAGTAAAAGGAAACAACATAACAATTAAACACAGCATATTGCCAGAAGCTCCTGGATTTGGTGGTTATGATTCAGTATTTACTTTCTCAAAAAGTATGCAAGATGAAATGCAAAGAGAATATGACGCTAAATGGACTGAAGCACAGAAGAAGCGAAGAGTAAAAGAAGATGTTACCTTCAAGCCGCCAGTTGGATACAGCGAACATCTCGATCATTTCACAAATTTCTTTGATGCTATCAGAACTGGAAAGAAAGTGGTTGAAGATGCTGAATTTGGTTTCAGGGCCGCTGCTCCTGCATTGTCTTGTAACGACAGTTATTTCAGTAAGAAAATTGTGAAGTGGGATCCTGTGAATATGAAATTAAAATAATCATTTATATCACTCCATGCAAACTACCACCTGAAGAAAACAGCCTGTCTGTTTTCTTCAGCATTGCTGGATCTAACTCAACAGCAGGTGCATGATGAGGTTTCATTCTTGCATCAATTATAAGTGGACCATTGCATCCCCAATGTTTGTTTAAGGTAAAAGAATCAACTCCATGTATATCATGTGATGGATTTGATCTAGTGAATGTTACCCAAAGAAAATTATTCAAATTCTCCGATACAAAAGATGCATTATCACAAAGTATAATCAATACAATTTCATTTAGTGTATCCAGGTTTTTTGAAAGTTGAATGTGGATTGAATCAATTTCTTTTTGTGCCTGATCTGAGGTAACGTATTTGTTTAATTGAAATGCTAAAATTCCAGGGTGAACCAATTTTATATTTTCAACACCATTCAAATTTGACAAACTGGATGGAACAGAAGTTGCAAGGTTCCTTATTTTTTCTCCATAAGCTGCAAAAACAACTTTGCTTCCAGAATTTAGACCAGATCCAGAGTAATCAAGTGTATCAATGGTCGTATTGGTATAAAAATGTATATCTCTTTTTAGATCGATTCTCTCTAGTACATAATTAAAGTATACGCCAATATCTGATGTTGATAGTTGATTGGTTTCGTCTGCAGTTATAAATAAAAATTTTGCCAAACTCAATTGACCGGTACCCAATACATGATTAGCAATGGTCAAAATTTCTGCAGGTTGTTTGGTGGGTAAGTAAGGTGTGTATCTTTCACTTCCAATGGCGAGAAGCAGGGGATGTACACCTGCAGCATCAACTGCATGTACTTCTTTCAATCCTGGTATTTCATTTGGGATAGCTTCCCCAGTAATTTCATGAATCAACTGTCCAAAGCTCGTGTCCTCCTGAGGTGGTCTTCCAACAACTGTAAACGGCCAGATTGCATTATTCTTTGCATATACTTTATGTACACGCATCAAAGGAAAAAGATGTTTTAAGCTGTAGTAGCCTAAATGGTCTCCAAAAGGGCCTTCTGGTTTGTTCTCTCCAGGAAAAACTTCACCTGTGATTACAAAGTCAGCATCTGTGCTAATACAAAAACCATCTTTGTAAACATACCTGAATCTTCTTCCTCCTAAGATTCCTGCGAAATTTATTTCACTCATGCCTTCGGGCAATGGCATCACTGCTGAAACTGTATGAGCGGGCGGACCGCCAATGAAAATACTGACTTTTAAAGGCTGATTTTTTTTATTTGATTTTGTTTGATGAACACCAATACCACGGTGTAACTGATAGTGTAGTCCAATTTCCTTGTTTAAATTATAATCATTCCCACTCAATTGAATCCGATACATGCCCAGGTTGGATTTGGAAATACTTGGTTGATCAATGTCTTCTGAGTAAACTTGAGGCAATGTTACAAATGCACCTCCATCCATTGGCCAATGCTGTATCAGTGGGATGTCTTGTACATGAATCTCTTTGAAGAAAATTGGTTTTTGAATGGGATTCTTCAAAGGCAATGCGTTGATTGCATGAATACCTGCACCTAGAAGCGAAAGAGGGTTTTTAAAAGCATTGATTGGATCTTGTTTTACACGAATCAGTTGTTGAACATATTCTAGGGAGTGTCTGAAGATGAATTTACTTCTCTCTAAACTTCCAAAAATGTTGGAAGCTGCCCTGTATGATGAACCTTTCACATTTTCAAACAGCAATGCTGGTCCACCTGATTCATAAACACGGTGATGGACAGTGGCCATTTCAAGATAAGGGTCTACTTCTTCAGTGACTCTTTTTAAATGACCATTTTTTTCAAGATCTAAAAGGCATTGTTCTAAAGATGAATATGCCATTTATAGGTATTAAATTCTTTCAAACGCAGAAAAGAAAAAATTGCCTTCTATTGCAGCATTCTCATCACTGTCGCTTCCGTGAATAGCATTTTCTCCAACACTTTTAGCATAAAGTTTACGGATGGTGCCTTCTGCAGCTTGTGCCGGATTGGTTGCTCCGATCAGTGTTCTAAAATCAGCTACTGCATTGTCTTTTTCCAATATGGCTGCAACAATTGGTCCGCTGCTCATAAAAGAAACCAACTCTCCATAAAAGGGTCTTTCCTTATGTACTGCATAAAATTCACCAGCTTTATCTGAAGAGAGTCTGGTTAATTTCAGTGCAATAATTTTAAATCCTGCTGCTTCAATGTGTTTTAAAATTGATCCTGAATGTCCGGCTGCAAAAGCATCTGGCTTGATCATTGTAAAGGTTCTGTTGCTCATAATCTGTTTCAAATTTGGATTGCAAAGTTAATGCTACAGCCTCCACCCACCAAGAAAAGCTGTACATTTGCGTGGCTCATGAAGGACATACAATTAGTATTCTCATCTTTATCTCCTGCTGACAGTATTGTCATAACGATGCACCAAAAACCTGATCCGGATGCAATGGGCTCCTCACTTGCTTTGTATCATTTTTTGAAAAATGCAGGTTTTAATGCTCAGGTTATTTCTCCCACCAATTGGGCTGATTTTTTAAAATGGATGCCTGGAATGGGAGATGTTATCGATTTTGAAAATTCAAAAGACCATGCCAGTGAAATTGTTCAACAGGCAACATGGATTTTCTGCCTCGATTTCAACAATCTCTCCAGGACAAGATTCATGGAAAATCTTTTATTAAAATCAGCAGCACAAAAAGTGCTCATTGACCATCATCGAGAACCACAACTGGATGTTTTTTCATACGGCATAAGTGACATCAGCAAAAGCTCTACTGCTGAGATGATTTATGATTTTATCATGTCTTCTGGTAAATCGGATTTAATCAACAAAGAAATCGGCACATGTCTGTATGCTGGTGTAATGGCTGATACTGGCTCATTCAGATTTCCATCAACAACTGCAAGTGTGCACAAAATGGTTGCACACCTGAAAGGGTATGACATTCAACATTCAAAAATTCATGCTGCAGTTTATGATAATTTTCAGGAAAACAGATTGAGGTTCATCGGACATGTGCTCACATACAGAATGGAAATACTATATGAACACAATACTGCTCTGATCGCCATTCCTAAATCTGACACACAGAAGTTTCATATCAAAACTGGAGATACTGAAGGACTTGTCAATTATCCACTCTCAATTCAAGGAATTGAGATGGCTGCACTGTTGATTGACCGAGATGAAGAACGCAAATGGTCATTCAGAAGCAAAGAATATTTCGATTGCAATACCTTCGCAAGGAAATATTTCAATGGAGGTGGCCATTACAATGCTTCCGGTGGAAGAAGCCTCGACTCACTAGAAGAAAATGTTGCACAATTCAAGAAAGTATTGAAAGAATTCTCATCTTTACAACAATAAACAAACAATGAAAAAATCAAATCTTTTATTTGCTGCCGTTGCAGCTTTATTGATCAGCTCATGCGGACAGCTTGGGTTTGAAAAGACAAAATCAGGACTAGAGTATAAAATCATTAAATCAGGTGATGGCGAAAAACTCGAACATGGTGATTTCGTGAAATTTCAATACAAGCTTACCTACAAGGATTCAGTTGTAATGAGTACATATGGTGTTTTGCCTGCTTTCGATCAAGTGGATAGTGTTGGAAGGTTTCATGACTTCTCTGAATTGCTTACAAAACTAAAAGTAGGAGACAGTGTTGTTACTTATCAATATGCTGATTCAATGCAGAAAACTTCTCAATTTGGAATGCCTCCTTATTTGAAAAAAGGTGAAAAACAAATGGCAACCCTTAAAATCATCAAGGTATTCAAAAACAAAGGTGGCGTTATTGGAAGAGAGCTTGCGTTTGCCGATTATCAAACTGATCTCAACAATTTCAGAAATAAAGAATTGAATGATATCAAGAAATACCTCGACAGCAAAAACATCTCTGCACAGAAAGTAAATAACAGCGTTTATATGGTGATGGAAAAAGAAGGAACTGGAAGGAGCGCAGATTCTGGATTGATGGTAGGTGTTAAATACTCAGGAAAGAATTTTGAAGGAAAATATTTTGACTCTAATGTTGATTCAACAAAGCAAACCATGGCACACCCTCTCGAAACTTTCTATTTTGTTTCAAAAAAAGAAGGTGCCATCCAAGGAATGCTTGAAGCAATCACTTCATTTAAAGTGGGGAGCAAAGGGACTTTGTATATTCCTTCTTCGCTCGCATATGGACCTCAAGGCAGTATGCCTGTCATCAAGCCGTATGAGAACTTAATTTTTGAGATTGAAGTAGTAGAGGTAAAAGAAGCACCCAAAGAACAACCGGGCATGCCACCAGGTGGAGGTTACTAAATACTTTGAAAAGAGCAGCCATGGCTGCTCTTTTTTATTTTATTAATTGCGTAAACAAGTTAACGATCTCTTTTGCAGGTTTCACATCGTGAACACGTAAAATGTTTGCTCCTTTCATCAATGCCATCATATTCAAGGCACTTGTGCCATTGAGAGATTCTTCAGCTGTTATGTTCATTAATTTATAAATCATCGATTTGCGTGATAAACCGGCGAGTAATGGTTTTTTGAAACTTGTAAACTGATGAAACTCCTTTAATAAAGTATAATTGTGCTCAATTGTTTTGCCAAAACCAAATCCTGGATCAAGAACAACTTGTTCAATTCCATATGATTTAAACGATTCAATTTTTTTCTCAAAAAAATTGTGCACATCATTTGTGACATCTGAATAGATAGGGTTCAACTGCATATTATCTGGAGTGCCTTGCATGTGCATGCAAACAAATGGGACATGTAAATTAGAAACTGTCTTTATCATATCCAGATCCATTTCGCCACTGCTGATGTCATTGATAATTCTGCATCCTTCATTTATTGCAACATTTGCAACGGATGCTTTGGTTGTATCAATCGACATCCAAACTTTTGGATGACTTTTTGAAATATATTGAATCACATCCTTCACCCTTTCTATTTCTTCCATGTCAGATATTTCAATGCTCCCTGGTCTGGTGCTTCTTCCTCCAATATCCAATATGTCTGCACCATCCTCAATCATTTGATCAACCATTTTTTTGGCTTGATGCAAGTTTTGTGCCCTACTTCCACTGTAAAAAGAATCTGGTGTGCAATTGATTATTGCCATGATCAGTGGTTGATCGAAGGTTAGTGTATGATTGTGGGCTGTTAGCTGGTACATGTCATTTCCTTTATTACATTTGCATCTAGATTACAAATCTCGATGAATTCCACTACAAATCAACAATACGATAAGGCTGTTCTGTCCTGTAAAGATATTTTTATCAAAAAAACAATAGACTATGGTACTTCATGGCGTTGTTTAAGAATAATTTCCATCACAGATCAGATTTTTATCAAAGCCATGCGCATCAGAACCATCCAAGAGAAAAAAGCACAAAAAGTAGGGGATGATATCAATGCAGAATTCAAAGGAATTGTGAACTATGGCGTCATTGGATTAATTCAATTAAAATTGGATGATACCGAACCGCAGGAATTAAATGCTGAAACAGTATCCGTATTATATGATGAAAATATTTCGTTCGCAAGAAATACCATGTTGGATAAAAACCATGATTATGGTGAAGCATGGAGGGATATGAGCCAGGAAAGCTATGTTGATTTAATTTTAATGAAGCTGAGCAGGATCCGTCAGATACTTACAAATGAAGGGAAAACAATCATCAGTGAAGGTATCGATGCCAATTTTGTTGATATCATCAATTATGCTCTATTTGGATTGATACTTATCGAAGAAGGTAAGCTGGGACATAAGGCATAAACTTATTTATGAAATACATCCTACATATTTTCAGAATCATTGTTGGGGTACTCTTTATATTCAGTGGACTTATTAAAGCGAATGATCCATCTGGATTGAGCTATAAAATGCAGGAATTTTTTGAAGTATGGAATTTGACCATGTTTAATGATGCAACATTGGTATTTTCCATTCTCATGATTGCTTTTGAAATCATTGCCGGAGTTGCGGTTTTGATAGGGTGGAGGTTCGAGCTTTTCAGCTGGTTGTTGTTTGTGTTGATTGTTTTTTTCACATTTCTGACAGGTTATGCGGTTTTTTCTGGGAAAATTCGAGAATGTGGTTGTTTCGGAGATTGTATTAAACTTACTGCCAATCAGTCTTTTTATAAAGATCTGGTCTTGTTTGGAATGATTGGATTTTTATTACTGAACAGAAAATCCATCAAACCCATTTTCAGCAATATTTTTTCAGTTGTTGTTTTATTGCTAACAACAACAGCAAGTTTTGCAATGCAGATACATGTTTTGCAGCACTTACCATATATCGATTGTCTTCCATACAAAGTTGGTATTGATATTCAGGAGGGCATGAAAGCGCCTGCTGGATCAGTTCCTGACAGCACTGTGATCAACTTTGTTTATTTGAAAAATGGAAAAGAAATTGAATTTGATACTGATCATTTCCCATCAGATTTCAATGATTCTGATTATACATTCGTAAAGCGATATGATAAATTGATTCGTGAAGGAAATGCCAAACCTCCTATAAAAGATTTTGTCATAAACACTCCTCAAGGAAATGACACCACACAAGCAATTTTATCTGACCCTAGAGAAATGATGGTGCTTTTCGTGAAGAAGATGGAAGATTATCATGAATGGGTAAATGATTTTAAGGCAGTTACAACCATCATGCAACAGAAAGGTAGACCGGTTATTGTGATCACATCAGATTTTGAAAAAGTAGCAAAAATTCTTCATGATGAACAAATTGTATTACCTATCTATAAAGGTGATGCTGTTGCCATCAAGACAGCTGCCAGATCAACTCCAACCTTATACAAAATACAACAGGGTGTAGTGCTTCAAAAATGGGGCAGGCAAGACTTAAAAGAATCAATCAGAAACTGATTTTCAGTAATTCTGTATTTTGAAATTTTACCTTATTTTCTTAAATTAGGATAGTGCTCCCTCTCACTATAAATCTACTTTTATGAAAAAAATTGCCGACATCTTCAAGAGGAAAGGAACGCTCAATATCATTATTTCCCCTGATGAGCCAGTTTTAAATGCTTTGAAAGTAATGGCAGAGAGAAATATAGGATCTGTTGTTGTCATGAAGAATGGAAAATATATAGGATTGATTACAGAGAGAGACTATGCCCGTAAAGTAATATTGCATGGTAAGAATTCAACAGAATTGACCGTTGGAGAAATCATGTCTGAATATCTTCCGAAAGCTTCATTGGAATCAACCATTGAAGACTGTATGGAGATTATGACAAATCATAATATTAGGTACTTACCTGTCTTCGAGAAAGATGAGTTCATTGGAGTGGTAAGTATCATTGATGTTGTGAAAGAAACCATTTTTCTGCAGAAGAACACTATTCAAGATCTTCAGAACTATATCAATTTCGCTGGATAGATCAAACAATTACTACTTCTCTAACTACTTCTTCGCCCATACTTTCATTGATTCTTTGAGCGATTAAATTTTTCTGGAAAACCAACTCGTTTTTAAGCGGTGCGACTGTAGTATAAATAAATAAAGTATTTTTTCTGATTTCAATTTTGTCTGTGTATTTGCTGATGGTTGGCCCCATGATTTTCTCCCAATGATCTTCGATTTGAAGCGATTGAATATTCTGCTTAATTCTGCTTTGGTTCAGAAATTGTTTCAAGGCATCCCCCAGCGAAAGTGCGTCAGACATGTTTACAAGTGAATTGTTTGGAAAGGTAAGGAAATATCTTTCATCAATTTTTCAAGTCTGTCTGCATGCGTATCAGTCATAAAAACCTGCCCCTTGTGTAATGTACATACCCACTCTAACAATCGGTTAAGCCTATACTGGTCGAGCTTTTCAAAAATATCATCCATCAACAAAATAGGTTCATAGCCTTTGTGTTTTTCTAGCATCTTAAAAGCAGCAAGTTTGCATGCAAAAAGCATACTTTTTTTCTGCCCTTGTGAAGCTGTTTGTTTGAAGGGTAGGCCATCCATTTGGATATCAAGATCGTCTTTATGAATTCCTATCGTTGTTCTCTGTAGTACAATGTCTTTTTGAAGTGATTGGATGATGTCTGATAAATAGGTAGTGGAAGTTGTTGATGCCTCGTATGTAATGATTGGATTTTCATTTTTATCACTCAGATGATGAAAAATCTCTAAAATCATTGGATATAACTCTTCTGTAAAATGAAGCCTTTTATTTAAGATCTCTGTTCCATGTAAAACAAGTTGCTGATTGTAAACATCAAGTAAATCTGTATTCAGTTGTCCGTCTTGAAGCTGCTTCAAAAATTTGTTTCTTTCTAATAATGTCTTGTTGTAGCGGATTAGATGAGTCAAATATTCATGATCCCATTGTGAAAGCAATGTATCCAGGTAGTTTCTTCTTTCTTCACTTCCTCCGGTGAGTAGTTTGGTATCATCTGGTGCTATAAATACCAAAGGAAATTCTCCAATATGTTCAGAGAATTTGTTGATGTTGGATTGATCAACCTGTAGTTCTTTTTTCCCGTTTTCACGAAAGACAACGGCAACTTCTTTTGAAACCTCATTCAATAAAAAACTACCACTAATCCTAAAACCATGGTTCATGGAGGAAGAGGATATAGTATCGGGTTTGTTGAAATAACTTTTGGTGAAGCTCAAATAGTGGATGGCATCCAGCAAATTGGTTTTCCCAATGCCGTTGGAGCCACATATTGCCACAATTCTTTCATGAAAATTGAAGGTAACATGGCTGTAATTTCTAAACTGAGTGAGTTCTATGTGTTGAATGCCAAACAAAGTGGAAAATATGGGTAAAATTACAGGTTCACAACCTAAATTTGGGTGTGCAAATCGATTGATTTTCAGCGATCATTTTCAGCAATTTCACACTATATTTGCAGATCTTAAAAAAGACCGTCAACTGATTATGGCAGCAACCAAGTTTACGAAGGAAACATACCTCTACTGGTATGAATTAATGCTTCTTCTTCGCAAGTTCGAAGAGAAGACTGGTCAACTGTATGGAATGCAAAAAATTCGCGGATTTTGCCATTTGTACATCGGCCAAGAAGCATTGGCTGCGGGGTGTATGACTGCAACACGTCAAGAGGATCCTTATATCACTGCATACCGTGACCACGGTTATGCACTGGCAAAGGGAATTTCAGCGAATGCTTGTATGGCAGAATTATATGGAAAAGCTACAGGATGTTCAAAAGGGAAGGGCGGAAGTATGCACTTCTTTGGAAAGAATGAATATTTCTTCGGTGGACACGGAATTGTGGGTGCACAGATCGGAACTGGAGCTGGATTGGCATTTGCTGAGCAATACAAAGGAACCGACAATGTTTGTCTTACTTTCTTTGGTGATGGTGCAGCTCGTCAGGGTATGTTGCATGAAACCTTCAACCTTGCAATGCTTTGGAAACTTCCGGTAATTTTCATTTGCGAAAACAATAACTATGCAATGGGAACTTCTGTTGAAAGAACTTCCAATGTAACAGATATATACAAACTTGCTGATGCTTATGACATGCCAGGTGATAAAGTGGATGGGATGAGTCCGGAGGCAGTACACGAAGCAGTTGCAAGAGCTGTCAAGCGTGCGAGGGAAGGTGGTGGACCAACCCTGTTGGAAATGAAAACGTATCGTTACAAAGGTCACTCTATGAGTGATCCACAAAAATACCGCAGCAAAGACGAAGTAGAGGAATACAAGGAAAGAGATCCAATTGAAGTCACCAAAGCCAAGCTCTTGAAAGATTTCAAGGTTTCTCCAGAAGTTATAGAAGCCATTGATGAAAAAATTAGATCAGTGATAGAAGAATCCGTAAGATTTGCTGAAGAAAGTCCATGGCCTGACAACGATGAATTGCTGAAGGATGTTTATCAGCAGGCTGATTATCCTTTTATTGTTGATTAATAAATAGTTCCACATGTCTGATAAATCAAAAGTTGAGAAATCTGAAGAAGAAATCATAAATCAAGCAGTAGGTTTTTGGCAAAAAAATTCGAAAACCATCATTGCCGTTTCTACTGTTGTCATCATTGCAATTGGTGGTTATTTCGGTTATAAGAATTTTATTCAATTGCCCAACGAACAGAAGGCAAGCGAGGAATTGTTTACTGCTGAATCATATTTCAGAAAAGATTCTTTTGCCTTGGCGTTAAATGGTGCACAGGGAAAAGCTGGATTTTTGAAAGTCATCTCTAAATACGGTGGTACATCGTCCGGAAATCTTGCTCATCTTTATGCAGGTGAATGCTATATGCAATTGGGTGATTTTCAGAAAGCCATTTCACATTTGGAAGATTTCAATGCTGGAAATGCAAAACAAATTGAAGCAAAAGTTGCTGGCCTACTGGGTGACGCATATGCTGAGTTGAAGAAAAACAATGAAGCATTGGATCATTATAAAAAAGCAGGGACTACGTTTCCTGAAGATCAAGCCATTTCATCTGAATATCTTTTTAGAGGAGCTCTGCTTGCTGAAATGAATGGCAAAACCGAAGATGCGATTGAATTGTATCAAACCATCAAGGATAAATATCCAAGAACCGATAAGGGATTTGTGGTTGATAAATTTTTGGCCCGTCTCGGTGTTGTGAAATAAATGGATGTTCACGTTTTCATACCTTGTTTCATCGATCAATTGTATCCTGATGCAGGATTCAATACCATCAAGGTTTTAGAGAAAGTTGGTTGTAAAGTCCATTACAATCCCAAACAAACATGTTGCGGTCAGCCTGCTTTCAATGCTGGCTATTGGGGAGAAGCCAAGGAAGTATGCAATAAATTTATTGATGATTTTCAGCATGCTGAAACCATAGTGATTCCAAGTGCTTCCTGTGCTGGTTTTGTCAAAAATTATTATAGTAAGATTTATGACAATGCCCCGAATCAAAAAGATATCAAACAATTTCAGGGAAAAGTTTTTGAGTTAAGTGACTTTCTGATCAATCAATTAAAGATCGAAGATGTCGGAGCTAGTTTTCATGGAAAAGTTGCATACCATGATTCCTGTGCTGCATTGAGAGAATGTAATCTTCGTATTGAGCCTAAGTTACTCTTGTCTAAAGTAAGGGGGCTCGAATTATTGGAAATAAAAGAGAATGAAACCTGTTGTGGATTTGGCGGTACTTTTTCAGTAAAATTTGAAGGTATTTCAACTGCCATGGGTGAACAAAAAGTCAAGAATATTGTAGATACAAACGCCGACTACCTTGTATCAACCGACCTGAGTTGTCTTATGCATTTAAATGGGATCATTCAGAAAAAAGGTCATTCTATCAAAAGCATGCATTTGGCTGATATATTGGCAAGCGGTTATTAACATTTCATATGGCCTACTGGTTGATTAAATCTGAACCTTTCAAATATTCTTGGGATCAGTTCGTAAAAGATGGATCTACTTTTTGGTATGGGGTGAGAAATTACGCCGCCAGAAACAATCTTCGTTCAATGAAAAAAGGAGATTTAGCCTTTTTTTATCACAGCAATGAAGGTTTGGAGATTATTGGCATAGCAAAAGTCATCAAAGAATCTTATCAGGACCCTACTACAGATGAAACGGCATGGTTGGCGGTGGATTTCAAGCCCCATAAAAAATTAAAAAAACCAGTTACACTTGCACAAATTAAAGCCAATAAAACACTTTCAAACATGGCTCTTTTGAGGTTGGGAAGGCTCTCAGTACAACCGGTTTTAGAAAGTGAATGGAATATCGTTCTGCAAATGGCAGGTGAAAAATAAGTTATTGGATTTTCCCTTCTCTTTTTTCGTTGGAAATACCTGATTTTATTGAGTTTTACACAATTCTACGTGGATAAATCTTCATCCATTTTTTATTGATTTTGGGCCTAAAAAAGAGTAAATTTGTTAGCATATCTTAATACTTTAAACACCCATTTTAATCGTGATGGAAGATCAACGTTTACCAGAACAAACAAACGACAATAACCGCATCATTCCTATCAATATAGAAGAGCAAATGAAAGCTGCTTATATTGATTATTCCATGAGCGTTATCGTTGGACGTGCATTGCCAGATGCAAGAGATGGATTGAAGCCCGTTCACAGAAGAATTCTCTTTGCAATGAATGAGCTTGGTATGGATTATAACAAGCCAACCAGAAAGTGCGCCAGAATTGTGGGTGAAGTGCTCGGTAAATACCATCCACACGGTGACACTGCTGTATATGATGCTTTGGTGAGAATGGGGCAGGAATGGAATACACGTTATCCAACTATAGACAAACAAGGAAACTTTGGATCGCCCGACGGTGAAGGTCCGGCTGCCATGCGTTATACAGAGGCAAGATTGCAGAGAATGGCTGGATTTATGATGGATGACATCGATAAAGAAACAGTTGACTTTCAATTCAATTTTGATGATTCATTGGAAGAACCAACCGTATTACCAACCAGAATACCTCATCTTCTTATCAATGGTAGCAGTGGTATTGCAGTAGGTATGGCAACGAATATGCTTCCACACAACCTCGCAGAGGCGATTGATGGTTGTATTGCTTATATCGATAACAGAGACATTACCATTGATGAATTGATGCAGCATGTAAAAGCTCCTGATTTTCCTGGGGGTGGTGTCATCTATGGAATGGAAGGAGTCAAGGCAGCAATGCATACAGGTAGAGGAAGGGTAGTGTTGAGAGGAAAGGTTTCCATCGATACAAAAGCAAATGGCAGAGAACAAATCATCATTACTGAAGTTCCTTATCAAGTAAGCAGGGATGCATTGACCGCTCGAATCGGACAATTGGTTATTGAAAAACAAATTGACGGAATTACACATGTCAACAATGAATCCAATGAAAACGAAGGAACCAGGATTGTTATTGATATCAGAAAAGATGCAGTAGCTGGTGTAATTGTAAATCAATTGTACAAATTCACTGATCTTCAAACTTCTTATGGTATCAACAATGTAGCTCTTGTAAAAGGAAGACCACGTATTTTAAGTTTGAAAGATTTGATTTCGACATTCATTGAATTCAGACATGATGTTGTTGTAAGAAGAGCACAATACCAATTAAAAGAAGCTGAGAAAAAAGCCCATATCCTGCAAGGTTATTTAATTGCATTGGATAACCTTGATGCTGTTATTGAATTGATCAGAAAAGCAGCCAATCCTGAAATTGCAAAAGAAGGACTTATCTCAACCTTCGGCATGAGTGAGATTCAAGCGAAAGCAGTATTGGAGTTGAGGTTGCAGAGATTGACCGGCATGGAAATTGAGAAGATCCGTGAAGAGTATGAAGAGATCATGAAATTTATTGCAGGATTAAAAGAGCTGTTGTCCAATGAAGGCATGAGATACGATCTCATTAAATCAGAACTTTTAGAAGTCAAGGATAAATTTGGTGACGCTCGCAGAACTGAAATTACTTACTTAGACAATGAAGTAAGGATGGAAGATCTAATCAAGGAAGAAGATGTTGTTATTACTGTATCTCACCTTGGATACGTAAAGAGAACTTCGGCTGATGAATACCGTGCACAAAAAAGAGGAGGTCGAGGATCCATTGGAGGGCGAACAAGAGAAGAAGATTACATTGAACATCTTTTTGTGGCATCTACACACCACACATTGCTTTTCTTTACGGAAAAGGGCAGATGTTATTGGTTGAAAGTATATGAGATTCCGGAAGGAGAGAAGCAAAGCAAAGGAAGGGCCATTCAAAATTTGATGCAACTTCCAACAGATGATAAAATCAGGGCAATCATTGATGTCAAAAATTTACAAGACGAAGAATTTGTAAACAATCACTTCATTGTTTTGTGTACCAAACAAGGAATCATCAAAAAAACTGAGCTGGCAGATTTCAGCAGACCACGTGCAACAGGAGTAAATGCCATTACCATTGTAGAGGGCGATCAACTCTTGGATGCAAAAATGACGGACGGTAAATCTGAAATCATGTTGGCTGTTAAATCCGGAAGAGCCATCCGATTCCCTGAGGAAAAAGTAAGACCGACAGGAAGAGGTGCCATTGGAGTTGCCGGAATTGAAGTAGATGATGCAAATGACGAAGTAGTTGGAATGATCTGTGTGAATGTTGAAGATAAATCCAGAACCGTATTGGTGGTCTCAGAAAAAGGATCTGGAAAACGGACACAGATTGATGAGTATCGAATTACCAACAGGGGAGGCAAAGGTGTTAAAACGATTAGTGTTACTGAAAAAACCGGTAAATTGGTTGGAATTCTGGATGTGATTGAAAGCGAAGACCTAATGATCACCTGTGAGTCGGGCATTACCATCCGAATGAAAATCGCAGAAATAAGTGAACAGGGAAGAGCAACACAGGGGGTAAAATTGATTAAGTTAGACGACGACGACGCAATAGCAGCCATTACCACCATTGCAGTTGTGAGTGAAGAGGACGAAGAAAGCGAAGAGCAAAACAACAACGATACACCAACATCCACTGAAACCAATTAAATATTCCATTCAAACAAACGAAAATGAAAAAAATTCTCTTTTCAGTTTTTTCCATGGTTACATTGATGATTGTAAATGGACAAAACCTAACAAAAGTTAAGGAAGCACTGGTTGCAAAAAAATACTCAGATGCCAATACACAATTGGATGAGTTCATTAACAATCCAAAATATCAGAAGAACGCAGAGTTGTATTATCTGAAAGCAAAAATGTATGCTGAAATTGCTGCAGATAGCAATTTGTCTAAATCTTATCCAAATGTTATTGAAAACTCATTGGATAACTTTAAAAAGGCATTTACAACTGATAAAGACAAGTTTACCATGTTTGTTACACTGGAAGGAGCACAAGCATTGTATAATATATATGCAGTTCCTTATAACCGTGGAGTAAAAGAGCTGGATGCAAAAGAATATCAGAAATCATTGAAATCTTTACAGCAGGCAGATGCTTCAGGCAGATTTATATTTGAAAGGGGACTCGGATTGGCAGCCATCGACACCAACCTTACCTTTTATACAGGATATGCTGCATTGTTGGCTGGACAAGAAGATTTGGCAGCTGGATATTTCACAAAACTGGCAGATTTGAATATTGCTGATAAAGGATTTGAGGATGTATACAAAAACCTCATGATTTATCATTTCAATAAAAGCAACATCGCCGAATTTGAAAAAGCAAGAGCAAAAGGTGCTAAGTCATATCCAAAAGAAGAATATTTCACCTATGATGAAGTGATGTTCATCAACGATATGAAAGACAAGGCTGAAAGATTAAAAAGAATTGAAGCCAAAGTTGCCAGTGATCCCAAGAATTTAGAGGCCATGTCAATCCTTGCAGAAGTATTGTTTGATCGATTGTTTAATCAGGATAATCCTTACTACAATACAGATGCAGAATATGATGCAGCTGAAAATCGCTTGATAGAACTCTATACAAGAATGGCAGAAGTAAGTCCTGCTGATGGCTTAATGTTTTTAAATGCAGGTGTTGTATACGTAAACAGAGGTTTCGAGCTCAACAACAAGATTTCTGATATCAATGATAAAATCAAAAAATTCAATGAAACTCAGAAGCCTGATAAAACAGGAAAAATTCCACCGCCACCCAAAGAGCTAACAACCCAAAGAGACGATTACAGAGCAAAGCAATTGATATCTTATGATAAAGGGTTGCCTTTTCTTTTGAAAGCACAACCAATTATGGAAAAGAAGCTCTCTGAAAAGAACATCGCTCAGGCATATAAGAAATTGGTTAGCTTATTAATTGATGTATATTCTTCAAAACGTCAATTATCAAAAGTTCCTGCTGATAAGGCAAAATATGAAGCTGAGGAGACCAAGTGGAACAAAGAATATGATCGTGTAAGTAACATCCATTAGAATATTAATAAACCTCATTTAAGCGATGGGGTTTATTTTGAATATTTATACTTAACATAATATAAATTATAAGTAATAGTTGTGATTTCAGGAATCGCATATTATATAGTATATTGAATATCAATTCATTTTCATGGAACGTAGATCATTTATAAGAAACGGAATTATTGCAGGAACATCAATATCCAGCTATGATTACAAGCCTTTAGAGAATATTTCTGCTACAAAACCCATCATGGTTTCTACCTGGGATTTTGGGAAATACGCCAATACTGAAGGATGGAAAATCTTGTCAGCTAACGGACATGCTCTGGATGCAATTGAACAGGCTGCCAGGGTTACTGAAGCTGATGAATCAAACAAGACGGTAGGATATGGCGGTTATCCAGATAGAGACGGACGTGTAACCCTAGACGCCTGTATTATGGATGAATCCGGCAATTGTGGCTCTGTCATGGCAATGGAGCATATAAAACACCCCATTTCTGTTGCCAGAAAAGTCATGGAAAAGACCCCACATATTATATTGGTTGGTGATGGCGCCTTACAATTTGCCCTTGATAATGGTTTTCAAAAGGAAAATCTCTTGACTCCAGATAGTAAAAAAGCATGGGAAGATTGGTTGAAAAATTCAAAATACGAACCAGTAATTAATATTGAAAATCAGTTATTTAAAAAGCAAGACAATAGTTTTGCTTTAGGTGGAATCAACAATCATGATACCATTGGATTACTTGCTTTGGATGCTGCCGGTAAATTAAGTGGCGGTTGCACAACCAGCGGGATGGCTTTTAAAATGCATGGAAGGGTTGGCGACTCCCCTGTCATAGGTGCTGGACTGTTTGTGGATGGTGAAGTAGGTGCAGCTACCGCTACGGGTGTTGGCGAAGAGGTAATTCGCTGTGTTGGTTCACACAGTGTGGTTGAATACATGAGAAATGGACTTTCACCTAAAGAAGCCTGTAAAAAAGTAGTTGACCGGATTGCAAAACGTGACTTGGAAAAAGCGAAAAAAATGCAAATTGGATTTTTGGCATTGGACAAATCCGGAAATGTTGGTGCGTATGCTTTACAAAAAGGATTTTCATATGCGCTTAAATCTGCTTCAGAAGAAATAGTCATTGCTGTAGAAAGTTATTTTGATTGATATGTCATTTGAACTAGAAGTCATAGCATTTGATTTGGCATCTTGCTTTATTGCAGAACAAGGTGGTGCACATCGGATTGAACTCTGTGCAAATCCACAGGAAGGGGGCACTACCCCATCAGCTGGCATGATTAAACTTGCCAGAAAAGCAACTAAACTTCAACTCTTCCCTATCATTCGCCCTCGAGGTGGTGATTTTCTTTACGACAATACTGAATTGATGTGCATGATTGAGGACATCAAAATATGCAAAGAAGAAGGTTGTGATGGAGTAGTTATTGGTATGTTGAAAGCGGATGGTTCAATCGATACCGATGCCTGCCATGAGATGATTCATCATGCAAATGGTATGGATATCACATTTCATCGTGCATTTGACCGTGTTAAAGACCAAGAATCTGCTTTGAGCGATGTTATTCAATTGGGTTGCAAAAGAATACTTACTTCAGGAGGATTCCCAACTGCATTAGAGGGTAAAGAACAACTTAAAAAATTGGTTGAAATGGCCCAAAATGAAATCACGATTATGCTTGGATCAGGAGTTAAATCTTCCAACATTAAATTATTGAGAGACTACACAGGGGCCAAGGCATTTCATGCATCTGCAAGAACAAAATTCAGTTCAAACATGAAGTACCATGCTGAAACCATGCATGAAAACCTTGAAAAAATCTCACTAGATCAATCAGAGCTTCGGCTGTTAAGGAAAACATTGGATGGGATTTTCTCTTAATTTTAAGCAACGATGCCTGCTTTTCTCAAATCAACCGGTTTTATCTCAATCTCCATTTGCGTTTTTCTTTTACTCGGATACTTCGTATTTATCAGGGAAGAAAAAGTTGACTACAACGCAGATGTAAAGCCTATTATCAATCAAAAATGTATTTCCTGTCATGGTGGTGTGAAGAAAAAAGCAGGATTTAGTCTACTTTTTGAAGAGGAGGCACTGGCAGCGACAGAATCTGGCAAACCTGCAATTATACCAGGAGACGCCAAAAACAGTGAAATGATTAGGCGTCTATATTCAAAAGATCCAGATGAAAGAATGCCTTATCATGAAGCTGAATTATCTGATCATAAAAAACGTATTCTTGAAAAATGGATTGATCAAGGAGCTCATTTTTCTACACATTGGGCATATCAGCCGGTAAACCTCACTACGCTACCATCAAAATCAATATTTGATCTTTTTAAAAAAGAAAGTGGAACTGAAATTGATCGCTTTATTGATCAGAAATTGAAATCAATCGGGTTAGAAAGATCTCTTGAAGCTGACAAGCGTACTTTATTGAGACGGGTATCTCTTGATTTAATCGGAATACCAGCTCCGCAACATGTACAACTTGCATTTTTAAAGGATTCATCCAAAGAATCATATGAAAGATTAGTAGATACACTTTTGTCTTTGCCTGCATACGGTGAACGATGGACAGCCATGTGGATGGATTTGGCAAGATATGCAGATAGCAAGGGATACGAGAGAGATTATATCAGATCAATATGGAGATACCGTGATTGGTTGATCAATGCTTTCAATCAAGATAAACCATATAATCAATTTATTACAGAACAATTGGCTGGTGACTTGTTGCCAGATCCAACTGATGATCAATTTCTGGCAACCGCCTTTCATCGAAATACCATGAACAATGATGAAGGAGGTACCGACAATGAAGAATTTAGAACAGCTGCCATTCTTGACAGAGTCAATACCACATGGGAGGCACTTCTAGGAACAAGTTTTGCATGTGTTCAATGTCACAGCCATCCTTATGATCCTTTTAAACATGATGAGTATTACAAATTCATGGCTTTTTTTAATAATACAAGAGACGAGGATACTTACGACGAATATCCTTTACTGAGAGAATTCAGAAACAATAGCATTCATCAATATGATTCGGTCTTGAATTGGTTGCAAACTTCATCAGATGCTAATGCTAAACAATTTTACAAAACGCTTATCAAAACTGGTCAACAATGCATCAATAGCTTAATTGCTGATTCTTTAAACAATGCAGCACTGGAAGACACCAAGTTTTTGCGGATGAGAAAAAATGCATGGGCAAGAATCAAACAAATTGGACTTTCCAATAAACAGACCCTGTTGATCAGATACAGATCTCCTGTTGATCGTGGAGTACTTACCTTTTTTGCAGATTCATCCAAAACAAAAGCATTTGCGGTTGCTAATATCAATAAAACAAAGGATGGATGGAATATTATTTCAATTCCAATTTCTCAAAAATTGGATGGCAGACACGATATTGTTTTTCATTTTGATAGTCCACAGCTCAAAAACGAAAATGAAAACGGTATTGTATTCGACTGGCTTTGTTTCGCACCATCCTTTCCTGGTTCAGCAAATAAAGACTTTAAAGCCTATCAAACTACTTTTTTACAATTACTGAATAAACCAGATGCAGAGCTCACTCCCATTATGATGGACAATCCATCTGAACTAAAAAGAAATACCTATGTATTTGAGCGTGGAAATTGGTTGTTGAAAACAAAACAAGTTGAACCTGATATACCCTCCATTTTTAATCCACAAAAAAATAAATATGCTAACAGATTGGATCTTGCCAAATGGATGACAGATAAAAGCAATCCACTCACTTCCAGAACCATGGTGAATCGATTATGGGAACAATTATTCGGACAGGGATTGGTGGAAACCCTGGAAGATTTTGGATCACAAGGTGCTGCACCCACGCATCAATCCCTGCTTGATTATCTATCCTACCAGTTTATGAACCAAGATCAATGGAGCATCAAAAAATTATTGAAAAGAATGGTAATGTCGGCAACTTATCGCCAATCATCTGTGAGTGATAAGAAATCGCAAGAATTAGATCCATTAAACAAATATTATTCCCATGCACCACGCGTAAGACTAACAGCAGAACAAATCAGAGACCAAGCACTTGTCATTTGTGGTGCCATAAACAATAAAATGTTTGGTCCGAGTGTAATGCCTTTTCAACCGGATGGAATATGGGCATCCCCGTATGATGGCAGAAAATGGGAACAAAGCAAGGGAGATGAAATATACCGGAGAGCTATTTATACTTATTGGAAGAGAACAGGTCCCTATCCTACACAGATTAATTTTGATGGAACCGCCAGAGAAGTTTGTACAAGTCGGCGTATTAGAACCAATACACCGCTTCAGGCACTTAATTTATTAAATGATTCAACATATTGGGATCTATCCGTAAAGCTTGCAAAGAAAATTATGGATGAGAAGCCAGCTTCGATTGAATTAAGTATATCGAAGGCATATGAAGCTGCAACAGGCAAAATCCCCAATGCAGCGAAAATACAAACGTTGAAAATATTGTACATAGCATCTTATAAAAACATATCTAGCCAACCTGAAAAAACTTCACAACTGATTGCCGATTCCACCATCAAAAAAAATAAACAGTTGGCTGCTATGGCAATCACCACAAGTGCCATATTAAATCTTGATGAAGTGATTACAAAAAACTAATCTCCATGAAATCGAATAATATTCATCAGGAAGCATATCGCCACAACCTCTCCTATAATACAAGAAGACATTTTCTTCGAGAGTGCAGAACAGGAATGGGAATGTTGGCATTGGGATCTTTGTTAGATGGATGTAATTTTTTCAGCAACGCTGAAAATGAACTTCTTGCTAAAAATCCATTGGCAGCAAAGCCTTCTCCCCTTTTAGGAAAAGCAAAATCAGTCATATTCTTGCACATGGCTGGTGCGCCCTCACAGCTTGAGATGTTTGACTATAAACCTGAATTGCAAAAAATGGATGGCATGGATTGCCCAGATTCATTTATTCAGGGTAAAAAATTTGCATTTATACGTGGGGTACCAAAACTTCTTGGACCTCAGGCAAGTTTTAAACAATATGGAGAAAGTGGTATATGGCTTTCAAACCACATGCAACATTTTCAATCTGTGGTAGATGAAGTTTCACTGTTAAAGGCTGTTTCAACTGATCAATTTAATCATGCTCCTGCACAATTGTTGATGCATTGCGGAACGCCTAGACTAGGTCGTCCTAGCATGGGTTCATGGGTTACATATGGATTGGGTTCTGAAAATTCAAATTTGCCTGGATTTGTTGTACTTACTTCTGGAGGAAGAAATCCAGATGCTGGAAAAAGTGTTTGGGGAAGTGGGTTCCTTCCATCTGTTTACCAAGGTGTTCAATGTCGATCTGAAGGCGATCCGGTGTTGTTTTTGAAAGATCCAAATGGCTATGACAGAGACTTGCGAAAATCTTCCATTGAAACCATCAACAAAGTAAATGAACTGTCATACGAAGAGTACAAGGATCCAGAGATTTTATCGCGTATTTCTCAATATGAGATGGCATTCAAAATGCAGATTGCTGTTCCTGATGTAATGAACATCAGTGATGAGCCAGCATACATCCATGAATTGTATGGAACAAAACCTGGGAAAGAATCATTTGCAAACAATGTATTGCTCGCGAGAAAATTGGTTGAAAAGGGAGTTCGATTTGTACAACTCTTTGATTGGGGATGGGACAGTCATGGTACTGATCCAGGTACAGCGTTGGATCAGGGTTTTGTGGAAAAATGTAGAGAGAATGATCAGGCAGTCAGTGCTCTTTTGATCGATTTAAAACAACGTGGACTTCTCGATGAAACATTGGTGGTATGGGGTGGAGAATTTGGCAGAACTCCTATGCAGGAAAATAGAGATGGAAAACAAAACTCTTTCAAAGGTAGAGATCACCATTCAGACGCATTCTGTATGTGGATGGCAGGTGCTGGCATTAAAAAAGGGTTTACTTATGGAGAAACGGATCCCATTGGATATAATCCAATAGAAGGAAAAGTAACCGTGCATGATATTCAAGCAACCATTCTGCAACAACTTGGTTTTGATCATACTGCATTTACTTATCCATTTCAGGGTAGAAATTTCAGACTAACAGATGTATTCGGAAAAGTAATCGACCCAATCATATCATAGAATGAAAATATTCATTGGACATCTGCATCCCCTACTCGTTCACCTGCCCATTGGAATATGGATTATCTATTTATTGATTGAGTTTTTAAAAACAAGGAATCAATACAAACAGATTGATTTTATCATCAAGATTGTCTTTTATACTGGAGCTATATCTGCAGTTGCATCAATCATAACTGGACTTATCAATGCCAATCAGCAAGGATATCCAACAAATGATGTATTCAATCATCAATGGATGGCAATAGGTACAAGCGTTTTGTTTTTGATATTTTTTTATATACGGAACCATTTTACTCTAAGAACAGTTTTAGTGAATTCTTTTTTAATCCTATTATTCATGTTGATTTCGATAACAGGACATTTAGGTGGTATTCTAACCCATGGTGAAGATTATTTCAGCATTCAAAATGATGAAAAAAAAGTGATCAAACCATTGGCAATTCAACATATTAATGAGGCCCTCATTTATAAAGACCTGGTTCAATATATTTTCGATAAAAATTGCTTATCCTGCCATGGTCAAAACAAACAAAAAGGAAATTTAAGGCTCGACACCTATGATCACATCATGTCTGGTGGAAAATCTGGGAAAGTTATCCAACTCAGCAACCTAGAAAAAAGTGAGTTGATTAAACGAATATTACTAGATCAATCTGATGAAAAACACATGCCTCCCAAAGACAACATGCAATTAGAAACATTTGAAATTCAAATGTTGAAATGGTGGGTTTCAAATGGAGCTGAAACTTCTTCCAAAGTAAAAGATATATCAGCTGACACGCTCATGATCCGCTCAATCAAACAATTTCATGATGCATTTTCACAAATCAATGACGTAGCATCCATCAAACGACCCATGTTGGACGAAATTGAAGCAAATACATTGAAAAAAATTCAATCTCTTGGCTGGTCTTTAATTCCATTGAGCAAAGATGATCATTATTATAGGGCTGTTGCCTTTAATGTAGAGGATTCCATTGGAAATGCATTAAAAACGTTGAGTGAAATTTCAAAGAATATCATTGAACTCAAGTTGTCTTTCTCAAATCTAAATGATAAAGACGCAATACAATTATCAGCATTCAGATCTTTGGAAAAACTTTGGCTTGATCATACTTTGATTACTTCAAAAGGATTGGAAAACTTAAAACAGATAAACAACCTCAATTATTTAAATCTTTTTGCTTGTTCAATCAATGAAAGGGATTTGTCAAATTATTCTGATCGCCGAGATTTAAAATTGGTTTATCCCAACATGAAGGATACAGCTTGGAAAATAGCAGACACCACTGAATTGACTGCAATTAAGAAACAATTGCCCTGAAACTCTTCAACAATTGAAGTTGATTGATGGTACGATGTAAATTGTTTTCTGGATTATTGATATGATAATAGATGTCATCATTCAAGTAATCTGTAAAAAATCTTAGTGCTTGCATGTAGATCATAAAATCACCGGCATATTGGATATGCTTCAATTCGTCTTCAGTCATTTGATCAGACATTTTTTCTTTGTACCCTTCCACAATTGCCAAATAAAAATCCCTTCTGGCTTCCACAAGATTTATATTCGGTTCTTCTTCATTGGCTGGAGACAAATAGGTTCTGAACATATCACCCAAATCGCTTATAAAGTATCCAGGCATGACAGTATCTAAGTCTATTACACAAATTCCTTTATTGGCATGATTAAAAAGCACATTGCTAATTTTGGTATCATGATGTGTGACACGTAATTTGAATGAGCCGGATGCAAGAATTTTTTCATAAAAGGCAACAATATCATATTCATTTTCCATTTGGGAAATGATTGATTGTGTTTGGTGAATTCTCTCTTGATTGCCATTTATCAATGCATCTCTGAATTGTTTCCATCTAAATGTGAGGTTATGAAAATCAACAATGGAAGGTTTTAATTGAGTCACATCAAAATCCTTGAAAGATGCTGTAAAATTTCCAAATTGCTTTGCCGCTTCATAAGCTTGATCTGGTTCATCACAAACATTGATTGAATGTGAACCTTCTACAAAAGGAATGAGACGATAGTAAATGCCGTTTTTTAAATGAAAATCTTTATTTGTCTTTGTTTTTAATGGGGTGGGTAAAATAGTGGTAGAATATGTATTGTTTAGCCAGCTTGATAGTAAATTGATATTGTCGGCAATATGTTCAGGCCATTTGAAAACAGCATTGTTTAATTCTTGCAGTATGAAAGCGTTGTTATTATCTTTTGTGACAACAAAAGTTTTGTGGATAAGTCCAGATCCAAATGGTTCTACTTTGTATTCACCTGCGTTGTTTATGAAAGCATCTAAAAGATCCTGAAAATTTTCCATTTTAATAGAGCAGTCTTACTTTAAGAGCGCCTTTCACTTTTTTCAACAACTCAACTGCGCTTTTAGAAAGTTTGGTGTCAATATCAAGTACAACATACCCTATATCATCATTTGTTTTCAAATTTTGCCCCAATACATTGATTTTGTTATCGGATAGACTGCTGTTGATCTCTGAAAGAACTCCCGGTATATTATTGTGTATATGTAGAATGCGATGGGTTTTTTCCTGTTGAGGCAGACTCAATTCAGGAACAGTATGAGATCCAGTGGTGGCACCGGTTTCAAGGTAATTCAACATTTTGGTGCTTACATCTTCACCAATATTCAACTGAGCTTCTTCAGTTGAACCACCAATATGAGGTGTTAATAATACATTGGGTAACCCTTGCAGAGGACTTTCAAAGCGATCGCCATTCTTTTCAGGTTCCCAAGGAAATACATCAACACCAGCGCCGGATAAATGTCCAGATACCAAGGCTTGTTTCAATGCATTCAGGTCGACCACTTCTCCCCTAGCATAATTCAAAAGAATGGACCCTTTTTTAAAATACTTCAACAATGATTTATTGATCAAATTTTTGGTTTGACTGGTTTCAGGTATATGAAGTGTAATAATATCTGATTTAGAGACCAATTCTTTTAATGATTTTTTAGAAATGGCATTCCCAAGAGGAAGTTTTGTTATCGCATCATAGAAAAGAATTTTCATCCCCATCGCCTCAGCAAGGATACTTACTTGAGATCCAATATTTCCATATCCAATAATGCCGAGTGTTTTTCCTCTCAATTCAAAACTGCCTTTTGCATCTTTATTCCAAATGCCCTCATGAGCAGCTTTGTTTTTATCCAATATTTTCCTAATCAACATTACAGAAGCGCCTATTATCAATTCTGCTACTGATCTGGTATTGCTATATGGTGCATTGAAAACAACAACTCCTTTTTTTCTGGCAGCATGTAGGTTAACTTGGTTGGTACCGATGCAAAAACAGCCAATCGCTTGAAGTTTCTTTGCATGTTGAAGAACTCTTTCAGTAACCATGGTTTTTGATCTGATGCCTATAAGGTGGGCATCTTTGACTTCCTGAATGAGTTGATCTTCAGGCAAAGCACCTGAAAACTTTTTTATATCAACATAGCCTGCATCTTTGAAAATCTTAATGGCAGTATCACTGATATTTTCAAAAAATACAATTTTGATTTTGTCTTTCGGATAACTTGTGTTTGTTGAATTACTCATTAGAAAAATCTGTAATTTTATGCGAATTTAACAACTTCTAACCCCTATTCCAATTAAAGACCTGTGATGTTGAAAATCAAAGTATTCGTTGGATTGTTTTTCCTTTTTTCAAGCCTCTTCTATTTTGTTGAAAATTATTTACTTGGTAATCCCGCGTCAGAAAAATCAGCTATTTCCCGCATTGAGATACCGATCACCACTTCTCTTAGCAGCAACGAGGAGCTCTTGAGAAAATCTTCTTCAAAATTCTTTGAAGAGAGTCTTGTTAGAACCAGGTTCAACGGTGCCATGCTTGTGGCACACAATGGAAAGATTGTATTTGAAGAATATGAGGGACTCAAGGAGGTGTTAAAAGGAGATCCTATTGATTCATCCACATCATTTCACCTGGCTTCTGTTTCAAAGACATTTACAGCCATGGCCGTATTGAAATTATGGGAGGATGGTAAACTACAGATTGATGATAAAGTTGAAAAATATATTTCAGGATTTCCTTTTAATCAGATTACAGTTCGAAACTTATTGAGCCACCGATCTGGACTTCCTAACTATGTATATTTTGCAGAGCAAGTTGGATGGAACACCAGAAATTATTTACATAACGATGATATGCTAAAGTTGTTGTTAAAAAATAGGTCAAGATTAAGAATTGGAAGACCGAATGCATATTTCGACTACTGCAATACCAATTATGCTTTGTTAGCCATCATCATCGAAAAGGTCTCAGGAAAAAGCTTTGCTTCATACATGGACCAGACTTTCTTTACTCCCATAGGGATGACCAATACTTTTGTATTTGATATCAATAAAACAGAAAAAGTTCTTCCATCATTCAAATACAACAACAGGAAAGAACCGATGATGTTTCTTGATGCGGTATACGGTGACAAGAACATCTACAGTACAGCCCGCGATATGCTTAAATGGGACATTGCTTTGAACAGTGGAAAACTATTTAAACAGGAGACCCTCAATGAGGCATTCAGGGGTTACAGCTATGAAAGAAAAGGTGTAAAAAATTATGGGCTGGGATGGAGACTCTATGAACTGCCTACTGGAAAGAAAATTGTTTACCACAACGGATGGTGGCATGGGAATAATACTGTGTTCAGTAAGTTGATGCAAGATTCTACCACGATCATAGTATTGGGAAATAAATTCAACAGAAACATTTATCAGGCCAAAAGGATTGCAGGAATTTTCCCAGGATATGGAATTCAATCTGATGATGATGAATGATATCCCTCAACATCTAAGAGACTTAAACAGGGTTCATGTTTTTACTGAATCAACGATTGAAGTTAAAAGAAGGATCAAATCATTTGATGAATTTGCACACAAAGGAACAAGAGGACATGCTGCAATCATAGCAGGATCAGAGGGTATGATGGGTGCAGCTATCCTTGCAACTTCTGCCTGTATGAGATCTGGAACAGGCAAAACAACTTCCTTCGTGCCTGGCTCTTGCTTCAATTTAATACATCAATCAATACCTGAAGCATTGGTAAAATCATCAGATTCAGTACCCGAAGCCTTTCAAGAATTTCAATCAATTGCCATTGGTCCGGGTTTAGGAATATCCCAGCATTCAAAAACCTTGCTTGAATCTGCGCTTAACTCCAATAAACCTTTGATAATTGATGCTGATGGAATTAACATCCTCTCTAAAAATCCAGCACTTAAAAATAACCTACCCAAAGATGTATTACTTACGCCACATCATGGCGAATGGGAAAGAATGTTCTTTGCATGTGACAATGATACTTTAAAAATTAAAACTTCAATAGAATATTGTAATAATTTGAATATCAATATGATACTCAAAGGACATTATTCTATTTTGATTACACCCAATCGTTTTTTTATAAATGGAACTGGCAACATGGGCATGGCAAAAGCAGGCAGTGGGGATGTGTTAACGGGAATATTGGTGTCTTTAATGGCTCAGGGGTATTCTGTAGAAGATGCTGGAATAATTGGCATGTACGTTCATGGTTTAGCTGGCGATTTTGCCAGAGTTAACCTTGGACATGATTATATGACTGCAACTGACATAATTCATTATCTATCAGCCGCTTTTAGATCTATTCGCAACTAGAGAAAAATGGCTTTTTTTACTTATTTTTGCAGCCCCTCAAATGAGGGTTTATCGTATCAAAACATCAAAACCGAGAAATACTGTTTATGGAAAATTTGATCTATCTCGTTCCGTTAATGGGTCTGATTGGACTTCTTTACACTTTAGTAAAATTTAATTGGGTTTCTAAGCAAGATGCCGGCACAGACCGGATGAAAGAAATCAGTAATTACATTGCCGAGGGCGCCATGGCTTTCTTGAAAGCGGAATGGAAAATCCTTGGATATTTTGTTGTAATTGTTGCCTTATTGCTTGGATTCATGTCAAACAGCAATCCTAATTCTCACTGGAGTATTGCAGTAGCATTCATATTTGGAGCTTTCAGCAGTGCTTTGGCAGGATATATTGGGATGAAAGTGGCAACCAAAGCGAACGTAAGAACAGCGAATGCTGCGAGAACAAGTTTATCCAAAGCGTTGAATGTATCCTTCACGGGAGGCGCAGTTATGGGATTGGGTGTTGCAGGTTTAGCAGTTTTAGGTTTAGGGGGGTTGTATATCATTTTACAACAGGTTTTTGCTCCAGGTGCAGCCGCTACTTCAGAAGAGATGGTTAAAACCATTGAAGTTTTGACTGGTTTTTCTTTGGGTGCTGAATCGATTGCCTTGTTTGCACGTGTTGGTGGTGGAATTTATACAAAGGCAGCAGACGTAGGCGCTGATCTTGTTGGTAAAGTTGAAGCAGGAATTCCAGAAGATGATCCAAGAAACCCAGCAACCATTGCAGACAATGTTGGAGACAACGTTGGTGATGTTGCAGGAATGGGTGCTGATCTATTCGGTTCTTATGTTGCTACAGTGTTGGCTACCATGGTTCTTGGTCAGGAAACCATTTCACAGGATCAATTCAATGGATTTGCTCCTATCCTACTTCCGATGCTGATCGCCGGTATTGGAATTATTTTTTCAATCATTGGAACATTTTTCGTTCGAGTAAGTGATGCAGCAGGCATTAATACCGACAATGTTCAAAAAGCTTTGAACATGGGTAACTGGGGATCTATTATCCTTACAGCAATCGCATGTGCTGGATTGGTTTATACAATTCTTCCAGCAGAAATGAGTCTCAGGGGAATGACCTTCACACAAAACGGAGTAATGGGTGCCATTGCAGTTGGTTTGATCGTGGGTACGTTGATGAGCATCATCACTGAATATTATACAGCCATGGGTAAGCGCCCTGTGCTTTCCATCATTAAACAATCTTCAACGGGTCATGCTACCAACGTTATTGGTGGATTGGCTGTTGGTATGGAATCTACCCTCCTGCCTATTTTAGTGTTGGCTGGTGGAATTTGGGGCTCCTATGCTTGCGCAGGTCTTTATGGCGTTGCTATAGCAGCTGCAGGTATGATGGCAACAACTGCAATGCAATTGGCCATTGATGCTTTCGGCCCAATCGCAGATAATGCAGGTGGAATAGCAGAAATGAGTGAATTGCCTAAAGAAGTGAGAGAAAAAACAGACGTATTGGATGCAGTAGGTAATACTACAGCAGCCACTGGAAAAGGTTTCGCTATTGCTTCTGCAGCATTGACTGCTCTTGCTTTGTTTGCAGCTTATGTGGGTGTTATCAACCACAATGGCTATGAAATGGCTGGAATTGATATTTACAAAGCAAAAGTTCTTGCATCTCTCTTCGTAGGCGCAATGATTCCATTTATCTTTTCATCTCTCGCTATCAGAGCAGTAGGTCAAGCAGCAATGTCGATGGTAGAAGAAGTGAGAAGACAGTTCAAAACAATTGCAGGCATCATGGAAGGAACTGGTAAGCCAGAATACGACAAGTGTGTCGCAATTTCAACCGAAGCTTCTATCAAGAAAATGATGGCTCCAGGTGCAATCGCTATCGTCTCTCCCCTGTTGATTGGATTCATCCTTGGTCCTGAGGCATTGGGTGGATTTTTGGCTGGTGCTACCGTGAGTGGTGTATTGATGGGTATGTTCCAGAACAATGCAGGTGGTGCATGGGACAATGCCAAGAAAAGTTTTGAGAAAGGTGTTGAGATCAACGGTGAAACATATTTCAAGAAATCTGAACCACACAAAGCATCAGTAACGGGTGATACGGTGGGAGATCCATTTAAAGATACTTCTGGTCCATCAATGAACATCCTTATTAAATTGATGTCAATTGTTTCTCTTGTAGTTGCACCTACACTTGCACAGATTCATCATTCAGATGCAAGCACAACTGAAATCAAGAAAGAAAAAACAATTGAAGTATCTGTGATTAGTCATGATTCAACTCAATCACAAATTCAAGTGGTAGAAGGTCCTGATCAAGGATTGATTGGTGCATTAAAGGCAGATGGTTTAATCAAATCTGGTGACAATACCATTGAGTTTAAAAACGGAACGCTCACTGTTAACGGAACCAAAATAGATGCAGAGAAATACAAATCTTTCATCAAGGGTTCTGAAATGTCCATAAAAATAAGTGAGAACGAATCTAAAAAGTAATATACAAGTTGACATAACTAAAAAGTCCCGCTCGTTTGAGTGGGACTTTTTTATTTACAGTATGTTTTATTTATTTTCTGGCAACCTTGAATGATGCGCTTGCATTGTTGCTTGATTTGCTCTTGCTTGTAACTGTTATAGAAACATCGTACAACGTACCGGCGCTAAGACCTCCAATCGAAACTGCAGTACCTGAAGTATAGGGATCAACAGATTTTGTTCCTTCAGAGACAGAAGTTCCATCTGCATTCTTTTTGGTAGTGATATCCAACTTAACACCAGCAGAAGGTGCTTTTGTTACGTTTACTTTAAAGTCATATGTTGCCCCTGTTGCAGCAGCAGTAGATGAACCCGGATCAGGATCCAATGCGATGCTCAACTGCTCCTCTGTTGGTGTAGGTGTAGGAGTTGGCGTCGGGGTTGGAGTTTCTTTTTGACATCCTGCAGAAAGTAAAAAAGTACTTAAAATGAATGCTGCTAAATACCTCATTAACATATGTCTGTTTTTATAAAAATATCATTTTTTAAAATCTTTACCAAACTTTTCTGGGGCTCATGTCATTGTATTTGTTATTAAGAACAAAGCCTAATACCAGCTCATGTGTGCCTCTATTCAATGGTCCCAACAGGGTTTTGCTGGCTGTCATGTCATATGCATAACTCACATTAAATGTACGATTGAAATTGATGCCTATTAGGGCAGAAATGCCATCCCCTCTCCTAATATTGCTGCCAATCCAAAGAAAGTTCATGTATTGTAATTTCAGATTATAATCTACCGTTAGGGGAAGATTTTTTACATATCTGAACATTACAGAAGGTAGAAAGGAGACATATTCATTTAAGTTGATTCTCATCCCAGCAGTTGCAAAAATATGTGGGATGATACTGGTTTGATAGCTGGTATCCGTGATATCTAATTTTGCCGGTATCAGCTGCTGCCCAGATATCCCTATAAAATATTTTTTTGAATACAAGTATAAACCAGCACTCATATCGGGTTTGTATTTTCGTTTTATACCAGTCAAGGCACCAATCAATGGATCACTTGGATTTTCAAGTAGTATTTGAGACCGGTCAATTGCAATATGAGAAAAACCAGCGCCGAATCCACTTGCTAAACTCCATTTCTCGTTCAACCCCATGTGATATGCATAGGTAGCCATCGCATTGATTCGATTGATATATCCGGTTGAATAATTATACGCGGATATTCCAACACCATGATGAGGTTCTGCAGCCGTGTATGTTTCGGTGAAATCATAACCGATAGGATTATTCTTCATTCCAAGGGAGGTAATGTTTTCTCTATAATCCTTTTTATTAAGCGGCGTGTGTGCAGTGAAATAAACCGTTTTGGGCATGCCAGGTATACCAATCCATTGATTACGCATACTCATCTTGATATCTGCGTAATTCTCGATCCCGGTGACTGCAGGATTTACAATATAGTTATTGAGAATGTATTGAGAGTAATGAGGTCGCTGTTGTGCGAAGAGAAACACAGAGTAAAACAAACCTAAAAAGAATATTGGATATTTTTTCATCGCAACAAT
>Ga0208546_1000081_pt1 | contig 41822 bp, 60 predicted proteins | sample DEB19_08_DNA_4_FD_184528 | JGI IMG/M metagenome (GOLD analysis project Ga0208546, IMG submission 184528) | Aqueous microbial communities from the Delaware River and Bay under freshwater to marine salinity gradient to study organic matter... | ecosystem: Environmental > Aquatic > Marine > Coastal...
GTTCGAATTACCCTGGCCATTCAATGCCTTAGGAGTACCTTTTTGCTTTTTTCTTTAAATGGCCGCGATAATTGTCTGTTTGTCTTCATTCGATCCACGCAATATCTCACGCTCTCATCGTTTATCATCTGTAAGTTCATATTGCCTGCTATTCCGTGCCATGCCGGGCCAAGCGTCTCCCTGCCAGTCCCATCCAATCCTGCCGTGCCTTGCCGTGCCCGTCCAAGCCAAGCCGTGCCATGCCTCTCCTGCCTTGCCGTGCCCGTCCAATCCTATCCTAGCCAATCCGTGCCTGCCTTGCTGTGCCTGTCCCAACCAATCCCCGCCGATCCATGCCTCGCCTGGCCTATCCAATCCTGCCTCACTACTTCGCTGTTACCACTGCTTCTTTCATTGCCTTGCTAAACTCGTCATCAATGTACTTTTTAACCGTATTTTCAGCCACATATTTAAAGTCATAAATCGGCTCGTAGTTTGTTGATTTAATGAATATCAATACCGGTCTCGGATTTGATGCGCCAAAGTTTGTATTTACCTTCATCCAGATACCAAGCGGCAATTTACCGCCAGCCGGTGCACCAACAAAATAACTAATCCCGTACCGGCTTTTTGTACTCTTCGCCAGCTTTGCGCGTGTCTTGTCTGTTGAATTGCTACTTGATCCTGATTCGCGATTTGCTCGAAAATACGAAATGATTTGAACTATCTGTGACTTTGCCATGTTTCCATAAGCATCTATGCTTGCCGCGTCTCCGGGCGCTGTAAAATATCCTTCTGGCAATACACCAGCTGATCGCAACGCAGCCTCATAGCGCTTCAATCGTCTCTCGCCACCGCTTATCTCTGCTTGCAAATACTTTGCCGCTGCTGTGCCTTTTAATGCGTAGTCCTTCAATCCAACTTTAGCCGTTAATGTTTGCTTTGTTGATGGCTTGATAAACAGCGAATTAATCGTAAACTGCGTCGGTCTGTCGAATACATCACGCATTTCATGCTGCTGCGCTTCTTTGACCTTCTGAGCGGTGCGATTAATTGCCAACGATGTGGCAAACGGTATCTGCCGCTTTTGTACGTCATCAAGCTGCTTTATTAAATCTTTGAAATCCGCTTTTACTGAGAACATGATTTATCCTAATTTAAACTCATCTCGACACCGCCCACACGCGCTTTGCACCAGCCTTTCAAAGTATTCTCCACAGTACGCACATTCTCCTGAATAACCAGCCGGAATATCTGCCGCCTTCTTGCGTGCTGCGTCAATAATCTGCTTTTCTGTTGCTTCAATGTGCGCTCCTGCTCGGTCTATGTCATCCATTTATCGGCCTGATCTCAATTTCAACACGTGGGCACGCTTTGTCGATGCCGTGATAAATATGCTTTTCTTTAATCTGTCTATCATTTAGATATACACCGCGCCGGATCAATTCGCCTTTCTTATACTTGGCTTGCAACACATCTAAAACAATGGACTCATCCAAGTCAGGGCGACGTGTTGAATAAAATATCTTTATAGTTGCAGCTACATCACCTTCAATCATCTGCTTTGCCTGTGCCGGTATTTGCAGCAATGCAGAATTTTCAAACGCTAACGCCTTGCTTGATTTAATCGATGCCGGGCGGCCTGCAATAGTCACAATCTTGCGACTGTTTGCCTTTGATGCCGCCTCGCCAAATATCGTGAATTTAATCAACTTGGCAACCGATCCATCATTTCATTATGTGGATTAACTTCTGGCACTAACACAGCACCATTATTCTTAATATCTGCCCATGACCATGACTCAGCGCTATCAACATGCAAATGAAATTGAATTTCCCCTTCAGGCAATTCAGGATGATTTGTGTCACGCAAAATCTTTTGCACTGCATCAGATATTTCTCGTTTTTGTCTTACTGAAAACATTTAAACCTCCATTTTGTAAATAAGTGCCGGGATGGTGCGCCTACTACCGTTGCGGCAATTGTTCTTCTCGGCGTCCCGGCTATGCGTTTATTTACTAAAAATATCCACCGCGCCATTCATTGTAAAATCATCAATATCAGCAACCTCTGTTTTACACATAGCGCATACATGCATATCAACATCGAATCCAGCTTGTAGCAATCTCACGCCGCTGTTGCACTCTTTGCACACGCTGTAGCCTTGCTCTTTTTCTTCATCGGTAAAGTTCATCGATTGCCCTGTATTTGTTAACTAATTCAATCAAGTGGTACTCTGTTGGCAATTTATACAACCGCAGAAACTGCTTAACTCCTGCGCCGTGTAGGCTTGCTGATCCTGTTCTGTGGTGCTTTTCACACAATCCGGCAACCATATAATTCGATCTTTCGCCTGATCCTTCGCCAATGTGATGCACCTCGCATGGCGTGATTGTTTCTTCAAACTCTCGGCAAATTACGCAACCAATTGCCGCAACCGCGTCAACGTGTTTTTGCTCTGCTTTATTCATAACGCTTCAGATCCACTTCAAATCGTGCCACGCAATAATGCAAATATTCGAGCCACTCTGAAAACTCTTTTTTCTTGAATTTGCTTGTTCGCTGCCCCAACATCACAACACCGCCATCGATCCCTTGCGCCAATCTAACCCGCTCTTTTTTATAAGCAGCCGTTAAAATATCCTTCCATTCTTCTTCCGTTAACCAGCATAATTCACCGTTTACCGGCCATTTTTTTTGCTTTGCAAATGCTTCTAAAATTGGCCATTGAGCGGCGTTTTGTTCAAGCGTTCTAGTCGCATCCTTAAATTCTGCTATCGATCCCTCTGGCGCAAGCATGCAATATTCAGCTGCTCTTTTTCTTGCCTCGTAATGTACAAATCTAAAAATAACCTTTTCCGTCATTTCCTATACACGTTTCTTCGATATGTCGATTTTTTTGAGTTTTCTGAACATATCAAATTGGCATACACGCACGAATAAATATCTCCGCTGTTTGCGCCTGTATTGCGTTACCATAACCTTTCAACCTCATAGCACGCGCCTCTTGCGTTGCATTTGCATCAATCGGTGCGCTTGTATTGCCGCCTCGCACCAGCTTTTCGGCAGTCCCATCAACCAACGGCTGAATGCCGGGTTTAATTGGCCTGTATTTCCCGTCTCGACAGTAGATCCAATCATCGAAACTTGCTGGCTCAAAGGTATCCCGGTATCGTGCGGCCTCGGCGGTTTTGATCCTCTGCTGTGATCCTGCGCAGTTGGTGACACCCACCCCACATACATTTGAACTTGTTCCGCCAGATTCCCCGGAGACAATGAAGCTCTTCCGGTTGCCAATCTCCAGGCTTTGCGTTTCTCCATCGCAGCATCCGATCTTTTGTTTACCGCTATTGTTGATGGCGTTAGCCACCCAGTACAATCGCTGCCTAATGTGCGCCGCGCCGATGCTGTGTGCGCCAATAATGATAGACCCGATGGCGTAACCACACGATTCCATTTCTGCGTATAAATCATCGAGCCATCCGTGCTTAATAGCGCCCGGAACTTGTTCTCCAAACAAGATTGCAGGCTTGCACTGTCTGACCAGTTCGATGAAGTGTGGCAACAGGTGTCGCTCGTCTGATTTTCCAAACCCTTTTCCGGCGACACTGAATGGCTGGCATGGCAAGCTTGCTGTCCAGACTGGCTCGGTTCCCCATCCTGCCCGGTTGAGCGCATAGTCCCAGGTTCCAATACCTGCGAAAAAATGCACCCTGTCATATCCTCGAAGGTCATCTGCCGTAACTTCGGTAATACTTCTGTCATCAACGTCTCCTAGTGAAATATCGCCATTTTTAATTAACTGCCTTAACCATTCGGCGGCTTTAGGATCAAATTCGTTGTAATAACACTTCACCCCCAAAGCGCACTCCCAGGACAAACTTCATCGCTATCAGGATCAACGCTGCACATTTGCACCGCTGCTCTTACGTTTGATGCGCCGCATTTTTCGCACGCTTGGGCAAAATATTTTGCTGCTCTGGTTTGTAAATTGGCAATGGAATCCACCCGACCATTTGGTGAACATCAAAATCTGTCGGAAGCTCAGCAGCATCAAATGCATCTCCATCCCATGATGTACATCCTCCGCAACCTGGTCCATCAAAAACCATAAATATAGTTCCGTCTAAAGGTGCTTCACTCATCGGTCTAAGCTCGGTCACGATGATTTGCCCGTCTTTTTCGATTATCATCTGTTACCTCTAAATCAAATAAATCAAGTAAGTCCAGCCAAAAAATCCCGCAACACAGGCAATCAAAATTTCTTCATGGCTCATTTCTTCCATCCTTTTAAAACATCTATTCTCAATCGATCTGCTGCAGCCTTGCCACGCTGTTTTTCTATCCCTGCCAGATACTCGCGCCGTTCTTCAATCTTTTTCATCCTGATTACCATATCAACCTCGGTTATGTGCCTGTATTGCTCTGTGTATCTGTAATCTGGCGTTTCTGAGCAATCTACGCACAAGCATTGAAACGACGACACGATCAGTATTTGCTTGTGATTAAATAAAATCGTGCCGCCACCTCAAACCTTTCCATTTCTTATGTTGTCAGCTACCGCCAAATAACACATTTCAGCATCCGCATAATTTGCCCTTACCCGCTGCTTTTCATATTCAATTTCTTCTGCTGTGCATTCATAGTGCTTCATGCACAGGCTAAATGCTTCCTTAAACTCTTTTGTTACCGTTATTGCCATTTTTTGCCCATATCTCGACTAATGAGAGGGTTTAGGATCAACCCCTACATACAAAAGGTGTTTAAACCGCCCACGCGCCAAATTTTCCCAAAAACCGAACTAACACAAGCTGCCATTTATCGCTGGCCAAACGCCCCTGCCTTGCGGCTTGATCCTTTTTACGCTTGCTCGTAAGTCGCTGCTTAAGCCCCCTCTCATGGCTTCCGGTTTTTTTCCCCTGTTCCTTCCACGCCGCCGGGTGCCGCGCTTAATATCGTTTGGAGTACGTTTTATGCTGCTTTTCTAATCAATTTATTCAACGCTGCACATACCGCCATCAATCCGTATTCGGCGTGCACATCGTTCCAATCCATGCCGACACATTCCGGCATAGACCATGGCAATTTTGTATCTATGGCAGCTTTCTCGCCTGTCTTAGACTTGTCGTTATCAGCCATTACAAAATGGCCATGCGTTGAAGATACATGGGTCATATTGCTTGCCGAAAAACAGCAAATAACACTAACATCAAGGTGCATCTGACAAGCTGCGGCATGTACGCTAAGACCTGTTGCATATCCTTCTACTAAAACAATCCTGCGCCCTTTGCCAATTTTAAAAACTGATCTTTTAGCCTTCATCCCTGGCAAAAAACGCTTTTCGAATCCGTCTTGCCTTTCGTTCAAATAAATTGATTGCACGCCGTTGACCTTGTTTGTATCAACATCGCGCATCGGAATAAGCAAAGAACCGTCCGTATAGATCAATCCTTGCGCTTCCGGCAATTGTTTTGATCTAAGATATGCGTGCGTTCCAAGAGCGCATTCAGAAAGCATGCTGATAGCCTTTTTGGATGCGTTCTCATAACCTTCGGTCTTTCGTTTCTGATCTTCTATTCGTTGCGCGTTCCATTGTTTTTTTTCTGACTCGCTCCACGGTTTTGCGTCTTTATCACTCCACCAATTTGCTACCGCCGAACCAGACCAATCGAATACAAACCCTCGCCGCCCGTCAAACATATATGCGCCATTCTTCGATCTTGGATGTTCTAATGTGGCGCATCTGTGAATGCGTCCATCAGCAACAATCGACTTGATAAGCAATCCAGAAGCGGCGGCAAATTGTGCAAAATTCATCATCGCTTCTCTTTATTAATTGCTTTGAAATAAGCAATTTTCTTGCGGTTGATATGATTCATTGTGGCTCTGCTTATAGCCACGTTTGGCTGATCTTCAAAACGCCATTGCGAGCTTGGTTCAATACCGACAAATTCCCTAAACATGTGCCAAGCACGACCTCTTGCTGTTTCAGGATTTCCATGCGCTCGCGTATAAGTGCAAAGCTGTTCCCATAAATGCTTTCTGTCATCAGCAAGCTTCTGTTTGCCGATTTTTACTTCAACCATTTCCCCAGGAATATGCTCTACTAAGCTTTTTGGTTGTCTCTCATGGCCGCACGATATGCAGCGTTTCCCGCACGGAGAGAAGCCACAGGATGGGCATTTGCTTGGCTCTTTTTCTTCCGGATCGCGCCGGATTGCCTTGTCCAGTTTTTCTCCAACATCTAGCGCATCGAGTCCGCTGTGATAAATGTCTGCAAAATCATCGGCGAAACGAATAATGTTCCCGGAAAAATCCAATAAAATACAATCGGCTTTCCCAGTATCCGGAGACGATCTAAGGCCGCGTCCCCACATTTGTATTGCTGTCGATAACGACTTGCGGAGTGGTCGGCAGTCGCAAACGCACCCAACATCACGCACATCGAAACCTTTGGCCAATGCTTCGACAGAAATAAGCACTCTCAACAAGCTGTCCGGCTTTGAGTATTCATTCAATAATTCTTTTCGCTGTGCTTCAGTAGTCTCTGAAGTAAAAGTAGCCGCCATTATTCCGGCTTCGTTGAATTGTCTGCACATCTCTTCGCAATGATGAATAGTTGCGCCGAATACAATTGTTTTGCGATTCTCTGCATGTTTTTGCCATTCGATTACAACATCGCCGATGATCTCCATTCCGCGTTCTTCGGATGCTCGATCTGTCCATTCTCCACCGGCTGTTTCTGCCCCGGTCATATCGATTTTTGTGCATGAGAAAACACGCATCGGAACCAGCACGCCTGATTGCGTTAAATCGCGCATCGTGGCTGCATTGATAAGGTTAGTGAATAATCGGCCAAGTCCTTTACTAAATGGCGTTGCGGATAAGCCGATAACGTTCGCCCTACATGTCTGTATATGCTCAGTCCATGCTGAATACATTGAATGCGCTTCGTCGATAACAATAACGTCAGCATCAGGCCATTGCCTTCTCGCTAAGGTTTGCACACTAGCGATCTGGAATTGCTGCCTTAAATCGTAGCGCCAATGTCCAGCCTGGATTATCGAGTGCGCCCCAAGTCCGTATTGATCTGCCACCTCTGAAGTTTGATTTATCAGCGTTGTTCTATCGCAGACGAACATTGCACGCTTACCGCGCAACAATGCCTCGTGAATGATCCGCATACCTAGATATGTTTTTCCAGATCCGGTAGGACTCATAATCAACTGGCATCTATGACCATCACGCGCACCTTGCCGCAATTTCTCATGTGCGGAATTTTGAAATGGCCTTGGCTCCGGGAACCTTGCCGCGTCATAATTTGCCTTAAAGTCGATTAAGTCAGCTTGCATCATTAGAAACTCACTAATCCAGATGCTTTGACTTGTCGCTCCAAGTCTTCAAATTTCTTTTTCCATATTTTCGCTTTGCGAACAGCATCATTTTCCGATGACTGATAGCCTCTGCATCGATCCTCAATTACGCGGCAAAGCTCTGTTAGGCGTTTGTTTTCAGCCATGGCAGCAGCAAGCTGATCGTCAGATTCGATGATTTTTGTTAACCGATCGATTTCTTTTTGCGCCGCTTCAAGTTCTGCCACAGGGTCAAAGTCTGAAAATGACTCGTGCGAAAGATCGTCATTACCTTGCTCTTCTGTTTTAGCGTTCTCTTTTTTTGGCGATATCTTCTCTATTGCTTTTGGTAAGCTAATTTCACCGTGCGCCACTTGTTTTGCAAGCTCAGGATCAGTCTTAGCAACCTTATCCGCCATGCGCTGAGTTTTGTCGCTTGCCCCAGATTGCGCAGATCTGTCCGCCACTGTCGCCAATCCGGTAACGTTACCGGATTGGGAAAATGCAGGATTTCCAACCGTTTGTGCTTTTGCCCAATCTTGAGCACTGGCTACAATGGCTGCTTGTTGTCCGGGCGTCATGTGCCGACGGTGCAGATTGGCCGATAGAACATATGCAACCAAATTGCCGCCGCCAAACTTCATAAATTCAGGCTTAATTCCAGCCTCAATACATGCGCGGTAACGATTGCCGCCATCAAGAATCATGCCTTCGTGCAAAATAATTGGCTCTCTCAAGCCGTTTTGCTTAATATCATCTACAAGATTTTGAAATTCATTCCCAGATAATCTTGGGAATAATGTACAAAGTGGGTGTAATTCGTAATCCATTATTTATTCTCAGTTAATCACAGTCTATTAATACCGGTGTTTTTTCTCACGCTAACCACTTCTTTGCGTAAAAGGCCGCGCATAGACTGACCGGCAGGTACTCTGTTTCCAAAAAAAAACAGCGGGAAAGGGAGGAGAACCCGCTGGTTGTAAATTGCGGTGGCTGCACCGCTAGGAATAATCGATAAAACCAAATTCAACACCTCGCCATGCTCAATGCATGTTCTGACGCTGCTGCCAGCGCTTTGGTCAAAGGGTTTGTAATCACAGGGAGGTGTGATGTCATGAAATAGGGCTAATTTTGGCCTCATGATTGGCCTCTGTTTGCAACAACCTCAAGCGAAGATATGTGTCTATTAATCATCTCTTCCTTGCCATAGATATGGATCATGAGAACTGCACGCACATATTCTGAATCGGTCATTCCTGCTTCGTGCGCCATACGTTGCAACTCTAGCTTGGCTGCATACGGCATACGAGTCTTGACCTCTTCTGTGCATTTTTCTTTCATGCTGCTTTGCCTCGCCGTTTCACTTTTTCGTGCAAAATTAACAATTTATTGCCAATTTTCCAGCTTGGGTTATTTCGTGCGCCTGTACTCAAAGCAGAAATATAGTTCTGCTTTGTGCCACATTCCGCAGCAATCTCAGCTTGAGATTTGCCGCTTTCGTAAATTTCTTTGATGATTAATTTCCAGTCCATAAACCAATATTATCACTTTTGTGATCGCCATGTCAATCACCACAGTGTTTTTGTAAAAGGTCACAATATCGATATGGATACATTGGCAAAAAGACTTATTGAAGCAAGAGAGACGGCAGGGTTATCGCAAGCAAAACTTGCCAAACTTGCCGGTGTCAAACAATCTGTTATTGGAATGCTTGAAACAGGAGCGCGGAAAAAATCATCATATATTCCTGTCTTTGCGAAGCTATTAAAAGTGTCGGCATTGTGGCTTGCGGAAGGGTAAGGCGATAAATACGATATAAGTAATTTGCCTGCTGGGTCTAAGATTTATATATTGACAGACGAAGAAAAAGACATTCAAGAAATATTTGATTCTATACTTGAAATGAAAAAAGGGTCAGTCAAGAACTTAAAAAGTTTCGGATTTAATGCAAATGTTGATCAATCAGAACCAAAAAACGGAACAGAACACAGCAACGGAACTGAATAATTTAGTTACAATTAAAGATTGGATTCTTCAAAAGAGGAAAACATGAAACCTTTAATTTTATTATTTGTTGTTTCAATATCTGGTTGCGCTGCCTTAGATCCTGCTCAACGCCCAATCAACTATCAGCACGTTGTAATTGATCCATCAGTTTGCCAAAAATGTGACTATTCATCAGATATTTACCAGTGCAACAATATTGCACGCCATAGCAGCAATTACACCGGAAACGCTGCCGGAGGCGCTGCAATTGGCGCAGCAACAGGCGCAATATTTGGCGCAATTCTTGGCCTTGATGTTGGTACGCTTGCAGCTGCCGGTGCTGCTGGTGGCGGCATTGGCGGCCTTGGTAACGAAGCATTAACAGTACGCCAATCGATTATCAACTGTATGCGCGGACGCGGCTATTCTGTGCTGCGGTAATGCTTAGAATTATGTTTTATAATAATCAAAGCGACGGCTGGAAATCCCACGTACCGCCAAGACCTGTCCCCGCTCCGGCTCCAATGCCGCCGCCACCGAATAAGTAGCGAGGTTATTATGAAAGATAAACAACAACTGATCGGCGAAATTCGATACGCAATCAGGCTCACACAACGCACAGCCAGACTGTACCGCAGAATCCAAACAACAGGAGTTTTTATTGGCATTATCGGCGGTAGCGCCACAATGGCGTCTATCGCAAACGACATACCAACATGGATAACAACAACCGGCGGCATCTTACTGGCATTTGCCGGAGCCATGCTGATCGCCATTTGTCCAGCAGATAAAGCAGCGCAAAACGAAGCTGATGTAAGACGATATCAGCAGCTCATGATTCGCGCGATAAACATGGACGAAAAAACACTTCAACAAGCGCTAGAAGAAGCCCATAACGGTGACGCACCAGAAATTGAATCACTACGCGACGTTGCTTATAACGATGTTGCTCTTGAACTTAACCGCCCTGATGTCATGATTCAATTATCTTCATTACAGAAAATCCTTAAAACGTTAGCCTAAATAACGCTACCACGAACCTACCACAAACCCGCCTTGAGCGGGTTTTTTATTGCCCAAATAAAAATCAATCACTTTAGTGGTTGACATTAAACATCACTTGCGTGATAATGCTCACATCGACAGCCAAAAAGATTTGCGGCTGAGTGATAACTAACAGTGAGGTGAGAAATGCAAATTACTAGAAAAATGCTAACTGAATGGAATGCTTGTGCTGACGGCCTTAAATGGTTTGATTTGCATTTCAACGAGGACGGCGCGGAATATCAAGAAATTCTGAACAAATTAGCTGAACAAAATGAAGTTGATTATGCGAAATGGTTGCTAAGTAAAGCGGGCGCACAAAATACAATTTTTGAGTGTGAAAATATTATTGCTGATAGCTTTTACTTTGCAGGGAAAATTCTAGTAACCAATAAGATGCAAATTAGATTTAGTTTGCTTGTTGGCGGTGGCATTGAGGCTGGCGATGACATTGAGGCTGGCGATGACATTGAGGCTGGCGGTGGCATTAAGGCTGGCTGGGGCATTAAGGCTGGCGGTGGCATTAAGGCTGGCGGTGGCATTAAGGCTGGCTTGGGCATTAAGGCTGGCGGTGGCATTGAGGCTGGCGATGACATTGAGGCTGGCGAATACGGAATTTTTGCCGGATTAAAAATAAAAGTCTGTGACTGGAGTTTAAAGGCAATTGTTTCCGCTCCAATTAAACCAACAAATCTTGCCTCTGGTTTCTTTGTGCAAAAAAATGGGGGTGAGAAATGAAACACGAAACCGTTGCAATCCTATGTAGTGTAGTGCTGGTGTTTACGATCTTAATTATCGATTTTGACGCAGCCAATACGCGCTGGTGCGAAACATATCCAGAACTTTGCACCCCAGATCAAACAGAAATAGCTAAATCATCGGAGGGATCATGCTAAAAATTGCGAATGTTTTTATAACTGAATTTTTCTCTTGCCTGCGCTCGTTGCCTCTGAGTTGTTCTTTTCAGTGCGCCAAACTGAAAGCGGTTATTGCAGCAAGAAAGGCGCAGCTTGCGAAAGCAGAAAAACAGGGATCGGTGGCATATCTGTGCGACAAAAGCATTGCCGACAATCCGTACCTGACCGGCGAAATGTTTGTAGCTTGGCGAAATGGCTACATGGCCGAGAAAAAACAGTGGGAACCGCTTATTACATTATTGGGGGCAAGAAATGAATAAAACAAATCGTGATTTATGGCTGCGTGATGTTGCCCGAATCGAAATTTTAATGGAGCGCGAAGGTATATCTAACACATTCGGCGCTTTGCTTGAAGCTCTAAAAAACATTGAAAACGATTATGCAGAACTTGACGGCGATGAGTTCTATGAATCTCCTGAATACAAGAATCTTTACCACTGCCAGCAGGTTGTCGAGTACGTTATGGATGCCTGTGATTTGAACCTTGAACTTAGTAACCGTGAGGCAAGAAATATATTAATGGAGCGCTTCAAAGAGAGTATCCGCGGCATTGAATCGCCTGAGTTTTTGAAGGAGCAAGCATGAACATGAACATTTACGCAAAATTGATGGCCGCTAGGATTGCTGTTCAGGCAGTAAAAATGAAAAAAAGCGGAAAAAATAAGTTTGCAGGATATGAATATTTTGAATTGGGCGATTTTATACCGGACGCGCTAAAGGCATTTGCTGAAGCTGGTTTGTGCGGCGTTGTTTCGTTTGCTAATGATACGGCCACACTAACTATAACAAACACAGAAAAACCGGATGAACAAATTGTTATTTCAAGTCCGATGGCGCGTGCAGAATTAAAAGGCGCCCACGAAATCCAGAATCTCGGCGCTGTGCAAACATATCAGCGCCGTTACCTGTGGATGACCGCGCTTGAATTGGTTGAACACGATGCTATTGATAGCTCGGACGGCGGCCAAACAAAACCAGAAGCACGCGAATACGAGCGAATCAGCCAGGATCAAGAAACAGATCTGCTGGATAAAATCAAAGATGCCGGATTGAAATTAGAATCGTTCTACGGGCGATTTAACATCAAGAAGCTGTCCAGCCTGCCTGCTGAGGATTACCAAGAAGCACTTTTAAAAATAGCAGAATTTAAGAAAACCAGAGAGGCGAAAAGTGCAGCAACGGTCTGATGATTGGTTCGCTGCGCGTCTTGGCTTTGTAACCGCTTCGCGTGTATCTGACGTGCTTGCAACCACTAAAACCGGAGTATCTGCCAGCCGCAAAAACTACATGGCGCAGCTTGTCGCAGAACACTTAACCGGCATATCTCAAGCGCCGGATCTTAGTAATAACAAGGCTGTGCTGTGGGGAGTAGAGAACGAAGCAGCTGCTCGCGCAGCGTATGAGTTTGCAACAACAAATGACGTTATCGAGGCCGGTTTTATTCTGCATCCAACTATTGATTTATGCGGAGCGTCGCCGGATGGCTTTGTTGATGCCGCCGGATTGGTTGAAATCAAATGTCCGAACACTGCTACTCATATCGATTATCTGTTGGAGCGCAAGATACCGCGTGATTATCAGTTACAAATGACGCTACAGCTTGCTTGCACTGGTCGAAAGTGGTGCGATTTTGTTTCTTATGATCCACGATTGGGCGCGAAACATAATTTATCTATCGTTCGATTCGAGCCTTCTGTGAGTGACATTCAAGAAGTTGAAGCGGCGGTGATTGTGTTTATCGAAGAAATGAAGGCGTTACTCAACAAAATGATGGATTTATAAAAAAGGTTTGAAATGCTGCCATACAAAGAATTTCTAAAAAGCAAAGTAACTGTCGCTCAAAATCTCGGTTTCGAGATTGATTACAACGAAATCAATCCGCTGCTGAAACCTCACCAAAAAGACATCGTAAAATGGATGGTTAAAATGGGACGCGCCGCTTGTTTCGCATCGTTCGGATTAGGCAAGTCAATCATCCAGCTTGAAACGGTTAGGTTAACGCTTACGCGCTGCGGAGGCATGGGATTGATTGTGATACCGCTCGGAGTCCGTCAAGAGTTCGTACGTGATGCTGAAATGCTTGGAATGACTGTTAAATTCATTCGACGCATTGAAGAAACAAACGGCGAAGGTATTTACCTTACGAATTATGAATCAGTTCGTGACGGCAAACTTGATCCGAGATTGTTTGCTGTTGCAAGTTTAGATGAAGCAAGTTGTCTGCGTGGTTTTGGTGGAACTAAGACATTTCGTGAGTTTATGGCCATCTTTGCCGGTGATCGTAAAACGATGGATAACCGCATTTTAGGCGCATCTGTCCCTTACCGGTTTGTTGCTACCGCCACACCTTCCCCGAATGAATACATTGAGCTATTAGCGTACTCGGCCTTTCTAGGTGTTATGGATGTATCACAAGCAAAAACACGCTTCTTTAAACGTGACTCTACCAAAGCCGACAATCTAACATTGCACGCACACAAGGAAGAAGAATTTTGGCTTTGGATTTCATCATGGGCTCTATTTGTTCAAAAGCCAAGCGATCTTGGTCATAGTGATGATGGATACGTTTTGCCAGAGTTAGAAGTCTACTGGCACGAATTGGGCGATGACTTAGAAGATGCTGGTATTGATAGGCATGGTCAAAAGCTAATGTTTAAACAAAAAGCAATCGGCCTTGAATTGTCAGCCAAAGAAAAGCGCGAATCACTGCCGCGACGGATTAATAAGATGATGGAATTGCGAGCGCTTGATCCAGATGCTAACCGTATCATTTGGCATGACTTGGAAGCCGAACGACAAGCAATTCAAAAAGCTATTAAAGGCGTTTCTGTCGTTTATGGTTCTCAGGATGACGAATCAAAAGAACGGAACATTATAGGATTTTCAAACGGTGACATTCAGGAGTTAGCTGGAAAGCCGATGATGCTTGGCTCCGGTTGCAATTTCCAGCGGCATTGTAATTGGGCAATCTTTCTTGGTATCGGCTTCAAATTCAATGATTTCATCCAAGCGATTCACCGCTTATATCGTTTCCTGCAAACAAAAAAGGTACGTGTCGACATTATCTACACTGAGGCAGAGTCTGGTGTGCGTGAAATCTTAGAAAACAAATGGATCAAACATAACGAAATGGTAGGCAAAATGACATCTATTATTAAAGAGTATGGATTAAATAACGCAGCAATAGAAAGCGCTCTGCAACGGAAAATGGGCACAGAAAGAATCGAAGTGCTTGGGAATAATTTCACGCTTGTAAATAACGATTGCGTTGACGAAGTGAAACTGTTGGCCGATAACAGTATCGACCTGGTTTTAACATCGATCCCGTTCTCAACGCAGTACGAATATAGTCCAAACTTTGCCGACTTCGGACACACTGACACGAATGAGCATTTTTTCGAGCAAATGGATTATTTAACGCCTGATTTATTAAGAGCACTAAAACCAGGCCGAAACGCTGTAATTCATGTCAAAGATCGCATCGTTCCTGGTGGCATGACTGGACTAGGTTATCAAACTGTTTACCCATTCCACTGCAAAACGATTGAGCATTACAAGAAGCATGGCTTTGGTTATATGGGAATGATTACTGTAGTTACCGACGTTGTGCGTGAAAATAATCAAACATATCGTCTCGGATGGTCCGAGGTGTGCAAAGACTCATCTAAAATATCGTGCGGCATGCCTGAATACCTTCTCATCTTCCGCAAAACTCCGACTGACACATCGGACGCTTATGCTGACGATCCTGTCAAGAAAACCAAAGAAGCTTATAGCCGCTCTCGTTGGCAAACAGACGCGCATGGATTCTGGCGCAGCGCTGGGGAACGGTTAATGATGCCTGAAGAACTTGAGACACTCGACCATGATGTTATTTTCAAGTGGTTCCGTGACCATAATCTGCAGAATGTATACAGCTACGAATCACATGTAAAGATTGGCGAAACCATAGACGGTTATGGTCGCCTTCCTGTGACGTTCATGTTGTTACAGCCACCTTCATGGTCTGACGAAGTATGGACAGATGTTGCACGTATGCGGACGTTGAACATGCTGCAACAAAAGAAAGGCAAAGAGCAGCATTTGTGTCCAATGCAATTCGATATTGCCGACAGGATCATCGAGCGATTCACAAACCCTGGCGACCTTGTGCTTGATCCATTCTCCGGTATTGGCTCTGTTGGTTATCGCGCCCTACTCAAACAGCGTAAATATTACGGTGTTGAGTTATCTGCACGTTATTTTGCTGATAGCTGCTATTACCTCGAATCAGTAGAAAAGCAAAATCAAACCCCGACATTATTTGATCTGACGGCGGCATAAATGACAGCCTTGCGACCGCACCCACTACACCCACCAAGCTTGCTTGTGTTGCTTGGCCTGTATTGTCCGCTCATTAGCAAAGAGCACTATATAACAGTTATTAAATCTGACGAGACCAACATCAAACGAAAAAACACACGAGCAAAACCATTAGCTCCGGCAATTCGCGACAAATTGATGCTAGCCATTAAAGCCGAAATCGAAGCCGACGTACCGCTGCATTTTGTATACAGCAATCTCGACGAAAAAAAACTATTACCAATAGATTCAACAGGAAAAGTAATTTCTAATTACACGGTTGATTCTTATATAACCGTGGTACGGAAAAAATATAATCTTTTTAAGATGTCCATGTCAGAGAAAATTTTCTTGCAGATTTTAGCCGGGAAAGGTAAGGAAGAGACATTAAAAGAGTTGAATTGTTCTTACAATCAATATCATAATGTTTCTGTGACAATGGGGATAAAAAGCAGCCGCGCATCATCGCGCGTAATTACACCATCATTTTATCGTTTTATGGATGGCATCTTTAAAAAACATTCTTATAAACCGAGAAAATTATAGGTTTAAATCAGGAGAAAAATATAAATGGCATCAGTAAATAAAGCAATACTCATTGGTTTGCTTGGGAAAGACCCGGAAACTCGCTATATGTCAAATGGTGAAGCGGTTACGAATATAACCTTAGCAATCATATATGTTGACAAAAGATTTATGTGGTGAAATAATGGCTGAAATTTCACCGGATAAAAATCATGCCAACAAAAAAACCACCGTTTCAAAGACTTTATGAAAACACTATTAAATTAGAAAACGGGTGCATAGAGTGGAAAGGTTTATGTGGATCATCTGGATATGGGCATATAAAAGCATTTGGCAAGTTTGTTGGGTGTCACAGGCTGAGTTATGAATTACATAACGGCCCCATACCTCATGGGTTTGAAATTCTGCATACATGCCATAACAAACTATGCATAAATCCAAATCATTTGCGCGTTGGAACTCATAAAGAAAATATGCTTGATATGAAAAACAGTGGCAGAGCCAGGTCTGGGATAAGGCATTCTCAATCCAAGCCAGTTATGGTTCTTGGTGTTTTTTATGGGAGCATAAACGAGGCTGAGCGCTTACTTAATTTAAGCAGCGGTACGGTGTCTTACTGGATAAAAAACAAGCCTGAAAACGCAAAATTCATAAATAGGGAGCAATACAATGGCAAGTCTTAATTTATGTCAATTTATTGGCAATGTAGGAAAGATTGAATCACGCTATCTAACAAACGGCGATCAAGTAGTGAATTTGTCGCTTGCATGCAATGATCATTACAAAGACAAAAACGGTGAAAAACAAGAACGTACAGAATGGGTAAATGTAACCATCTACGGCAAACTTGCGGAGATTGTTTCCAAATTCGTGACTCAAGGAAAGCAGATATATATATCCGGCAGAATGCAAACTAGGAAATATACCGATAAGAACGGTATCGAACGCTACACAACAGACATCATCGCTACCGATATGAAAATGCTCGGATCGAAACCTAGCGAACCGGCGCAAGATAAACAGACGACCAGATCACAGCCGCCTAGCGGATTTGAAGATATAGGAGATGATATCCCATGGTGAGCAAACAATCAGAGGCGAAGCAAGCGCAGGGATATGACTAAAAACGAAGCAATAACGCTACACCTGAAGCATTGGGAAAAGTTCCCTGTTTTTGTGTGGATGGAAGGATCTGAATATGTAACAGAAGTTGATGGTCAAATAATACGAGCCAAAACATTCTGGAAACTTGATTCAATGCTTGACGGAGTTGCACCAAAGCCGCGCAACATGTACTTGGTAGATGAGCCAGATTATGAAAATTGATTTGTTTAAGTTATATGAGAGAAAGGATTGATTATGAGCGAATGGATTGAATACACGATCTAAATCCATGCGAATCAGATATATCAATGTGCAAGCCTGGATACGAGTACAAAGATCCTAATCAAGAATATGATTTTTTGATCATTGAAGAATTGCAGGAAGGGATGGAGAGGATTAAATGATTACAAGAGAAGGTGTAAACAAATATGATCAAACTGAATGGAAACTTCACGTTCCTGACGAACATTGCTTTCCTGGCCTGGAGGTTGGTATTTTTGCTATTCATAATGGGCTTATGATCGGCGGAAATTTGATTACTTGGGAAGAATTAGAGGCGGCAAAACAATTAATTGATATTTCACCAATTCGGTTTTGACATGAACGAACTTGAACTAATAGAAAAACTAAGCCGGGCAATATCGGATAACATCAGCGGTGCATCTGTGCCGCTTGATAAACGCCCCTGGTCTGCCGCTCAATGCGCCGATTATTTGGGTATTGAGGTTAATACGTTTCACACCTATCGATCTTTGCACATATCGCCCGCACAAGTTTTTATCTTTTTCGGCAGCCATTGCATATTGAATAATTTATCACAGCCACCAGATTTTAACGGGATAACGTGATCTACTTGCCACTCATCGCGTTTAAATTGTGCAGGCAATGGGTAGATAGCCTCAAATCTATTTCGTTCTGTAATGCTGCGTATGATGCGTCCTGATGCGCTTCGCTTCGGCTCACCACAATAACGCGGATCTGTGTTTATTGTCGACTCGGCATAAACATATGCCGTTAACAGTGTACATACAATAATAGTTAACAATTTACGCATAGTTAAAACTCAATCCTAATCTTTATCCCGATTGCCTGTGCATTTGGTACATACCCAGGCAATTCGGTGCGATCCAGCGTTAACATAACCGGCTTAATCGTTAGCTTTAAATCCGATTTTTTCTGTGCTTGCGACTGTCGCAACGGGTACGACGAACAAGCCGACAAGTGTAACAACACCAGCACTGATAATATTAATCTGCTCATCCGTGACCGGTAATTCATAGCCAAATACTCGCCCCAAGTTAAGCAGCGTAACCAATAGCGCAGACAATACAGATGCCGTGATCTGTCCAGTTTTCCAGGCTGCCGGATTTGCAACCATTTTTCCTTGTTTCAAAACATCAGGGATTGAAAATATTGCTGATACTTTATTCATACAAACCACTCCTTTTAATCAAAACCAACCGCGCACAATGACGCCTGATGTGAATGCTAAAACAATCAATGCCGATACCAATACTGACGCCAAAAACACTTTCATCAAACCACCTCGATCAGATCGTTAACAAGCTCTCTCATCTCACAATAACCGCCATCAGGATAAAGCGGGATCTGTGATCTGATTGCCGTGATAAACACTTCGCGCCAATGCGCGTTTTCTTCGGCGCAATATTTGGCATTCAGGATCTTGGCTTCTCGGCTTGCTGTTTGCAGCATCTCTTTAGCTTGCTCAGATTTGCATCCGAGCAATGTTAGCAATGCAATAATCAATAATATTTTCTTCATATCATGCCCTCGAATAACTTGATTTCGTTTTCACGCCGATTGATTAACCCGTGATCAACTTTACCGCCCGACCATTTCCAGCGCCGCATTTGTTCAGGTACTTTGGTATAACGTGCTTCGTTCAATATCCTGCGTAATGTGGATTGATAAAAAGCCTGCCGCCCCACATTAAACACAAACGAAACAAGCGCGTCGAACTGGTTCTGATTCAGGCCGATATTAACGCCGCTGTTCACCGCACCTTCTGCTCCGGCTAGATCCTGCGTTAGCAATCGATCAATTTGTAAGCTAGTCAAGCCATCGTGATATTTCACCGCTTCGCCAAGTATCAGGATTTTCCCGCTTGTTAATTCGTCTTTTGTTAATAAATGACCGACTCCGATAGTCCAAAGCCAAGCCATATCCTGATAAGCTTCGCTGCTTGATCCTTCCCACTCGGTCAGCAAAGATCTTCCGTGATCGCTCATTTTCATAGTTATCACCAAAATATGCCAAATCCGTTTACAGACCCGCGCGGCATAGAAAATGCGCCAATATCTGGCGGCGAAAAAAACGCTATACCGTTTTTATCTTCGTAATAAGCAGTTAAATCAGTTCCAGCACTTACACATCCTGACCCACTTATAATGCCTGACGGGATGCCATTGCCATCCAGTCTTACCCCAGCGACATAAGCATTTGCAAATAACTGATTCCCCGATTGTGTACAATATGACGTACCAGAATACGATAGTAGTGTAGCCGATCCAATTGAAACGTTGTTTTGTTGCGTAATGTTTCCAGTCAAAGCACTCGTACCGAGTTTCATCAATGAGGCATCTGTGCAACCAATGTCCGTATTATTAAAAATTTGATTGCCAGTTTCGTTGGCGTGTCCATAGCTAAAACCGTAACGGGAATCTTTAATAACATGCCCATAGATTTTGTTGTTGGTGGCATCCCAAATACATACCCCGCCACCAGCATTGGTCACAGCCAACACAGTACCATCCGTATCATAACCAGGGCAATCGACAACAGTGTTATATCTAAATGTGCTGTTTTTAGTGCCGCGGTCACAGAACAATCCGCCGCCATCTATACCGTTGACTGATACAGCGTGCTCGCAGTAATTCTCCTCATAAATCATGTTGTCGTTAGATGATGATCCAATTATAGCTCCAGTAGTTGTTAGATTGATTCCGGTTACACGCCGAACAGTGCTATTTTTGCAACCAATAAGGCTGATACCGCCTGGGAGTGTATTATCTGAGAACTCTGCTGAATTAGTTAAACGTATATCTTCAAGTAGAATATTGTCCCCTTGAACTGGCGGATTATGGTAATTTGCATCGTAACCTGATCTGATCCATATCCCACCGTAATTTCTGTCACAGTCAACATTTTGGATTGTCAGATTGTTAAACACAGAACTTAACCAGGCATTATTGGTAGATTCCGTTGTCAGTCTTATGATTCTATCGAGCAATCCGGATGCAATTAAGCCGTCAATCGTCCAATTGTCATAAGTCAGGCTGGCTGTACTACACAACAAAGATAACGCTCGATTACCGTTCTCAACCGTAAGATTGCTGATATCCACCCCGGATATTGATTGCCCTGATATGAAGTTAACATGATTGTTTGTAGATGCCCCAGGTAAAATTGATTCAATGGCGCTTAAAATAAGACTTGTTAGCGGACTGTTAAATGACATAACATTCGCACCGCCAAGACTCGTTAAACTCAGGTTATTTAACGTCAATGTGGCGGTTGTTCCGCTAGTGCTAAACAGCGAAATGTTCGGAGCACTAGCAACAATTGACGCCTGCCCTGCGCCGTACCATGTATCAAATACAATACCATCCTTGCTTGCAATAGATATTGCGGCAGATCGTTGTAAAGTTGTGCCTGCTTTAATTAAATAATTTGTGCCTGCAGATAACGTACCGGGCAAACTTCCTGCAGGACTTAAATCTGATGAACCATCACCGGTTCCAATTCCGGGATCGATAAAATAACCGGCCATTAAGACCCCCTAATGAACGACATCTCGCAATAGCCAGATTTAAGCGCTGTATCAGTTGACGACGCATTGACTTTGTAAGTCAAACTAATATAAGTCGTCGCGCTATCTATATCATAGCCGGTTAAAGTATCCGCCGCTGATTTGCTGCTAGTCGAAGCGCCACTTAGTGCAGTAAGGGCGTCCACGTCTACACGTTCAATAATTGAATTCCCGGCACTATCCGCGTTACGCTGCCATTTGTGCCCTTTCCAATTGATAGCCGATCCTGTGTTAGTGCCGCTATAAACAGAAGTATCTGCGGTCGTTCCAGCGCTGCCAACACGCATAGCGATATTATAAGTATCAGCAGTCCCGGTTTTATAGCACACATATTCGTTAATGCTTATCACATCCCCAGGCTGCCACAAGCTCGCCCCGTTAATATCTCTAGGTATTGTAAGTTGATGTGCAATTTCTTCAGTTGTAAACGTGCCGCCATGAGTATGGCCTGTCGTATTCATATAGATGATAAGATTAGTTAGCAACGGACGATATATCGTGCCGTTACTTTTCCAATCAGAGCCACCCTTACCAAAATCAGCAAAATAACATCTCAGGTATGGATATGATGCCGGATCTGGTGCTGCCGCTGCTGTAGCAAAATATATCGGCGCACTGACTAATTGTCGCTTACGACTTGCCGTAGACGCTGTTGGATCCACATACCATATTGACCCCGGTGTAGCAGAAGCGTCTCTCGTCGAATGCCTATCCGTAACCCGCACATAACGTGCGGTTGTTAAATCGAAATCTGCGTGAATAAATTGCGCCCATGTGTGAGACGACATTCCTGAAATTACCGTCCCGGTTTGATCTGTTAAAGCACCGCTAGAATTTTGTCGTATAATATTTAGCCACGTATTTTCATAAAATCCATCAAGCCAGCCCATATTTACCCCGCATAAGTAGCCGTCAACCCTTGAGCAACGGTTATAAGTTGATTTCTATCTGAAAAATCGGAAATGCCGTCGGCGTACGACCAAGTGCCGTCCGCATTATGGATGCGCTTGCATAACCATTTTGCTTGTGATGTCGTCGCATTTGCGTCCCACGAACTATACAAATATGTGTATGTCGCGCTTGTTGTGTTGTCTGTATGTTTCCTTAATCCATCGTCAAAAGTAACTACTGCCATATTTGCCTCGCTAAATTATTTGTGACTCAACCAAACTGCAAAGCTGATGGTTATTACACCAACAGCCCAAAGAAATTTATTAATAAATCCCTTGCCAACTTCCTGATAAACCCTAGCGGTCATTTTTTCTACCGCTTTTTCTGCGGCCCTTTCTGCAATGTTTTCAATGTCATCCTTGTTTAAATACGGGCATCCGCCTATTTTTCTTTCCGTCATTGATAGAATCCTTACGCTGATAATTTTGCCGCCGCTATAAAAAGCGCATCTACCTGATCGGATGTTAAATTCAACGCCGTCGCGCCAGCCAATAACACCGGATCATTTCTTTTCCAAACTGTTGCTCGATTAATAAAAGCCAATTCTGCAAACGTCCGCGCCGGATCTGTTGCCCATGCTTGATACGCTACCGATAAACCGTAGCTATCTAAAATAAGCAGCGCTTTCAGCGGTTCAATCGATTCTGGAACCTCTGAGATTTCGCCAACTGGGTAAATTGTGATCATGATATTGCCCCGCAGTATTTCAAATCGTTGCCGGTTGCGTATAGCCATTTGGTGGCCGTTATGGCGCATGACATTGTCGGTAATGTCCATTTGTACCAAGTGCCGCTATAGCTTGCCGCCTTATCGGTAAAGGTGTCGCTAATAATGATTGTTGGTGAGACAGCCACTTGCCAGCTTGATGATATGGTTGTGCCGCTAATTGTTATTTTGTCGAATGCCGAAGCGCCTACAGCGTAAAAGCTTGTTCCAGCCGTGGCGTCAGTTAGAAAATCACAAGTTGACGCTGGCCCGCCTGACGTTCCTATCGTTAAAGTTGATCCTGAAATCGTCGCCGCAAATGGCCCTGCTGCTAAATGACCAAACACCATTGTCGTTGTGTTGTACGCCTTAATTGGCCGCTTTCTTTTGTGCGTGTATGTTTGAGTAGAAAACTGCGCCGGGAGGTTATTTGTTTTTGCGCTTAACGTGCCGATGCCAGCCGTTGTGCCGCTGGCCGTCATGCCGTAATAGTTTCCTGTTGTGGCGGTGGTGCCGTCCTGAGCGCAAGCGATGTATGCCGTGCCTTCCTGATACGGAACCAAGCAACGCAATCCATTGTTGGCGCATACGTTAGTGCCTGCGCCCGATGCCGTTTCAGGTGTTATTACACCTGCCGCAACGGTCAGAACTCTGCATGATAATTGTCTTGCCCCAGCCCCGCCGCCATTTGCAAGATATGCCGCGAATCCTTCCGTATCGCTTGACCGTGCTATTTTTAAATTACCGACGCCGTTATTTTGCGCTCCTGACGCTACCGCAGTGCCAAGCGTTACCGTAGTTGTCGCGCTAATTGTTGCTGCCTGCAAATCATTAGTCTGATTTAACGCCATCAAGTACACGTTTGCAGCAAGCTTAACAGGCGTATCTACAAATTCCTTTGCGGTCGTTTGTGCTGATCCTTGCGTGATTGCAAGCGTGCCGGTATTTACGCTTCCAGCTCGTACCGTGCAAGCTGTCGCGCCATGCTGCACAAATGCGACATAAGACGTGGTACTATCTTTGTATATTGCACAATAATTTTCTGAATTATAAGCCGCCACTGTTGCGACCGCTCCACATGCGCCGGTGCTGTTATTGATTGCAGCCGTATACCAGCTTGTTGCATCGTGAAACAATACGACATCATAATTCGTATCAAGATTCGCTGATCCGCATACTGTATTCGCTGCCGACCCGGTAATTGTTCCTAGTGTCGGCGGATACATGGTGCTGCTATCCCAGGTGCCATGAGCGGTTGCAATACTTGTCGGGAAAATTGATTTTTCTGTGCCTGCGCTGAAGCCGGTAGAAATAGTCCAGCCGTCAGAAGTTGACACGCTTGCAGGTGGAGAACTTGCATTACTCGGACACACTAACCCGAATTTAATATCACCGGTTATCGTTGATAAATCAGGAAGCGTGTACGTGCCGGATGCGTACAAAGCAAGCTTGCAATATTTTTCCGCGATCGTTCCGGCGGTTGTTTTTACTATCGTCCCTAAATCTGCGGCTGTTTCGTCATAACTGCCACCGGCTCCAGTATCGCCTTTGTCGCCCGTGCGAGTGAATAATAGCAACAAACTATCAGCATTTGAAAATGGCGATGCTGCGCTTGATGCCACAACCGCAACGGTTATATTTTTGTATCCGCTCGGCGATGCCAACGAAGAAACTGAAAATATGATCCACTTGGAAGGATCGCTTAATTTAACAAGCTTAATATGCCCCTTTACCGTGCTTGTTGAATCGTCAAAAGTACCAAGTAGCGTCGATTGATCAATTGCTGCCCCATCAACATTGTCAATGCGTATTGTTGTCGCTGCGTTCTGTGTTGCATTATCCAGCCGCAGATAGCCGTCTCCAGGTTCCGCGTCGGTCGTTGTGGTGCTGAAAGAATACTGCAAAGCGACAGCAGTGCCAGCGGCAAGGCTTGATAATTCACCCTGAAACTGAACAAGCTCTGATCGGAATGTAAGCTGCCAATCTACAAAGGCTTCCGCTTTTGCGGCAAATCCCGGTCTACTTGGTGCTTCTGGTGGCGTTGTAAATGTCGTCATATTTCCTCAATTTCTAAACTAATAACCGCATGCCGCGGATGCCTCATATCAATACTAAATTTCTTGTAGAATCCTATTATAAAAATAGCTTCATAATAGTCATGATCTGAATCATCCATGCCAACCCATGCCGCCGGAGTCGCATTCAAATCATCGCGCAAACCTCGAATCATATTAATACGCTCTTTGCCGACAATGATTTCCTGAATGGTTTTTGGTACGTTTCTTCGTTGCACCATCTCCGAATTACCGAACTCATCTCGCGTAACGCTGCTGAAATTAAGCACATCAGATACCGCGCTCGGTCTTACAGTCCCTATGTCTTTACTTAAATTGGTTATTACTGCGCCAACCGAAACGTCACCAGCATCCGCCGTGAATGTTATTGTGATAACCGCATCGGTATATGATGGCAGATCAAAAAAAGCAATTACTGATTTAGTTGTGAATGGCTCGTAAAAATAATCTTCCCAGTCTAACACTTCTCTGGTACTTAAATCTTCTTCGCGCCGGTCGATCTCTACGCTATCACGTGTTACAGTTAAAACAATGTCATCTACATTTGTCATCCCGGCAATAGCAACAGAATCGATAAATTCGCCGGGCGTGATTGATACCGTTAACGGTGACGCTGCTGTTGTTTGGCTATTCCGGTAAGTGTCAAACATTGCCCATTTGTTTGTCTTGCCGTATTCAGCCCAATTTGTTGTGTCTGCGTCTGGGCTGGTTGCCGTTGTGCCGCCGATTAATCGCTCATACACCGTGTGATTAGATGCCAGATATGCCAAATCACCAGCCGTGTAAGCCGTTGCCGGATTCCATGGGGTTTCGCCTGCGTCCGGCTCCGACACCGTGCTGCTCGTCAGCATCGCATCAGTTATCGTAAAATCTGTTGATAATGGCCGTATTACTCTCATGCCGCCACCGTGTTTAGTGCTGTGCCGTTTGTCATACCCAACCAAAGCCGGTACATATCAGCCTGTGCTTTTGTGCTTTTTGATAGCTCTGCATTCATCGATAGTAAAGCCGCCATAATAGCGTTACTGTTATCAGCTATTTCTGAAGGCGGTTTATATCCACCACTAAAACCGCTTGACATCAAAAATCCGGCATTTATCCCGGAGGTTAAAAAACCAGAATTAATAATAGCGTTTTGTATTTCAAGTTTTCTATATTTAGCTGCCGCAGATATATCTTTATTTGCTCTATCAAGTTGTCTTGCTTGATCTGCTGATAATTGATCGATAATAGTTTTAGAAAATGCCACATCACGCAAATAATCAAGCCGCGTTCCAGCCTGTGATTTTGCTATATCCAGGAATCCTGTTACGCGCCCTGATATGTTTTCGGTATTTGCCGACAATAACGCGTTTCGCGATGCAAGCAACTTCCCTGTTGGGCTTAATCCACTTTGTTGTCCTAGATCAATTGATTCTCTTAACGATTTCAGACTATCGATTAACGAAGCAATAGAAGTTCTTAGATTCTTGAGCGGAGTCACAACAGACTCATACCGGCTATTAGCGTTTTGAATGGCCGTTATTAGCTTGCCTTCCGCTCTTTCAAATGACGCAACAAATGGATCGTAATCGCTGCGCGTTCCGGTTGTTTGATAGCCATCTTTAAAGTTATTTGCAGCATCAACAACAGCCGAGAATGCAGGCGCAAGATTAAGCAAAGCCAGGAATGTCTCTTTTGATACTCCATTAACTTGTCCAAAAGATTGCACTAACGCTTTAAATTGCTCTCGCGTTATGTCGGTATTAATACCTAACTCTTTTAGTTGCTCATTAACTTTTGACTGTATTGGTGCAAGCCGTTCCTGTTCAGTTAAGAACGTTTCAGCAAAGAAAGCAACCTTTTGATTAAGTTGATCTATGCCGCCTGCCGCGTCGATGAAGCCGGTGCGATCCTCGAATGACACACTACTGATATACGCTCGCGCATCATCCAAGTTTTTACCAAGCGCCAGCGTTGCCGCATCGACAAGTGATAAGTATTCAGTATTTAACCGAGAAAGCGCATCAAATGAATCTTCGCCAGCTTTTTTAAGAGTATCAACTATCGGCAAAACGCCTACTGCAAACTCGTTGCCGATACCGTCAAGCAATGACGCTATTGCTTCTTCGGTTAATTTTTCTTTTTTCTCTGATTTGATTTGAAAATCTTTGTTATAAGTATCTATAAATTGCGTACTTAAACCAAGATTTTTTGCAAAGTCGCGCGCAGAATTAGCAAAACCGCTGATCGTTTCGTCAAATAGCGCGTCCATTTCAGCGGTCAATGGATTGGTGAACGATTTGTGCTTGTTGCTCATGAACAAGCCGCCCTTGCTTCGGTAAACGTCTGTTATCGTGCCGCTAAAACCCTCGGCTGTTGCCGTTCCTTGCAATGATTGCTGACGGAATTTGTACGGCCCACGCCCAAACATTGCAGCTAAAAACCCACCGATCACCGGGATCATTTCAGCGCCGCCAAGTTTCTTGTCACCGGCCAACATGCGACCTATTGCATCGACAGCAAACAAAGCGACCGCCGGGCCAGCGAATGCGCCAACACTTGCGCCTAAACTTGCAGCGCTTGCCGCTCCGCTTGTGAATCCACCAGCAGCTAAACCGCCCAAAGCATCTCCAGCCAAACCAGCGCCAAACGCGCCGACGTTGCCGCCAAACATCGAAAGGCCGCCGCCGATTAATGACGTTGCACCAAAACCGCCTTTAAACAAGCTGACCGCATTGCTGCCAAGCGAAAGCGCATTAAGCGCACTAATGCCGCCACCGGTTGATGCCGCCGCCGATCCACTCAAACCAAGCAAGCTACCCGCGCCCACCGCATTTAATAATCGGATTGATACAACCTGAGAAACGACCGATGAGACTGTGCTTAATATACCGTCCAACAATCCGCGCACGCCTGATTTAAAGCCGTCTCGAAATCCTATTTCTATTCCTGCCGCAAGATTTGTTTGAATATTTCTCGCCGCCTGTATTGCAAATTGATCATAAGCTTGCAATTCTGATTGGCGTATCTTGTCGCCGTTTTGCTGCGCCTCTCTGGATTGAATAATCCCGATCATTTCGCGCCGTGCCGCTATTTCTTCGTTAATTGCAGCAATAGCGCCTGCATCTTTAGCGATTACGCGCTTTTCTTCCAGCCTTGCAATGGTTGTTTGTTCAATCGCTTGCTCAAGGCTAATCTGATTTTTCTTAGATAATTCCAGCGCCGCGACTTCATTACGCATATCCACAAGCCGGTCTTGTGCCGCTTTTGCGCTTTGCTGATATGGGCGTATCAAATCTTCCCGCGCCTTGCGTTCAATTACCAACAGTTTCACGTACTCGCTTTCAATACGTGATTGATCGCTCATTGCTCGCGTTAATCGATCGATCTTCGGCGCGGTCTTTGTTGCGTTGTTGCTTACTTCGCTAACCGCTATAGCAAATTTCTTAGCAGAATTAGCCGCGTCATCATTTGCTTTTACCGTTTCTCGGCTCTTAACAATTGCATTCTGTAAATCAATTTCAAGCTGCGCGAGTTTTTCATGCTCGTGCTCTAGTGCGTTTTTATCGAAGAGTATTGAATCTTTCTTCAACTCCATCGATTTGATGGTTTCCTGCGTCAGCAATATTTCGCGCCGTATCTGTCCAACATCGCCCAATATTTTCGGATTGCCAAACGATTCGACAAAAAGTTGTTTAACGCCAGCAAACACACCGGCAAGGATGCCGCCCTGCTGGCTTGCCTTCACCATTTCGTCAGATACGCGGGTAAGCGAAGGAATAAAACCTTGCACCATCTCGCGCCCAAGTGCTGAAACAGATTTGCTTAGTAAGTTGATCTGATCGTTAAATCGCTCTGCTTGACGGGCTGATTCTTCCGTGACCGGATTGAATTTCTTGCCTTGCTCGATTAGTTTCTGTAACTCTGCTGATCCACCGGCAAGCAATGGCACTAAATCGGCCATTCGGTTCCCAAGTGTTGCTGTTAATGCTACCGCCCTGTCTTCTCTGCTAAATTTGCTTAATGCGTCAGCGAGTGCGAGTAGTTGCTTTTCCGGCGATAAATCTTTTAAATCTTTGTAAGATAAGCCAAGCTGGCCAAGTTTTTTTGCGGCTCCGCTTGATTTATCCGCAGCCTCAGCGACCAACAACGAAAAAGCGCGAGTGGCTTTTGCGACCTTATCCAATTCGACCCCGGCTTGCTCTGATGCAAACTCAAGACCGGCAAGCGATTCAACCGCAATACCGGTTTTTTGTGACAACTTGAATAATTCGTCTTGTGCGTCGATTGTTTTGCGCGTGAATGCTGCTAATGATCCAACAACTGCGCCAGCGCCAACCGCTGCAAGTGATGTGCTTAATCTTGCTGCGCTACTGGCAAGACCTGTGATATTTGAATTGACAGAAGCGAACGCCCCGGCGGTGCTATCTCGCGCCGTGATTACTATGTTTGTTGTGGCTTCGCTCATTTCTTGTTCGCTTGATAGTCTTTTAGTGTTATCAGGTTATCGATGAATAACTCTATGTCACTGATTTCTAAATACTCCGCCACATCATCAACCGCTTGCCAGTTAAGCTCGCCGCCCAACAAATTAAAACCGGCAAGTGATTTTTTTTGAAACTCTCCTAACTCTACTGGCTGCGCTCCTTGGATATATTTGCCCAAATCCTCATAAGCCAGCCAGGCGTTTAGTTTTTTGCGTTTTCTGCCCTTTTGTTGATGCGATCTATCGCGTCAGATAAAACAGCCTTTGCAATTTCTCCAGCCCAGTCAGGACGGTCTCCAATCACCTCATCAAAATCAGCACGCTTGAATGCGACAATTTCTTTTGAACCGCCTTCAATCAAATCACACTCTTTCACGCCTTCCCATCCTGTGACGTGATTACGCGCAACCTGCGCATCTAACGTGGAATTGATTGAATATGCTGAAAATTGTTCAGCCGTTGCCCGTGTGCCAAAAAACTTGATATTCCCGACTTCGATTGTGATCTTTCTTGATTCTCTGATTCTTTCTGCTAAGCTCATTTTTCACCCCATGTTGAAAAAAAGCCCCGACAAGCGCCGGGGCAAATCCCCACGCTTCTAGCTTGAGAACCACTGCGCTTTAGTACGCAGCGAGAGAGAAATCTGACCAGTACCGGCAGCACCTACGCCGCCGCTGAAACCTGTTCCGCCTGAGCAATAGGCGTTAAATAGCGCTTTGTAACCGGAAGCCAACGTCACCAAAAAGGCTCTGCGCTCTTGCGCCCTGTCAGCCGTACCAACCTCAACAACTGCAGTAGCTAATGGATCAGCAATACAGCTAAATGAACCTTTCTGCGCCGCAGCGTGACCAAACTCAATTTGTCGCTCGTCGTCATGGATTGAGGTAACGTCGATTTCATCAGGTGTTGCATCAGGTATATCCAACTGCGTGATGTTGTCGAATGACGCGCCAAATGTGATTTTCTTGGCAGTGCCGCCGCTTGTGTATGTTGTGTAACCAGAAGAATCAATACTTTCGAGCGTAAACGAAACTGTCGTGCTAACGGCTGAAACACGGTAAACTCGATCATTTACCTGTGTCATCCCGCCAACATCGTATATAAGAACGTAATCACCTACGTTATAATCATGCGTTGCTGTCACTACAGCCGGAGACGCTTTTGTTATTCCCGTGATTGTTTTTGCTGATCCCAATGCGGTCTGAATCTGCACAACCGCATTTCGTAATACCTGAGCGTTTGCCATCTTGCTTTCTCCTGCGCCATCTCGGCGTTAAGGTTGTTAATCAATTAAATCAGTACATCTGGTGCGTTCGATAAGGTGTATAAATCCTTTGTGAAAATCATGGTTACTTTGCCAATGGGCTGCTCTCCGCTGCCGTCGTAATCAATTTGTGCGCCTTGATAAATCATGCCTTTAACAATTGCGGTAGATGATCCAGCAATGGCGGTTTCAACTTCTTTGCTGATCGTGTCCAACGTATCGTCAATGTTGCTCACGGCCTTTGCCAAGCCCTCAATCCTGATCGTTGTGGCGCGTTCTTGCTGGTAAGGTGAATGCACGGTGATTGCTTCGGATTTGTCGCCATCGCTCGTGACCAGCAAACAAGGCAAGCTTGATGTATCCAGCGGATAAACTCGGCTTTGATAGACGCGGCTGCCGGTCGTGGATAATCCAGTCACAGCAGTTGCTACTGCTTCTCGTAACTGTTGCCGAACATGATTCGCCATTACTGTTTCTCCAGAATCAGCTTATTAATCATGTTTGTTTCATCCGGCTGCACGCCCTTTACTTTGTACGTTGTGCCGCTTCGCACTAAAGTAGAGTCATAAGCAGCGCTAGGTGCATCGGTGCGAACATAAGAAAACACCGGTTTTTTTGTTTCAACATAATCAACCGTTACAAATTCCGCATCAAAGACGCCATTGACAGAAACCCCGTCAATAGTTACCGTCTCCGCGAAATCGTCGGTATCAAAAAAAACCGATGCGTCCTCAGTCATCATTTTTTAGCTTTGCCCTTTGCTTTTGTGGCAATGGCCTCGAACGTAACCGGCTCTTGTGGTTCCTCGGATTTCACAACAGGTTCACCGGATTCGCTTATCATGCGCTCCAAGTGATACTTGGATAATTCGCCTTCAAAGCCTAATCCCTCGCCAGCCTTGAACTGTACCGGCTTAATGATTTCAAACAAACCGGAATCAAGTTTCTTAAGCCATCCTTTGCGCCGTCTTGCTTGATCTTCATTCAGATCAAGAACGCCACTTAATAACTCGACCGTGTCGGTCGTTAGGTAGCGTTCCATGATTACACCAGAGTCACATAACAAGCACGTTGCCAGTACCCATAACCAGCGTTACGCCAAGAATCAATGCCAATCAGAATTTCTTGATTTTTAAATGCGTGCTCTGAATTTTCATCCAGTATTTGCAATTGTGGCGTCGTTTCTGCTTGGCGAATCAGCGCTTTAATTGGAGAGTCAGTGCGGAAAATTGCGAACGAATCTGTCCAGGTAAGACGCGGATTCATTTCCACACGCACATTCATCCCATTCATGCCGTTCGGGTTCAAATTTTGCGCCAGCGATGCGGTTAATACTGCGCTTGTTGCAGCTGTTGCCGTTGCCCATAAGCTCACCGGAACCATGACAAGAAATTCGCGTGCATTGTCGTTCATTGGTTCGCCTTGATTGTCTTTGAAGGACAGTATTTGAGCGATACCAAGCATGATCGCTTGCTGCATTTCTTCCACGCTTGGCGCGGTCGTTGACCCATGAGAAGCTGCCGGAAGCGCTGAAATATCAACGGTTATGTCGTTGCTTTGAGAACCTGAGCTACCTTCGGAGTGATCGGTATCAAAGAAGTATTGACCGTCGTAGCAAGTTGTTGAAGGTGCTGCCAGAATAAAATCACTTAACAAGCTGCCCCAATGCCGCATATCCTGATCAACAAACTCTTGGATTCTTGCTTGAATCTGGCCGGTTTTATCTCTTCGTAAATCTTTAGTAGCTATGCCAAGCGTTGCTTCATAATGCTTGTTAATAATCGTAACGCTATTTGATGCAAGCGCTTTCTCACCTCTGCCGCCCAACCATTCGCGCATTGTTGGCGATTGGCCAAGAAACGGGTACGTTTCGCTTGCTTGATCTGAATTAAAGAGATTTGATACGCTGCCGATCCATGTTGCCCCGGCGCTTTGTTCGAGTTGCGCGTAATACATGCCAATCACTGCGCGACTAGATAGAATGCTTTGATCTGCCATCTTTATTTCTCCAGCGCCTCACGGCGTTAGGTTTGTAATTGCGGGATCACGGCTTCACAGCGTTACCCCGCCTCAATTGCTACTAAAATCTATGCTTCACGCGCCCATGTGCCGCGCATTTCAGTGACCATGTATCCATCAGCATCACCAGCAATCAGCGTGACAAAATCGCCGCGGCGTTGAGTTGCTTTGGTCAAGATCAAATCTTTGTTATCAGCGCCGGTAATATCAGGCCCCATGATCATGTCTGACGCATTAGGATCAATCGTTACCGCCGTCGTACCAAATGCGCCAATTGCCAGAATAGTGATACCGGATAAGCCGGTAGCTATTGCAGGAAGCGTCAATGCGTCGGCATCGCCGTCCGCTGTAACTGTGAACAACTTGCCTGAATCCTCAGCATCAAATGTTTTAGTTCCGGTCAATTCTTCGCGCTTGGTTTTGTGTGCCCACGGATCACGGAATGCGTACGCGTCAAACTCGACGATAACCACCCCACTTGAAACGAAGCGTTTTACAAAACCAATGAACACACCACCAACCGGAGAAAATTGAAAAGTGTCGTCATCGGTTGCGTAGATTGGCTGGCCAAGATCGGTTATTACCGCGCCAGTTACAGATAACTGAACCTCGCCGCGATACACCACCTCGACATTGATCGCTGCTGCTGCGCCTGCTGAATTATCTGCTTTGGATACCGCAAAACCCACAAATCTATCAGTAGCTGTTAACGGTTGCGCGTGACCAGAAGCCGGAACCACTCCAACCGCTGCGCCCTCGTAGATGATGTCCGATGCAATGACCGGAATGTGATTTAAATCGCCAAGCTCGAATTGGCGTTGTTTGTTTGCTGCTAGTGTAGTCATTTAGTTCTCCAGCGCCATCACGGCGTTAGGGTTAAAAAATTAAGCTCGTGCCACTCTTACTTTTCCAGCAGCAAACGCTTTCTCAAAAGCCAAATAGCTTTCAAAATTACCAAATTCGGCTCGGATATTTTCATCAGCATCCCATGCTTTTTGCGCCCATTGGTCAACCGGCTTGCTTTTATCGATTACGGAATCATCCTTTTCGATAGCCGGAACTGCTGCCAACGGAACCACTTGAGGCGCATTTGCTCGAACCGATTCAAGATGATTTGCGCGTAACTTTTGCTCGGCTTGAACAATCGCCATCGCAACGTCTTGACCGCTTGATTTGCCGTCGTATTTCATGGCGTTCACAATTGCTTCATGACCAGCTAAAGCAGCCGCTTCACATGCCTGAATTCTTGCGCGTTCTTGCTCTGCACCTTCTTTGGCCAGTGCTTGCGCTATTTCTGGATATTCCGCTTTTACCGTTTCAATAGTCATCGCAACCGGTTCCGGCTGCTTGTCTTGCTGTACTTGCTTATTCATCGGCCAAACTCCTGTTGCCATGTTGTTAATCGTAGTTTCTAAGCTTGCGATGTCGTCAATCATCCCGCGCTTTTTTGCTTGCTTGCTCAAAAAAACACGACCGTCGGCCATGTCCTCTATTACCGTATCAACATCAACCCCGCGATTTTGTGCCACTTCATCCACAAAAATCGTATAAAGCTGATCGACTTGATCTTGAATGTACTCTTTCCCTTCTTTTGTAAGAGGCGCATTACTGCTTGCTATGCGCTTGTACTTGCCCGCTGTGATTTCAGTGGTCTTGATCCCTTGCGATTCCTCAGCTTTCGAGTAATCTGTGTGTGTTGCGACAACACCGATTGACCCGATTTGGGTTGTATCAGATGCCGCCACAACGCCATCAGCAGCCGACCCGATCCAATACGCCGCGCTTGCTATCGTGCCGTCAGCAAATGCCATAACCGACTTTTGTGTCTTTGCGTCTCGGATTACGCTTGCAAGATTTTGCGTGCCGTCCACCGTGCCGCCAGGTGAATCGATATGCAACAAAATAGAATTTACTTTTGGATCAGAAAGAGCGGTTTTTATATCGCGCTCTATTAATTGGGTAGATGTGCCGCCGGATATTTGCGAAAACATATTCATCCGCTTGCCGATAACGCCGTGAATCGGTATTACCGCCACGCCATCTTGCACTGTATAACCTTGCGGCTCGTTTGCTAATGGCTTACCTAGACGCGCTTCAACCGCAGCTATATTAATGTGCTCGTTGCGGGCATGCGCCGCGTAAACGCTTTGAATTTCGTTTAGGATTTCAGGCTGAATTGCCCAGGGTGCATTGATTACATCAGAAAGCCGCATAGCCGCCAACCTTTATGGATTGGTGGCACAATAACGGCTAAGCGCTAGTAATTACAGGCAAATATCGTAATTTTATATTTGCAATTACTTCCAGAACTTTAACGTCTCTGTATCAGGCGTTAACCCGCGCACATTGCCTTGCGCGTCAGTAAATGTCACTCGCACCCAATAAACGCCTGGGGCTGTTATCCCGCCTGAATCTGGAATATTTACCGTCATATCATTAACATTCAATGTGATCTGCCCAGATCCGGACGTTAACACTAACGACTCCTCTGTTTCTGAATGCGTTAATTGCACGCTTGCACTAACAACATCGGACATCGTGAAGCCTGTTCCTGGCGTTAATGTAACGGTAACATCCGTATTAATATATAATTTTGTCATACACTTACCACTATATTAAAATCGCCAGAATAGTCGACAATTATTGAATTCTCTATATGCGAACACCGAATATTATTCGCCGCCTCGCTTACATTTATATCAAGAACATCATAAATGCAATTAATAACTGTTTCATTTAAACTCACCACAACCTCTATAGCTGCCTGTATCTGCCGAGCAACATTCGCATCAAAAAAACTGCTTGAATTCTCATAGATTGTTGTTTGATCTACCTGTGTGACGCCCGTTGTTAGATTTCCTGAATATATCAATGATTCATTAATATATACATTGTCAAACAATAAAGAATAATTGCTATTTACTTCACCGCTATAAAATGTCGCCGCATTTTCGTGTGCGCTTGCCTGGGTGATATTCTCCCCGCTGGCAAAAATTGCGCCAGGGTAAAACGTCTGCGTATTTGCATAACTGCTGTTTTGATCTACATCTACCGCGCCCGTCGTTACATCTCCGCCATAATACACGGCGGAGTTTGAATAAATACCGTCTTGTGTTATTGATGCCGCGCCAGCAGTAACCACGCCCGGATAAAATGCCGCGCTATTACTGAATGCGCCATCTTGCGTAACTGTTATAGCACCAGCCGCGCTTACATCTCCAGCATAAAATGCGTTAGTATTTGAATAAATATTCGATTGCAGTACTGTTACCTCGCCCGGCGTAACGCTTCCTGAATAAAAAACGCCATCATTCGCAAAGACACTGCTCTGAGCAACAGTTACCTCACCAGCAGTCACGCTACCGGACAAAAATGCCGATTCATTCACATAACCGCTGCTTTGTGTTATCGTATATGCTGGCGTAACAGCCCCAGCAAAGAACGTTGCAGAATTTGTATAACTGCTGCTTTGCGTTACTGTTACCGCTCCAGGCGTTACAGTTCCAGCATAAATGGAGTCAGACTCTGTAAACAGGCTTGACTGTGTAATCGTTTGATTTAATTCTTCTTTAAATGTTGCTACTGCGCTCGACCATGTGCCAGATGTTGATAGTGTCGCGCCGTAGTTAACACTTGCTGTGCTGCTTACTATCTTTGTTGCAAGCGATGTGTTGTTGCGCGTTGATGCACTGCCACCAGTTGACGCAGCTTCCAATATCTCAGCGGACCCGTTATTGTGCGACGCCCAGGTATATGTGTTGATATTAGAAAACATCGCCACCACAAGCTCATTTGCTTGCGATAGCGTGCCGGTTAAGCCGCAAGTACCAGCAGTTCCGGTTCCTGTATTCGAGTTTATTTTATCTAATGGCGATGCTGAAACGATTCCAGACCATTCAGAGGCGCAGCCTGCAAACTTATTCGATACGCCCAAAGTCCATGTGTGTACCGTCGGCTCTGATGCGCCAGCGATTTTGTAATAGATTGCGCCATCGATTCCAGCGCCATTGCCGCTATTAGTTGCTAACGACCATTCAGAAGGCGTGCCGGTAACTTCTGTGTCGCCTCGCCAACTGAAAACCGCAACAAGAAGATTGCCTTGTGTTGGTGTTGATGGATAGGTGAACGTAACGGACGTGCTAGCAGCACCTCCGTTAGTGTTTCTCTGTGCCGTTAATTCAGAAATGGCCATTTATATTTACAGCGTAAATATTCCTGATGCGTTCCATGTTACCGTTATATTTCCGCCGTTCGGAGTAACTGGCAAACCAGTAAAACTGGTGTCAAGATAAGCAATTAATCGCCATGTGGTATTAGCTCCGGCATTTTTCCTATAGAGAACAATTGCTTCTACTGTAGCACCGCTCACTGATGAAAACGTGACATCAGCACCATCAAAAGTGCCGTTAGTATATGACTTTGTTGCCCCGACCTCGACATCAGTACCAACCACGCCCGACAAAGACGAATAAAATTCATGGGCGCTGCTATATGTATATGTCCCTGTATCAATCAAAGCAGCCCAAACGCCTGTTGATCCGGTTCCATCTAAATCACTATCGGCGCTATTTTGCAAAAGAGCCTCTTTCCATTTTGGATATATTGCATTTGCCATTTATTACTCCTGTTTATGTTTGCTGCGGAAGTGTTTCGGTTTGTTGGTTTGGATCAATGGATAAACCGGCATCATCCATCATTTGTTTTTCCTTCATCCGCTGATTGATGTTAGCTTCCCAATCTCCACCATCATAAGCCGCCGATTCTTTTTCGAGCGTTGACACACCGGCATTTATTCGCTTAATTGCTGCGTTGATTTCTTTTTCAGGATCAATGCTTCCTGGCCCGTCTCCGATCCAAAGTGCCCTTGTGTATGCCTGCTTAAGTCTTGGATCAGCAAAAAATCCAGGCGCAGGAATGCGGCCTAATGCCACGGCTTCTTCAAACCAAAGATTTTTAATCGGCTCACAAAAATATGTGGCCATGAAATCGCGCCTAACCCGTACAATGCGCCAAAAATCAAGCAACGCTGCACGGCTGGCTGAATAGCTGCTTGAAAAATGTTTTACAAGTATTTCAAATGGGATTTCTAACGCTGGCCCGATCTGCTTAAGCATTGCCAAAAAGAAAGGATCAAAATTAGCATTGGGGCGGCCAAGATTTGGAACGCTAGCTTCCTCTCCTGGCATTAGATTGATAACGTTGCCGGGTGAATCTACGCTAATCTTGCCGTCCCATTCGCTTGATCGGTTTATATAAGATTGCTGGCTTTGCTCATTCAGCACGCTACTGAACGCATCCGCGTCCATCTTAAGAAATACCGCAAACGCAGCGGAAACAACAGCCGCTTGAAGCTCTGCATCAGAATATCTTGATAGCTGTTTTAGGTGCTCAATAACTGGCGCAAGGTATGGGACTCCGCGCATTTGCCCTGGTCGTTTACGCTCGAATAGGTGTATGACATTTTTGCGCCCCTCTTTGCCGTATGCCTGAATAGTTATCCATTCCTGACCGGAAACACGCAACGCGCCCGGATGTTTCTTTGCAATGTCGTAGCTTACCGCCGCGCCGTTTTCGTCAAGCGCGATACCTGAGATTTTTTTCTCTGAATCTTGCGCGTTTTTTTCATTACAGAGTCGATCCGCTTCAACAATCTGTATCGCTAATTGATACGGCATTCTGTCTCTAATCGATGGCGTAATCGCTAACACATCACCGGATTCAAGCATTGACCGCAGCGCCAAACTTTGCAGCCCGTAAAAATTCATGGTTCTGGTCGCGTCGCATTCGTAACTGTTTGCCCATAACTGCCATTCTGCCTCTACTAACCTTTTCCACTCGCCAGCTTGTTCATCACTCCACCCAAGCGTATTCGCGTCCGGATTAGATTGCATCGACAAACCGGTTCCGATTACATTTGATACAACGGTATTGATTGCTGATCCACCGACAGGCGCATTCCTGGCCAAATCTCGTGATCTTGCTCGTAGTGTCGGCAAATCTAGAATGATGTCTGAATTTGCATCGCCGCCGTATGGGTTCCAGTTCTGCAAGGCTGCGCGGCTTCTTGATGCGCCGTTATAGCCTCCAAGCAAGGCCAACGCTTCACGCTGCTGCAATCTTCGCATTGCTTCTTTGGGCGAAAATACAGCAATGGCGCGATCAATAAAATTCATTTTTGCCATGTTACCACCCTGGGCAAATTGTGCGAGTGCGTGGCGTACCGCTTGCAAATGCAGAAAGCGCTTTCACTTTCTCATCCCACAGCTTTATGCCTTCGCGGATTTCTTGCAGGTTTGCTCGCGTCATTCTGCGCCCTGCTATTTCGTATGCTTGACCCAAGAGTACTTTTTCCTCTGCATCAAGATAATTTTGGAGTCTTGCTTCTGCTTGCGCTAGTGTAATTCCGGCCATACTTTCCTCCATTTTGGAGGAAAATTATTATATTTTATAACGCATTAACAGCCTTCTTTCGTAAAAAACGATACACAGTATCTTGGCAAATACCCGCTTTTTTGCCAGCTTCTCTCGCTGACATACCTTGCCGCATCAATTCAAGTACAACATTTTTCGCTTGTGCGCTTTCTCGCCTGGAAATATGGCCTATGTAATACCGACCGCCTCCATAATAAACCCTGACCGCTTTTTCTTCTTTCTCCAACAACACCGACACTTCGCCGGTAAACTTTTCGCCTAAAATCTGCTTCACTCGATCAAAAATATCATCCACGACATCTTTTTTCATCGAAACCTCGCAAAAGTGTTTATGTTGATCTTGCCAGCCGATACCGACATCGATACCTTTTTTTCTGTGATTGCTTGCTCTAGCCTTAGCCAGTCCGCCTCAGTAAAACGATGCGCTCTGATTGTCGCGTGATGCAGTGCTGAATATGCGTACACAAGCGTATCAAGCGGCTCGTTGCGAACTCCTGGTTTTTTCTCGTATCTGCGTTTATTTGGGTTATATGATTCGCTGACAATTCCGGCAAAATATTCGTCTGTCAATTGGTTGCTGAAATGCAGCGTTATTTCTTCCGGCTCTTTGCCAGCGTCGTTTTGTAATCGCGCAAACAAATGATGTTTAATTTCAATCGTCCCCACGCTGTGAAGTGTTACGCCTCGCTTATCAAGCACGCCCTTCCATGTCACATCTTGCATACTTCCCTTGCTCAATGGCTGCGCGTTAATTTTCACCGCTCCGTGTATTGCTATCGGGCACTGAATAAGCTTTGATCTCACAAAGTTTTTAACGGCTTCCCCGCGATGGCCGCCGGTATCAATTGCGCTTGCAATCACTCTTAGTTCAGCGCCAGATACATGCTCAATGTTTCGATTTAATAAATCAGTCAAATCATTCCAAACCTTATCTTCTGCCGGATCTCCTGGTAATTCGACATAATCGATTACCCACGCATGTAAATTCCTGCCCCATCCAATAATATGAACCGCTAGCCTGTTGTCTTGAGTATCGATTCCAGCCGTCAGAAATAAAACGCCGCTTGGACATAATCGCAAACTGTAACTTTCTGCCCTTTCCTTGATAGCCTCGAAGCTTACTTTTTGAATCGTGCGCTTCCATGTTCTTGCAAGCCGAGTATTGTAGAAAACAATCATCATGGAATCATTGCCAGCCTCTTGCGCTTTCTTGGCTGTTTCGTACTCATCCATTAAATCAGCCCATGCCAACCAACCATAGGGCTGATACATTGCGCTTGCCTTGAATGATTCCACTTCAGCGTTTTGAATTTCCGCCTCCGACCATAAGCCGCGCCTGAACATTTGCGGCTTGTCAGATTCCTTGTGCATTGCGCCGCACGATTCGCACGGATACAAAACTAAGCCGTCATCAGTACGGACCAGGTTTTCAAAGATCAATTCTTGCGGATGCCCACAATGAACACATTCCGCCAATGCTCGGCGCTGTGTACCAAATCGATACAATTCATCAATTTTTGATTCTCCGTCAATTGTTGGGCTTGAGTAAAAAAATGATTTTCTGTTATACGTGAATGTCGTCTGCCGCGCTTTTGCCAGCTTGATAGGGTCGCCTTCGCCGTCAACGTTCGCTTCGCATCGATCAACCTCATCTACTGCAACACGCCGCGCAGGAACCTCTGCCAGATTTGCCGCGCTACCAGCCGTCGCGATGAACAAAGTCCCGCCTTTGTACTCTTTTGTATCAATATTATTGATTGCTGATCGTGAATTTGGTTTCGCAACACGCTCACGCAACACGTCAACCGCTGCAATCGTTTTGTCGATCCTTGCCGCTAGTCGTTTATGTAGCTTGCCTGTCGGCATTAGCCAAAGAAAGTTACTCGGAGACTGATGTACTGTTGATCCAAACCAGTTCAAACAAACCTGCGTTTTGAACATCTGAGAAGCAACCATTGCAACAACTTCCTTGCATGGGTGAGAATCTGACAAGCACCTCATGATTTCCCGTGCGTGCGGTGTCCGATCTGTTCGATAATTACCGTATTCATTTGAACCGGAACTTTTCGGTATTACCATAAATCGATCTGACCAATCGTCAACTGTCAAATCTAAATCCGGCAGCAAACTCGCTTGAAGTGAATCGTATGCTTTTGGATAACAGATCATTCGATAATTGGTAATCTAGCAAACTGCTCAAGCATTGACCGTAATTCCTTTTGAATCAGCGCCTCAATTTCTTGTATCGATTCTTTACCGATCACATCCGGCGCAATTCTCCTTGAGCATGCCATTACTCCATCACGAAATTGTCGGCCTCTTTCAAATATCAGTTTTTCTACTTGCTCTTTTTCGACAAGCGCCCCGACAAACCTCTCATGCTCCGCCGCCGCTTGTAATGCCGCCGCTTTTTCTCTTAACGCCCGCGCATTGCGAAACAAAACCTCTGCATCGTCTGTTTCCAAGTCCAATTGCGTCGATTTAACATCCCAGGTTAATTCGGTTAATCCTTTTTCTTCTATGATTTTATTAACTTTTTCTTTTTCTTCCGCGCCGACTTTTTCATTAAATGAATTGTTTAGGCTTGCGGTTAACCTAATTCGCGCGTCAGACTCAGCAACTAACACAAATTTTTCATCAGGAGTTAACACTAACCGATTATCTCGCGCCCATTTCGACACCATCGGCTTACTCACACCTTTATATTCCGCATATTCCGTGCGTGTTAACTGATTATTAACCTGTTCTGTCATTATTTACCCATAAAGTAGATTACGGTTAACCTGTTTTAAAAATTCGCTCGCTAGAATTTAAACGGGGTTCGAATTACCA
>Ga0208546_1000082_pt1 | contig 41818 bp, 31 predicted proteins | sample DEB19_08_DNA_4_FD_184528 | JGI IMG/M metagenome (GOLD analysis project Ga0208546, IMG submission 184528) | Aqueous microbial communities from the Delaware River and Bay under freshwater to marine salinity gradient to study organic matter... | ecosystem: Environmental > Aquatic > Marine > Coastal...
CTAATTGAGGATATTTATATTTCCACCTTATCTTTCATTGGCATAAATTCGCGACTTAACAAGTATGTTATTATGGTTGATGTTTTGTTAGGCTTACAATGGGGCGATGAAGGGAAAGGAAAGATTGTAGATTTCTTTGCTCCCCAGTATGATATCATAGCAAGATTCCAGGGTGGTCCAAATGCTGGACATACACTCTATATCAAAGGAGAAAAAATAGTATTGCATCAAATTCCTTCCGGCATCTTTCATGAAAATACAGTCAACCTGATCGGCAATGGAGTGGTATTGGATGCAGTCACGTTGAAAAAAGAGTATGACAAGGTTGCTGCATTTGGTGTAGATGGAAAGAAAAACCTATTTATTTCTGAACGCACCCATCTCATTCTTCCAACCCACAGGGCATTGGACAAGGCTTCAGAGTTGTCTAAAGGAAACGAGAAAATAGGATCTACTTTAAAAGGGATTGGTCCAGCGTATATGGACAAAACCGGCAGAAACGGATTGCGTGTGGGTGATTTACTCGATAAGAATTTTACAACACAATATATCAAACTCCGTCTCAAACATCAAAGGTTGTTGGATTCATTTGGATTCAATGAAGACATCAGTGAATGGGAAGAAGAATTCTTCGAGGCCATTGAATTCATGCGCAGTTTGAAAATTGTAAATGGTGAATACTTCATCAATGAAAAAATTGCATCCGGCAAAAAAGTATTGGCAGAAGGTGCGCAGGGTAGTATGCTTGATGTTGATTTCGGAACCTTCCCCTTTGTAACCTCATCCAATACCATTTCAGCTGGTGTTTGTACAGGGTTGGGAGTAGCTCCTCAAAAAATTAAAGATGTGATTGGCGTCTCTAAAGCATATTGTACACGGGTTGGTAGTGGGCCATTCCCTACTGAACTCCATGACGAAACAGGAGAGCGCTTGAGGAAAATTGGCAATGAGTTTGGCGCTACAACCGGAAGACCCCGTCGATGTGGTTGGATTGATCTGGTTGCCTTGAATTTTGCTTGTATGGTAAATGGCGTTACAAAAATTGTAATGACCAAATCTGATGTGCTGGATGCTTTTGAAGAATTATCGGTTTGTACCAGTTATGGTATTGAAGGAAAAGAAGAAAAATCTGTTCCTTACCAATTGAATAAAGTGAATATTGACCCTACTTATAAGAAATTCAATGGCTGGATGACCGATATTTCAAAGATCAAACAACATGCAGATTTACCTGCTGCCATGAAAGTTTATATCGATTTTATCAATCAATATCTGGGTGTTCCAGTTACACATATTTCAAATGGACCGGAAAGAGATCAATTGATCACTGTTTAATCATTGGTATTTTTCGAGAAAAATATTTTTAAAATATTTGGTGAAATAAAAAAGTCTCAGAAATTTTACAGTGAAATTTCTTGTTGATTATGGCAAAGTCTGAAAAAGAGAAAAAGGTTGGCAAAAAAGTTACCGGCGAAACTTCTGGATTAAAAGCTGGTAAGCCCGCTGCGAAATCAAAAAAGCAGGACGAGGATGATGATTTTGATGAAGAGGATGATAAGCCTCTGAAAAAATCAGCAAGTGCTCGTGATGAAGATGATGATGCAGATGATGTCGATGATGATTGGGAGCAAGTGGAGGAAGATGAAAATTGGGATCCTGACTTCGATGAATTTGATATACCTAAATCAAAAACAAAAAAATCTGGTGGTGGAAAGAAAGCCTCAGATGATGATGACCTTGGCATCGATGATGAATTCAAGGATCTTGGATTTGACGACTATGATGGTGGCGGCGGATTTGATGACGAAGACGATTTCTAGTTATTGCTTACTTTTCTTTTTCTTGTCATTTTTTACTGGAGCAGGCTGTTGCTGAACAATGGGTTGGGGCGATGGGAAACCGTCCAATGATTTATCTGCTTCTTCCATCATCATTTGAATCGATCGTTTCAGAATCTTTTCTTGTTCGCTTTTAAAGGTTTCAATTTTATTATTTGGAATTCTGATAAGATATTCAGCATTAGATACTTTTTCGTTGAATTGAGGATTCCATCTGTTGAAACTGGACTGTTCCAAATCAAGCAGCTCAACGATGGCTTCACCCATGTATCTTCCAGAGATCTTGATGCTATCCAAATCCGCGAGCTCATTTGCTGGGATAACTGAATGTTGAATTTTGTTTTGTAGCCCTGTGGTTTCACTGCCCTGGCCCTCAAAAATATAATGAGTAGCTATAAATTTTTTCACGTGGTTTCTTGATTCTGCCGGAAGATCATTTTGAATTTCCCAAAAGTCCTTTTTATCATTTCTCTTGATGATGTTATCCAATCTTGCCGGCCCGCCATTGTACGCTGCAACCACCAAGAGCCAGTCTCCCAACTGCTCATAGAGCATCGACAGAAATCTTGCTGCAGCATGAGTACTCTTGGTCAGGTCGGTTCTATCGTCAGCTATTTTTGATACAGTTAATCCGAGATCTTTGGCGGTTCCCGGCATGAGTTGCCAGGGGCCCACTGCTCCAGCAGATGAAAGTGCAGTTGTTTTCAGATCAGATTCTATGACAGCGAGGTATTTTAGTGTTGGGGGAAGGTGATAGCGGTTTAATATTTTTTCTATAGCCAGAAAATATGGAGCTCCCCAGGTTTTCATTTTCATCAATCTTTCCTGGTGAACAGCGAGATAATCTTTTACAAATCCAATGGCTCTTGGATTCAATTCATCCCATGCAATGTTTTTCTTGAAACCAGTATCGGATAGTGGTTTGGTTTGTGCTTCTGCTTGCAGCATGCAACATGTTAACAAAGCGAGTATGAGCAGTTTACTTGTACGCATGTTGATATTCCTTCAAGGCCATGTTTGAGAATTGAAGAAGTTTGTCTTCTTCCAATTTATTTGAAAGTACCTGAACGCCAAAAGGCATGCCGTTGGAATGTTTGAACAATGGCAAGCTGATGCCTGCAATTCCGGCTAGGTTTGCATATACTGTATAGAGATCGCCTAAAAACATCTCAACTGCATCGTTGCTTTTTTCACCAAATTTAAAAGCAGTTGAAGGCGTTGTTGGCATGATGATCAAATCATATTGCTCAAAAACTTGTTTAGTTTTATCAAAGATAAGTTTTCTGATTTGTTGCGCTTTTGAAAAATAAGCATCATAATATCCTGTACTCAACACAAAAGTCCCGAGCATAATTCTTCTCTTCACTTCTTTTCCAAAACCTTTTGATCTTGTCTTCTTATACAGGTCATTCAGGTTTTCAACATCATCTTTAGTCCTGAACCCAAATTTTACTCCATCATATCTTGAGAGATTAGACGATGCTTCAGCAGTTGTAAGAATATAATAAGCAGGTACAATATAATCGAGGTATTTAAAGTTTACAGGTTCAACTTTATGTCCGTCTGCTTGTAAAGTTTGAATCATGTTTTCAAGTTTCTTTTTGATTTCCTTGTCCAATGATGGATGTTCAAAACATTCTGGGAAATATGCAATCTTGAATTTGCTTGTTGCTACCATCAATGTGGCGTAATCTGGAACTGAAGAGTCACTGCATGTTGAATCAAATTCGTCTTTCCCTGCAATGACACCTAAAACGATTGCAGCATCTTCAACGGACGTTGAGAAAATTCCAATCTGATCAAATGAAGAAGCGTATGCCAGCAATCCGTAACGGGAAATTCTACCATATCCAGGTTTCAATCCAATGATGCCGCAAAAATCTGCCGGTTGTCGGACGGAACCGCCTGTATCTGACCCAAGACTGACCATGCACAATGCGGCTTGAACTGCAACTGCAGACCCACCGGATGATCCACCTGGTACCCTTGACTCATCCAAAGCGTTTAAAACTTTTCCATGCGCTGAATGTTCGTTGGACGATCCCATTGCAAATTCATCACAGTTTAAATTTCCTATGATGATTGCGTCTTCGTCAAGAAGCTTTTGAATTGCAGTAGCGTTGTAAATGGCTATATAGTTCTCTAGCATCTTAGAAGCAGCGCCAACATGGTGGTCTTTATAACAGAGTACGTCTTTGATGCCAACAACTACTCCGAACAATCTTCCCCAGGTATGGGGGTTGGATAATTTTGCATCCAAGGTTTTTGCTCTCTGCAATGCTTCTTGCTCAAATACTTCAATAAATGCGTTGAGGTGTTTTTTCTCCTCTATTTTTTTCAGATAGGATGATACGATTTCAGTGCAGGTGAGTTCACCGCATGACAATCTTGTTCGGAGTTCCGATATAGAAGTGTGTTCGTACAATCTTAACGTAAGAAAAGGATTATTAGCTTGCTTGCTGGTTGTCTTTTTCTTTCATGCCGTCTTCAATTTCTTTCTTCACATTCGACTTGGCATCGTTGAACTCTCTGATACCCTTTCCGAGTCCGCGCATGAATTCAGGTATTTTACGACCCCCAAAAAGGATCAATACTGCCAGTATGATAAAAATCCATTCAGAACCTCCAGGCATTGCAAGCAAAAAATCGCTATGGAACATCATAATCTTGTGTTTTTGATCAATAACAAATGTAATGTTTTTTTAATCGAATCCCTTGAGTACAGTGCACAAAAAATCCCGCCGGTGGGCGGGATTAACAGAATATTGTCATTGAGTTTATTTAACTCTTTTTTCCTTGATCCTTGCGCTCTTGCCGCTTCTTGTTCTCAAGAAGTACAATTTAGCTCTACGAACCTTACCGGTTTTGTTCAAAACAATTGATTCGATGTTTGGTGAAGCAACAGGGAATGTTCTTTCAACCCCAACACCATCAGAAATTTTTCTAACTGTGAAGGTAGCTGTGCTTCCTTGCCCCTGGCGCTTGATCACATCTCCTTTGAAACTCTGGATTCTTTCTTTGTTTCCTTCAATGATCTTATAGTTGACGGTGATGTTATCACCTGCTTTGAACGAAGGGTGGTTCGTTTTTGGACTCAACTGCTCATGTACGAACGCGATAGCTTGATTCATAACCAAAATTTTGGACGGCAAAGTTAAGGAAATAGGGTTTTATGGCAAAATCATGTTTATCTCGCCACGTTTACAGCTCTTTTTTCACGAATAACCGTTACCCTGATTTGGCCGGGATAGGTCATTTCCGTCTGGATCTTTTGTGCCATTTCAAAGCTGAGTTTTTCGCTTTCGCCATCAGTTACCTTGTCGGCCTCTACGATTACCCGAAGCTCTCTTCCGGCCTGGATGGCATATGCCTTTTCAACCCCATTATAGGTCATGGCCAGGTTCTCAAGGTCCTTGATACGCTGGATATATTGCTGCATGATCTCTCTGCGTGCACCCGGACGGGCACCGCTGATGGCATCACAAGCCTGGATAATAGGTGAAATCACATATTGCATTTCAGTTTCATCGTGGTGGGCTGCAATGGCATTTACCACAGCTGGGTTCTCGCCGTATTTTTCTGCAAGTTTTCCTCCCAACAATGCATGGCTCAATTCAGTTTCTTCATCCGGAACTTTTCCAATGTCATGTAACAAGCCAGCTCTTTTGGCAAGCTTTGGATTTAACCCAAGTTCCGATGCCATGATGCCACATAAATTGGCAACCTCTCTGCTATGCATCAACAGGTTCTGACCATAAGATGATCTGAACCTCATTTTACCAACGATGCGCACCAATTCTTTATGTAAACCATGTATACCTAATTCGATGATGGTTCTTTCACCAATTTCTACAACCTGTTCTTCCAGTTGTTTGCGGGTCTTTTCTACCACCTCTTCAATACGTGCTGGATGTATTCTTCCATCACTTACAAGTCGTTGTAGTGAGAGACGAGCAATCTCTCTTCTGAGTGGATCGAAGGAGGATAAAATGATGGCCTCTGGAGTATCATCCACAACCAAATCCACGCCTGTAGCAGCTTCTATCGCACGGATGTTTCTTCCTTCTCTACCGATGATCTGTCCTTTGATCTCATCACTTTCCAACTGAAACACGGTTACCGTGTTTTCAATGGTTTGTTCAGCAGCAGTTCTTTGAATGCTTTGAATGACAATTTTTCTTGCTTCCTTGTTTGCTTTTTGTCTTGCATCTTCAATGATTTCCTGCTGTAGAGAAAGTGCCCTTGTTTGGGCCTCCTGTTTTAAGCTTTCAATCAACTGTGTCTTTGCATCTTCTGCACTTAGACCTGCAATTTTTTCCAGTTTACGAATGTGCTCCTCTTGGTGTTTTTCAAGCTCTGATCTTTTCTGATTAACAACCTCAATTTGTCTGTTCAAATGATCTTTGATCGAATCATTTTCTTTGATTTGTTTGTCGAGCTGCTCTGATTTTTGGTTGATGGATTGTTCTTTCTGTTTGATCCTGTTCTCCGCATCATTGACTTTGCGGTTTTTTTCCAAAACCTCCTTGTCATGCTCAGCCTTGAGTTGAACAAACTTTTCTTTCGCTTCCAGTAACCTTTCCTTCTTTAAATTTTCTGACTTAACATTTGCGTCTGCCAGGATCTGCTCTGCTTTTCTTTCTGCGTCTTCGATTTTTGCTTTTGAGTTCTTACCGAAAATTCTACCCAAAAGGAGTCCTAATACAATGGACACGATCCCTGTTATAATGGGTATGATGAGTTGCGATTCCATGAATAATTGTTTTTTTCTGTTTCATAATCAATCCCTTCGAAATAATCTTCATACGGGGGCAATAGTGACGAAGTTAACGAAAAAAGCCCTAAAACCCTCGTTAAAAATGAAGCCACTTGCCCTGGAGGGCTTTGTCAAGAATCGACTCAATCGATTGAAAATCAATATCTAAAGATGTGGGTTGGGACTTGTTGTCTTTGCTGTTTTGCTCGGATACCAGTGAAAGTAGTACCATGGCAAGATAGTCTTGCATGTCTTTGCCAGCATATTGGGATTTATAGGTTGCTAACTGGTCGTTTAGCTTTTTTGCCATTTTTCTGACAGTTTCCTCTTCCACAGCATCGATTTTAATCCGATAGCTGCGATCCCCGATCACAATATTTATGGGTATCAAATTTTGCATTTTATTATTAATTATTTATGTTTATGCACAATTTATTCACTATCCAACGAAAAACCTGAACCACATTGAATGAATTGAACCATTGCTTGCCACATGTTTGCTAAAACCAAAACACATACGTTTATCGACAACTTAACGGTTGAGGTAGATGATGCAGTATCATCTCCCATCCATGTTGTATTGCTTAGTGAAGATGGTAAAATCTGTTGTAAAACTCAAAAGTTAATTTCCACAAGAAGCAGTTCAATTTGCATAGAAGGACTCAGTGAATTGCCCTATGGTGTTTATACCTTGCAATGCATTCAAGGCGATGAAATGGTGGAATGCAAAGCAGTGAAACGCATTTAATGTTGATCGCCTAAGTGTGCAATGCACTTGTCAATTTCCTTGATGTATTCGTTGATCTTTTTTTCCAAAGCCAATTTTGCTTCTTTTGAATCGTCTGTTTCAGCAACTTTCATCATGTTCAACTGAAGCGACATCTGATCATTTTTTTCTTTTAGATTTTCTGCTTCAGTATGTAGGTCATGCAATGATTTTTTTAATTTCTCATTCTCTCTTTGCAAACCATTGTACTTGTCAACCAACAACAGCAGTTTGTCTTGTATTTTTTTAATATGTTCTTGAGGAGTCGACATTATTTTCTGATCTCAGCTTGAAACTGCTTTTCAATTTGTGTTGTGATCTTGTTCATCATCTTTTCAATTTCTTCATCCTTCATGGTTTTGCTCTCATCCATGAAGACAAAATTCATTGCCAGTGATTGTTTGTCTTTCCCCAATTTTTCGCTTTTAAACACATCGAAAAGTCCGAAGCTTCTGAGCTGTGGGATTGACAATGAAGTTAATGTTTTTTCAATTTCGGCATATGTCAATGTTGTGTTTGCAACAAACGATAAATCGCGGTGTACTGAGGGAAATTTTGAAATTTCTTTATAACGTATGTTTGATTTTCTTGAAGCATCCATCCAATTTTTCCAATTGATATCTGCATACCAAACAGGGATTTTTATGTCGTATTGTTTCAACAACTGCTCATTGGGCTTGGAAATATTCACCAATGTTTTGCCTTCAAGACTTCCTTCCAACACGACATCAAATTTTGAATGAGTTGACTGTTGAAATGAAATAGGTTGGATGCCTGATTGTTGTCCGAGTGATTTGATTACTCCTTTCAGAAAAAACAAATCAGCATCTATTTCTTTGTTGTTCCAAGAAGCAGATTTTATAACGCCGGTGGTAAACAATGCAAGGTGATCCTCCTCTTTGTATTCTTTGTTTGAAAGTTGATAGGTTTTGCCAAATTCAAACAATTTCAAATTTTCATTTCGGTGATTGATGTTGCGTGAGATGGTTTCCAGTCCTGTTTCCAACATGGTCAAGCGCAACATATCTAATTCTGAACTTAGGTTATTGAGCATTCTGACAGAAGACTTCAATTCTTCGTCAGTATACAATTTGCTGTTGGTGATAGAATTGTTCAGCATTTCATTGAAACCCATTCCAGTAAGAAGTCCTGCAATTTTTTCACGTGAAGCGTGGTCATTGTTTCGATTGGAGGTTGCAGGTGTAATGGTTATGCTGGATGGGATCTCTATATTATCAAATCCATCAATGCGCATAATTTCCTCAACCAGATCTGCTGGGATGTGAACATCTGTTTTATGGGATGGAACTTTAACGGTGATGCTGTCGGATGATTCTTCCAACTTTTCAAAACCCATATCCATCAAAATATTTTTGATGGTCGATGGTGCATAAGATTTTCCACTGAGCTTTTTCACATATTCGAATGGAAGTTGGATGATCGGCTGCTGCAAGGGCGTAGGATATACATCCACAAGAGATGCATCCATTTTTCCACCTGAAATTTCCAATATCAGTTGCGCTGCTTTTTTCAATACTTCAAAAGTCTGACCGATGTCTACACTTTTTTCAAAATGCATCGCAGCATCTGTTCTGAGTTGATGTCCAAAAGAAGTTTTGCGAATACTAACCGGGTGAAACCAGGCGCTTTCTAAAAAAATGTTTTTGGTCTGTGCTGAAACCCCAGAATCCATCCCACCAAACACACCACCCATGCACATCGGCTGTTCTTCACCATCACAGATCATCAAATCAGTTTCATTGAGTTTTCTTTCTTTTTCATCCAAACTCTTAAAGATGGTTCCTTTGGAAAGATTTTTTACTCGAATAGCAGAACCTTTTATTTTATCAGCATCAAATGCATGCAATGGTTGTCCTGTATCATGCAAAATATAATTGGTGATGTCTACGATTGAATTGATAGGTCTTTGTCCAATGGCCTTTAAACGTTGTTGCATCCAAATGGGTGAAGAAGTTATTTGAACACCTGAAATAAAAGCTCCTGCATATCTTCTGCAATCTTCCTGGTTTTCAATTGTCACATTGATAGGACAGGGCTTTGATTCAGTTGCTTCAACCGATTTCAACCGTATGATAGGTTTGATGTTGCTTCCTTCGTGGTGGTTCAACCAGGTGCAAATGTCTCTCGCTACCCCAAAATGACTCATCGCATCACTTCTGTTTGGAGTAAGTCCAATAGAAATAATATGATCTTCATAAGGATTAAAAAGACTTGAAACAGCAATGCCAACAGGGGTTTCAGCTGGTAGAACTTTAATTCCGTTGTGATCTGTTCCCAATCCGATTTCATCTTCCGCACAAATCATGCCCTGGCTCTCAATGCTTCTTATTTTAGCTGCTTTCATGGTGATCGGATCACCTGTGGTTGGATAAATCGTTGTTCCAACGGGTGCTACAATCACTTTTTGTCCAACCGCTACATTGGGTGCACCACAAACAATCTGAAGAGGTTGTCCATGCCCTGTGTTTACGGTTGTAATTGATAACCTATCTGCATTGGGATGTTTTTCTACTGTCAGTACTTCACCAGTTATCAAACCTGCAAGGTTTCCTTTGATTTCTTGGTATTCGTCATAACCCTCCACTTCCAATCCTATAGAATTCAAAATCAAATTCAACTTTTCATGTGGAATGGGTTGCTGAAAATAGTCCATCAACCACTTATAAGAAATTGTCATGCAGCAAAGATAAGGCAAGGCCTTAATTGTTAATAGATTGCATAAACTTGTCAATAACCCCAGGTTTTATGTGAAAACCAATGTGTATAGCCTGTTACCAAGAAATGTTTTTTTAAAATGGAGTCCCTTTAGGAGCTGCGTCTTATATTCGCTAACTGGTGCTGGAATTAATATCAAACAACTGATAAGTAGCGTTACATGGATTCAACAAATTTGAACAGGGACAGAAGGAACAGGAGAAAAACAACAACTGATTTTAATGGATTGGCATATGGCAAAGTACCTCCTCAATCAAGAGAATTGGAAGAGGCGGTATTGGGTGCTATCATGCTGGAAAGAGCAGCTTTTGATATTGTCATCAACATTCTAAAGCCTGAGTGTTTTTATGTAGAATCACACCAAATCATTTTCAGGGCCATCGTACGATTGAATGCAGAGAGCAAGCCGATTGATCTTTTGACAGTGGTGGAGGAATTAAAAGCCATGGAGGCGTTGGAACAAGTAGGCGGACCTTATTATATTTCTAAGCTCACCAATGCTGTTGTGTCTGCTGCAAACATTGAAGCGCATGCAAGGATTGTTCAGGAAAAATTCATTCAAAGAGAATTAATCAGGATCAGCAGTGAAATCATCACTGATGCCTATGATGATTCAACAGATGTTTTTGATTTGCTGGATAGTGCAGAGCAAAAATTATTTGAAATAGCCAACGATCAATTAAAAAAAGAATTTGATACACTTGGAAGAAGTGTGATGGATACATTAAACCGCATTGATGAGATGCGCGCAAAAAATGAAGACATCACCGGTGTTCCTTCAGGTTTTCCAACATTGGATAGAACTACCTATGGATGGCAAAAATCCGATTTGATTATTCTTGCTGCTCGTCCATCTGTAGGTAAAACTGCTTTTGCGTTGAACCTTGCCAGGAATGCTGCCATGCATTCTACGAAACCCGCTGCTGTTGCTGTGTTTAGCTTGGAAATGAGTACCAGCCAGCTTGTGCAAAGAATTCTTTCTGCTGAAAGTGAAATCTGGTTGGAAAAAATTTCACGTGGAAGAATGGAAGACCATGAAATGCAGCAGTTGTATAAAAAGGGCATTGAACCACTGACCAATGCGAAAATTTTTATCGATGATTCTGCCGCTTTGAACATTTTTGAATTGCGTGCGAAATGCAGAAGATTAAAAAGTTTACATGATGTTGGATTGATCATCATCGATTATTTGCAATTGATGAGTGGGTCAAGCGAAAACAGAAATTCAAACCGTGAACAAGAAATCAGTACGATCTCGAGAAATTTAAAACAATTGGCAAAAGAACTGCAGGTGCCTATCATTGCACTCAGCCAGTTAAGTCGTGAAGTTGAAAAACGAAAAGAGAACAATAAGATTCCCCAACTCTCAGACCTTCGTGAATCTGGTGCTATTGAGCAAGATGCGGATATGGTTATGTTCCTGTATCGCCCGGATTATTATGATATCACTACCAATGACATGGGAGAAGATACCAAGGGTGATGTGTATGTGAAAATTGCCAAGCATCGAAATGGATCTCTCGAAACAATCAAACTCAAAGCGAAATTATATATCCAGAAATTTGAAGAACAGGAAAGCATTGAGCCATTTGGAAAAGGGTTTCCTCAAGGCGGAAGCTGGAGGCCAGTAAGTGATGATGAGGGTGCGAAATTATTCATTCAAAAAGGCAGCAGGATGAATGATGAACCTGATGCAGACCCTATGGATACTCCATTCTAAAGCACCTGAACAGCTCCATGAAAAGCGAGGCCCCACTTTTTTATCAGTCAGATCTTTCGTCCGATCAAAAAATTATTTCTCTTGATGAGGAAACAAGGAAACATATTGTAACGGTATTGAGAATGAAGGCAGGTGATTTGCTGATGCTCACCAATGGAAAGGGATTGTCTGCAACGGCCACCATTCTGGAAATTGAGAAAAGAAAAGTTACAGTTTCACTCAATCAATTTGAAACCCATCAAAACAATTCCATTAACATTTCTCTTGGAATTTCATTGTTGAAAAACAATGTTCGATTTGAATGGATGCTAGAGAAAGTGACTGAATTGGGAGTATTTGAAATTTTTCCTCTTATATCAGATCGAACAGAAAGACAGCATTTCAGAAAAGAAAGATTTGAACAAATCATCAGAAGTGCATGCTTGCAATCAGAACAATACATCTTTCCTGTTTTGCATGAACCTGTTTCATTAGAGAAACTTATGATTCAAAATAATCTCCCTTCATCACGATTCATTGCACATTGCTATGATTCCGAGAAATCGCAGATCTCAAAAGTTTCAGAAGATTCTATTCTGCTGATTGGACCTGAAGGTGATTTTACACAAAATGAATTGAAGCTTGCAGATGAACACAAGTTTATTCCAGTTTCCTTGGGAAATACAAGGCTGAGAACTGAAACAGCAGGCGTGGTGGGGGTTGCGCTATTGCGCGGATAAAATTTTTCTAACAATACCCGGACCTTCATAAATGAATCCTGTCCATACCTGAACCATTGCTGCACCTTTATCTATTTTATCCTGGTAATCTTTTTTTGTAAAAACACCACCACTCGCAATGATAGGAATATTTCCATTTGTAAGGTGAATCAATTCTGATAAAACAGCATCTGATTTATCTTTTAACGGTTTTCCACTTAATCCACCCGCACCAATTTGTGATGCTTTTTGCTGATTGAATTTACTTAATGCGTTTCTGTCGATCGTTGTATTGCTTGATACCAATCCATCCAACTTCACTTCTTTGCAAATTGCTGCGATATCCATCAATTGCTCAGATGTTACATCAGGAGCAATTTTTAACAGCAGTGGTTTTGGATTTTTTCTGGATTGGTTGTTGTCTTGCAACTTTTGTAAAATCTCAAGCAATGCATCTTTTTCCTGCAATGCTCTGAGCCCAGGTGTATTGGGGGAGCTTACGTTGACAACAAAATAATCCACCACATCAAAAAGTTCATTAAAGCAAATCAGATAATCTTTCCATGCTTCTTCATTGGGAGTGATTTTATTTTTTCCAATATTTCCTCCAATGATCATTGTCCCTTGTCCATTGTCCCTGCCTGTCCGGCAGGCAGGCATTGTCCCTGCCTGTCCGGCAGGCAGGCCTCGTCCCATTTTATAAATGCTCAACCTCTCTTTAATAACTTCAACTCCATCATTATTAAATCCCATTCTATTGATCAGTGCTTTATCTGAAGGGATCCTAAACAATCTGGGTTTTTCGTTTCCAGCTTGCGGAAGGGGTGTGACAGTACCTATTTCAACAAATCCGAATCCCAGCGTTTCCAATTCATTTAAATAGACTGCATTCTTATCAAATCCTGCTCCCAGTCCTAAGCTGTTCCTAAAATGAAGTCCGAATATTTCTTTGGAAAGCGAATCGCCGCTCACCGAAAAAAGTTTTTTTATCAGTGCTTTCACGGGTGGAATTTTACAAACAGCCTTCAACAGGTTCATGGAAAAATAATGTGCCTGTTCTGCTTCTAGAAGGAAAAGTATATTTCTGAGCAACTGATACATATTGGCAAAATTAATCCTTGTATTTCGTAAATTCGAGTAGATCCCTAAAACATATAGTATGCAAGAAGCGTATATCATAGCAGGTTTTCGTACGGCTATTACCAAAGCCAAACGCGGTGGATTTCGATTTACCCGTCCGGATGATTTGGCCATCGAAGTCATCAAGGGATTGATGAAGACCTTACCCCAATTGGATGTGAAGCAGGTTGACGATGTGATTGTTGGGAATGCCATTCCAGAAGCTGAACAGGGTTTGCAGGTTGGAAGAATCATAGCAGCAAGGGCATTGGGACATCATGCCCCAGGCATTACTATCAACAGGTATTGTGCATCCGGATTGGAAAGCATTGCGATGGCAACTGCAAAAATCAGGTCGGGTATGGCCGATTGTATCATTGCAGGCGGTGTGGAGAGCATGACACTTCTCCCCTTTGCTGGATGGAAGACAGTGCCTTCCTATGAGATTGCTTCTGAGGAACCTGATTTTTATTTGAACATGGGGCTGACTGCAGAAGCAGTAGCTGAAAAATATAATGTATCAAGAGAAGAGCAGGATGCATTTGCATTGTCCTCGCATCAAAAAGCAGCGAATGCTATTCAGCAAGGATATTTTAAAAGTGGAATCATGCCCATCACGGTAAACGAAGTGTACTTGGATGAAAAACAGAAAAAGCAAAAAAGAAGTTTTGTAGTGGAAACCGATGAGGGTGTTCGCGCAGATACCAATTTGGAAAGTCTTGCAAAACTAAAACCCGCATTTGCAGTAAAGGGTACAATTACTGCAGGCAATTCATCTCAAACCAGCGACGGCGCTGCCTTTGTATTGGTAGTGGGTGAAAAGATGTTGAAGGAATTGAACGTTGCACCCATTGGTCGTTTGGTACATTGTGATGTGGCAGGTATCAATCCCAGGATCATGGGCGTTGGTCCGATTGAAGCAATTCCTAAAGCATTGAAACGGGCAAACATGTCGCTTGAACAAATCGACTTGATAGAACTTAATGAAGCATTTGCTTCTCAATCACTCGCCATTATCAAAACCCTTGGGTTGGATGTTCAGCGCGTAAATACCAATGGTGGTGCAATTGCCTTGGGGCACCCACTTGGTTGTACTGGTGCAAAACTCACTGTTCAACTCCTGGATGATTTGAAAAGATTGAATAAAAAATATGGTATTGTTTCTGCCTGTGTTGGAGGCGGACAAGGAATTGCAGGTATTTTCGAGCGACTCTAATTTTTGCAATACTGTTGCAAATTTTAAATTTCTTTCATAGCTTTGGTTCTCATTTTTGGAGATGAGGAGCTTATTGCTGATTTTTCTATTTGTTGTTGGCTATCATGCGTTGGCTGCACAATGCACTCATACCATTCGTGGTGTTGTGAAAGATGAAGACCAGAAAACCTTGTTGGAAAAAGCAACTGTCAGCATATTGGAATTGAAAAAAGTCTTGCTGACAGATGCTGCAGGACAATATATTTTTAATGGGTTGTGTCCGGGTGACTATACAATCAAAGTTACACATGCTGATTGCCAGTCGGTAGAAATTCATATTCATCTCAAGGAAGACATGGTGCAGGATTTCACGTTATCTCATACTGAAAACAAATTGAAGGAAGTTGTGGTGGTGGGTGCTGCAACCATGCGCACCGAGGGGATGACAGGTGAATTGAAAGGACGTGAACTTTTGTCAACTAGGGGAGCTAGTTTAGGAGAATCTCTGCAGAAAATTAATGGTGTCACTGTTTTACAAACCGGAAACAATATTTATAAACCTGTTATTCAAGGATTGCATAGCAGCCGAGTATTGATTCTTAATAATGGTATTAGACAAGAAGGACAACAATGGGGGAGTGAACATGCTCCTGAAATTGATCCATATGTTGCGAATCGATTAACAGTTATCAAAGGAGCTGCTTCTGTAAGATATGGTGGCGATGCAATCGGCGGTGTTGTATTGGTTGAACCTAGGTTGTTGCAATACAAGCGTGCTTTGAATGGAGAAGTTAATCTTGCAGCTTTCTCTAACAATCGACAGGGTGTGGTTTCAGCAATGGTTGAAAGTTCATTTGATAAAAAAGAGACAACCTCCTGGCGATTGCAGGGCACATTTAAAAGAGGAGGAAATGCGCAAACACCATCTTATTGGTTGAAAAATTCCGGTTTGGAAGAAGCCAATATGTCTGCATCACTTGGCTGGAGAAAAGCAAACAAAGGAATGGAAGCTTTTTACAGCTTGTTTAATACACGAATTGGAATTTTCAGTGGCGCTCATATTGGTAACTTAACAGATTTGCAAAATGTTATCGCATCACAAGAACCACCGGTGAATATCAGGGATGCTTCATTTTCATATGTTATTGAAAGGCCATATCAGTATGTTCAACATCAATTGTTTAAATGGAAAGGGTATGTTGAACTAGAGAACAATCAAAGGATTAGTTTGACGATGTCAACCCAATACAATGTTCGAAAGGAATTTGATATTGTAAGATCTGAAACGGAGTTGCCGCAACTTCGCCTTGATTTGCTCACCAATATTGCAGACCTGGTGTGGGAACATTATGCAGAAAAAAATGTAAAAGGATCTGTTGGTTTGAATCTTATGCATCAGAACAATTCAATCAATTACCGCTATTTCATTCCCAATTACAGTGCATTTGATGTAGGAATATGGGGTGCAGAGAAATATCAAAAAGATAATTGGCAATTTGAAGTAGGCCTGAGATATGATCATAGAAACCGTTTCAGGATATCAGATAATGACAAGGCGCCATTTAATTTACTTGCTGGAAATGTTTTACTTCCCGGACCAGCATATGGCAGCAAGGTATTCAGCGGATTATCTGGAACAGGGGTACTTGCATACAAGTTTGATCAAACATTGAGAACTTCTGTAACTGTTTCTTCTGCGTGGAGGTCACCTCAGATCAATGAATTGTTCAGCAATGGCTTGCACCATGGTGCAGCGAGAATTGAAAAAGGAGATCCATTTTTAAAAACTGAAAGGGCATTTAATATATTGGGGACCATGGTTCTTAATAAAGAGAAATGGGAAGCAGAGATGGGCATTTATCAAAAATGGATCGATGATTTCATCTATTTGAAACCAACTTATCCTCCATTGTTGACAATCAGAGGTGCTTTTCCTGCTTTTGAATATGCGCAAACAAATGCCAGGTTGACTGGCTCGGACTTGAGTGTTTTATATAAAATAAATAATCATCTTTCTGCTCATGCAAAAGGATCCATATTGCGTGCATTTGATCAAAAGGCAGATACCTGGTTGATTCAAATGCCTGCAGACCGCTACGAGACTGAACTTCAATATATGTTTGTTGATGGAAAAAAATGGAAGCAGTCTCTTGTCAAAGTTGGATTCCAACATGTAACCAGGCAGAAAAGAGTTCCTCCAACAGGAAACATAGAAGTAAAAGATTTGCTGGGGAAAGTCTCTATGCAATCTGATTACATCGCACCTCCAGCAGCGTACACCCTTTTTAACTTGGAGGCATCTACAACAGCTTTATTCAGAAAACAACGATTTGAATTGGTTTGCTCTGTAACAAACTTGTTCAATGTTGAATACCGTGATTACATGAATTCTTTTCGGTATTTCAGTTTAGACAGGGGAAGAAATATTTCATTGAAAATCAAACTGCCATTTTGATGAAGAGGTCAAATGTTCTGTTGGTATTGAGTATGGTTGTAATATCAATCACGATGGATTCCTGTAAAAAAGATCCCATCGTTGATCCCAATGAAGGAGAGTTGATTACAACAGTGAAAGTAAAACTCACTGATCTTCAAATGGGAAATACCGCAGTCAGTGAATTTATTTTTCAAGACCTAGATGGCGAAGGCGGTTTGGCTCCGCAGAAATTTGATGAAATGCAGCTTTCGAAGGGCCGAAATTATAAATGCGAAATTGAGCTACTGAATGAAAGTACGACACCAGTTGATCAGGTGACAGCTGAAGTATTATCTGAGGCGGTTGATCATCAAATTTATTTAATTCCCAATCCCTCAAACCTAGTAAGTATTGTTTACGGCGATAAAGATGCCAATAATTTACCCATTGGGATAACCAGTTATTGGACAACAGGGATGATGGCTGGATCTGGAATAATGAATATTACACTCAAGCATAAACCAGGGTTCAAGAAAGTGGATGATCTGGTATCAGTGGGAGATACGGATGTATCGATCGATTTCAAAATAAAGGTTCAATAATCACTTCATGTAATCTCTATTAGGGAATTGTTTCACCCTGAAAAGACCTGAAAGGCCAATTACATTCTTTTTCTCTCACCAATCTGTTGACGCCACATTGCATAATAGAGTCCTTTAAGTGCAATCAACTCATCATGCGATCCTGTTTCTACAATTTCACCTTTCTCCAAGACATAAATTCTGTCTGCATGCATAATAGTGGAAAGCCTGTGGGCGATCAACAACGTAATTTGTTCTTTTCTTGCAGATATGGAACGAATGGTCTCTGTGATCTCTTCCTCTGTTATAGAGTCCAATGCAGAAGTTGCCTCATCAAAAAGCAATACACGTGGATTTCTTAGCAATGCCCTGGCAATTGAAATTCTTTGTTTTTCTCCTCCTGAAAGTTTAAGTCCGCCTTCACCAATCACACTGTTGATGCCGTTTTCTGCTCTCTTTAACAATGAGTGACAGGATGATTTGTCCAACGCTTGTTGGATCTCATCATTGCTTGCATTCGGATTTACGAACAATAAATTTTCTTTGATGGTGCCGGAAAAAAGTTGTGTGTCTTGTGTAACAAATCCAATTTGTTTTCTGAGATCTTCAAAGTTGATTTCATTTTCATCCAATCCATTGTATAGAATCTTGCCTTCCTGTGGTCGATAGAGTCCTACCAGTAATTTCATCAAAGTTGTTTTCCCAGATCCTGATGGGCCTACAAATGCAACGGTTTCTCCACGGCGTACAGAAAAACAGATATTGTCAATAGCTTTTTGCTTTGCAGTGATGTGCTGAAATCCAACCTGATTGAATTGAAGCGTTTCAACATCTCCCAGATGGATGGGAACCTCTGGAACTTTTTCCGGTTCTTTCTCCATGAGTTTATGGTAGTTGCCTATTGATGCCTCTGCTTCTCTGTAAGACAGTATGATATTCCCAATTTCCTGAAGTGGACCGAAAATGAAGAATGAAAAGAATTGCATGGTTACCATCTCATGAGGTTGCATTGAATCTTTGAAGATGAGATACATCAATAAAAACAGAATAATTTGTCTGAGTGTATTCACAAGTGTACCCTGTAAAAAACTGATGCTTCTAATTCTTTTTACTTTGGTGAGTTCAAGTCCTAATATTTTATAAGTATCCGCATTTAATCTTTTTACCTCCTGTTGTGTGAGTCCAAGACTTTTTACTAATTCAATATTTCTCAAACTCTCGGTAGTAGTTCCAGCCAGAGAGGTTGTGCTGCTCACAATATTTTTTTGAATCAGTTTAACTTTTTTACTCAACAAATTTGTTGCAACACTTAACAGGGCGATTCCTCCTATATATGCAATCGGAACAGACCAGTGGATATAAATGGAAGCATATACAAATACAAACGTGATTCCAACTAAAATCGCAAACATTGCATTGAGAAAATAGTTGATGAATTTTTCTGTATCGGTTCTTACTTTCGTGAGTACACTCAGTGTTTCACCACTTCTTTGGTCTTCGAATTCCTGATAAGGTAGTTTCATTGCATGCTGAAGTCCATCTGTAAAAATCCTGGCACCAAATTTTTGGATAACAACATTTGCGAAATAGTCCTGGAAGTTTTTAGCTATCCTGCTCACCATGGCAGTTCCCATAGACATCAGTAACAATGTAAAAGTGGCTTTGAAGAAAAGATCCCATGTCATTGGGTGTCCGCTTTCCTGATCCGTATTGATTTCTTGTGAGAGTTTTATGATCCTTCCAAAAATAATAGGATCAATCAAAGAGAACACTGTATTGATGGTGGCCAATAACAAAGTCAATGCAATCAGCCATTTATAAGGTTTTAGGTAACCGATAAGTAATTTCATGCTGCGAAATTACATCAAATTTGGGCGACGATGTTTAAACGTTGAATATCAACTTTTTCTGAATGTCCATTTTATCATTTCTTTCCAGGTAACTTTTTTTCCATAGAGCAGAATGCCTGTTCTGTATATTTTTCCGGCAAACCAGGTTGTGAAAATAAATCCACCTATCAAACTGATCATGGATGTAGCCAGCTGCCAATAAGGTACAGTATTCGGAATACCAAATGGAATTCGTCCCATCATGATTATGGGTGATGTAAATGGAATGATGCTCATCCATACAGATAAATTGCTGCTTGGGTTGGCTAGTACTCCATTCAACACCACAAAAGAAAAAATGATGGGCATGGTGATCGGGAGCATGAGTTGTTGTGCTTCCTGCGGATCTTCATTGATTACACTTCCAATCGCTGCAAACAATGATGCATAGAAAAGGTAGCCGCCTAAAAAATAAAACAGGAAAAATCCTATAATCAAAAACCAATTTACGCCCTCTGTTAATGTGGTTTTTGCCTCCATGATTTTTGCAGCCATGTTTGCATTTGCAATATTGGCTGCTGGCATGGGAGCTTGTTGTAACTGTTGTGCTTGGTGTAAAGTTTCAACAGGTAGAAATAAGGTTATAGAGGTAGTTAATGCAGTAATTAAAGTGATCCACAACAACAATTGGGTGAGTCCAACACCTGCAATTCCAATGATTTTTCCCAACATGAGTTCAAATGGTTTGCAGGAAGAAATAATTACTTCTGCAATTCGATTGGTTTTTTCCTCTGCAACACCCCGCATAACCATTGACCCGAAAATAAACATGGTCATATAAATGAGAATACCGCTTCCGAAACCAATACCATATGCCAAGCCTGCATTGGATTCTTTGTTCTTGCCTTTCTCATCTTTTACAAGATTTTTTATAGTTACATTTTCTTTGGAAGCATTTTGAATTGAATCGAGTGTGGATTGTTGAATTCCGCGAAGAAGCAACAAGTTATTTTCAACAGCTTTGTTCAATTGCCGATCGATGTAATTTGATTTTTCTAATCCCAATTGCTTTTTAGAGTGAATGTTTGCAATCAATTTTTCATTTTCTATTGCGGGATACATTACTGCATCGAAACCCTTTGTGCTGTAATTAAGCGAGTCTACATCATTGGTAAATTCGAATATTACATCTTCCTCTTCTGATTTTATGTGGTCTTTAAGAAAACCAGGATCGGTTGCAATAGCTATCTTGGTTTCTTCTTTGATGGATGCAGCAAAAAATGCTGATCCAAAAATGAACACGATAAAAATAAGTGGCATGAGAATGGTCATCAACAAAAATCTTTTGTTGCTTACCCTGGTGATGTATTCTCTTTGTATGATGAGTGAAACCTTATTCATGTTTTTTGTTGTTATACTTGTTGAAATTGTCTGCTCTCTGGAGTTCCCTGAACCAGTTCAATGAAAATATCATTGAGGGAGGGCAATTTTTCATTGAATGACCTGATGTTTAATTTTTTTTCAATGAAATAGGAAAGTATTTGGTTGTTGTTGAACGCTTCATTGATTTTAAGCTTCAATAGATTGTTTTCAAGCGTTTGAACACTGAACAAATGCGTTGCGGTATGTTCAGGAAGCAATTGGTTATCAAACTCAATTTCAAAAATATTTTTTTTGAATTTTTGTTTGATCTCTGCAACCCCTCCATCCAAAATTTTCTTCCCTTTATTCACCAGCACAATATGGTCACATATTTCTTCTACTTGTTCCATCCGATGTGTGCTGAAAATAATGGTAGCTCCTTGCTTGGCCAAGTTGAATATTTCGTCTTTAATCAAATTTGCATTTACTGGATCGAGTCCACTAAATGGTTCATCCAAGATGATTAAATCTGGATTGTGTAAAACGGTGGTGACAAACTGAAGTTTTTGACTCATCCCTTTGCTCAAGTCCTCTACTTTTTTATTCCACCACGATTCCATTTGAAATTTTACAAACCATTCTTTTATTTTTTCTTTAGCTTCTTTTTTATCCAATCCTTTTAATTGAGCAAGGTATAGCACCTGATCACCAATTTTCATTTTCTTATACAATCCTCTTTCTTCAGGCATGTAACCAATGTTGGCAACATCGGTCATGGGACTGAAATGTTTTCCATTCAACAGAATATCACCTTCGTCAGGAAAAAATATTCCTGTGATCATTCTCAGCAATGTTGTTTTACCTGCACCATTGGGCCCAAGTAAACCAAAAATGGATCCTTTGTTGATGGAAAAGCTGATGTCGTCTACCGCTTTTTGTCCTGAAAAATATTTTTTCAGTTGTTGAACTTCCAAAACTGTATTCATGCTGTAAAATTACAGTTAAGTGTGCTGCGCTGACTATTTTATTGATGAGTGGTGGCAATCATTTTTGAGACTTTTATGCCATCCATGGCAGCACTTACAATGCCTCCTGCATATCCAGCTCCTTCACCGCATGGGTACAAATTTGTAATGTGGGGATGATGTAGTGTAATTTCATCACGGGGTATTCTCACAGGTGATGATGTTCTGCTTTCTGGTGCAACTATGACGGCTTCTTCAGTGAGATACCCTCTCATTTTTTTTCCGAATGATTTGAATCCATCTCGAAGTGTTTGAGATATAAAGCTTGGCAAAATATTGTTCAGGTCGACAGCATGTATTCCTCTTAAATAAGATGTTTCTGGTAGAGTATTTGATATTTTTCCTTCTACAAAATCGGTCAATCTTTGCGCAGGTGCAACAAATTTTCCTCCACCAGCATCGTATGCTTTTCTCTCCACCATTTCCTGAAAATCATGTAAAACCAAATTCTCCCTTGTCCCTCGTCCCCCGTCCCTTGTCCCTTTCATCACATCCCCCAACTCAACCTGCACCACCATTCCGGAGTTTGCAAATGGATTGTTCCTTTTAGACGGACTCCATCCATTTATAACAAGAGCATTCTGTGAAGTGGATGCAGTTGCAATGATTCCGCCAGGGCACATACAAAATGAAAAGACGCCGCGATGATTTACTTGATCAACCAGTTGATAAGATGCAGGCGGGAGATAGCTGCCTCTTCCTTGCCAAACAGGACAGTGATATTGAATAGAATCTATCAGTGCCTGTGGGTGTTCTATGCGTACACCCAATGCAAATGGTTTTGGCTCTATTAAAATATTTTTCTCATCCAGCAGATAAAAAACATCTTTTGCAGAATGGCCTGTAGCAAGAATAATTTGATCGCCAGAAAATGTATCACCACTTTGTGTTTTTACAGTGATGATTTTATTTCCTTGAATGTTGAAGTCGGTTAATTTTTGATTGAAATGCACTTCACCTCCAGATTCGATGATTTGTTCTCTGATGGATGTAATGATCCCTGGAAGTTTATTTGTACCAATATGTGGATGTGCAGTATACAAAATGGATGGATCTGCACCAAAGTGAACAAGCAACTGCAAGATGGTGTCAACACTTCCTCTTTTATTGCTTCTTGTATAAAGTTTACCATCGCTGTAAGTACCCGCTCCGCCTTCGCCAAAGCAATAATTGCTGTCTTCATCTAAGATTCCATCTCTATTTAAAACAGCAAGATCTCTTCTTCTATCTCTTACATTTTTCCCTCTTTCAAGTACAATTGGTTTGATGCCTTGTTGTATCAGCTCCAATGCTGCAAAGAGTCCTGCCGGACCAGCACCAACAATAACTGTGCGGTATTTGGAATTGCTTACATCTGGGAAATCAAAATTTGGAATTTTTGATTCCTCAAACGGCTCGTTCACGAAAGCCTTTAATTTGAGGTTGATTATTACATCACGTTTTCTTGCATCAATTGATTTTTTCAGGATCTGAAATCCACTGATTTTTTTAGGTTGAACTGCAAGATGTCTGGCAAGCTCTGCTTGAATCGTTGCAGCATCTGCTGCATCTTTCGGTGAAAGCTGCAATAATATTTCTTGCTGCATCATATATGTGCCGTGAAATTAAAATGGCAAGTCGTCTGCAATTCCTTGCTGACTTTCTGGATCAGGAGAGAATGCAGGAGGTGCATCTACGGGTCCTGCTGATCCACCCATGCTCACTTGCTCAATTCTCCATGCATCCAGGTTGGTGATATAGTTTGTTTGACCGTTTTTCTCCCATTTTGAGCCCTTGATGTTGAAAAGAACCTTCACACCATCACCTGATTTGAAACGATCTAAAATATTCGTTCTGTCTTGTACTGTTTGAAATTTCACAAAATTTGTGATGGTACGACCATTTATATCTTCATTTGTTTCTACTACAAATTCTCTTGTTTTGAATGTAGCACTTCTCTGAACTGTTTCACCAATGCTTACAATCTTTCCAGTTAAATCGTATCCCATAACGTAAAATTAATTTTTGCGAAGTTATCGCATTCTGCACGGAGTTTGAAATTGTGCTTGGTTAAAACTGATTAGATTTGCAATCATTATATATACATATGCGTATCCATCATTTTTTAATTGGATGTTTCATTCTGTTGGTGAGCTGCCACCCCTCACAGCAAATCAGCAAAGTACAGTATGCCGGTTACACGATCGCCAGCAACCGGCGGGTGGATTCTACATATATTAATATGTTGTCCTCTTATTCGGACAGTGTAAACAAGACGATGAATGAGTATTTGGTTCAAAATGAAAGTGATTTAAACAAGGATGTTCCCAACAGTACATTGGGGAACTTTTTAGCGGATGCATATTTATGGGCAGCGAAGAACAAGGTCGATCCAAGGGCTGAAATGGCTTTTATGAACCATGGTGGCGTGAGAATCAATCGTTTGGCCCAAGGTAATATCACCAGGGGGATGATCTATGAGGTGATGCCATTTGATAATGTTTTGGTTCTTGTGGAGGTAAAAGGCAATATTTTGAAAGAATACTTAGATAGAATTGCTTTTGATGGTGGTGGTGGAGGGATTGCAGGAGTAAGTATGAGAATAAATGAAAGGAAGGCTACGGATATTATGGTAAATGGTCAGGTATTGGATGTGAACAGAACATATTTTATGGTCAATTCCGATTATCAGGTTGATGGGGGTGGTGGATTTATAGCGTTTAAAAATTTGAAGCAAAAAAGATCGGGTTATTTACAACGCGATGCCATCATCGACTATTGCAAGTGGCTTAATCAGGATGGAAAAAAAATTATTCAGGAACCTAAAACAAGGATCAGCAAATGAATAGGAGAAAGTTTATTGTAAACAGCACATTTGCTGCAGGTGCAACTTTGATGAATGTCGAAGGTTTTGCATTTGAACACACAACAAGGTTGACCATTTTGCATACCAATGACGTGCACAGCAGGTTGGATCCTTTTCCATTGGATGGATCACAAAATGCAGGTAAAGGGGGAGTAGCTTCAAGAGCAAGTTTGATACAAAAAATTAGAAGCGAAGTTGAACATATATTGCTGTTGGATGCTGGAGACATATTTCAGGGTACACCCTATTTTAATATTTTCAAAGGTGAACCCGAGATGAAGGCAATGAATATGATGGGCTACGATGCAGGGATCATGGGAAACCATGATTTTGATGCCGGGATGGAAAATTTTGCTCAGCAACTTGTACAGCACGGAAAGTTCCCAATTGTGATGTGCAATTACGGATTTGCAGAAACACCTATGGAGAATTTATATGTGCCCTATAAAATTTTCAAACGGGGCAATTTAAAAATTGGTGTAACAGGTGTTGGTATTGAAATGTTGGGACTCGTTCCTGAAAATTTATATGGAAAAACCATTTATCAGGAGCCCATAACTGCTGCAACCCGCATTGCAGCTGATTTGAAGAAGAGTGGTTGCGATATGGTGATCTGTATTTCTCATTTAGGAGATAAGTATGGCGACAATAAAGTAAGCGATGAAATATTGGCAAAAGAATCAGAACATATTGATTTGATCATAGGCGGACATACACATCGATTCTTTGATCAACCCCGAGAATATACCAATAAAAATGGTAAAAAAGTAATTGTAAATCAGGTTGGTTGGGGAGGTATTCGGCTTGGGCGTTTAGATTACGAATTTTCTCGCGGAGGAGCAAAAAAATTAGAAAAAAATCAATCCATTTCGGTAGAGAAAAATATTGTGGAATAAAAAATTTTTTTTTCTCGAAACTGAATATATATTCGCCATCTGACTCGATTTTAGCAAGTGAAAAATTGAACATGTGCAAGGATGCTAAAATTGACTCAACCCAAGACCCGAAATAATCAACAACATACGCTGTCGTTTGAAATTGTGAGTAGGAATGTAGTAACATTCGTCGCTGACATTAGTCCGATGCATTGATGTTTCAGAGGTCCCATTTATAACCCATAAAAATCTAAACCTCGTTAGGACTAATGGAAAAACCTTTTGAAAAAGTTTGGAGTATTTGTTTGGCGATCATAAAGGATATTGTTGAGTGGCAACATTTCAAAACTTGGTTTGAACCAATAAAGCCAGTTGCATTAAAAGGGAATGTTTTAACAATTCAAGTACCAAGTCAGTTTTTCTACGAATACATTGAAGAGCATTATATCAATCTTCTTGCAAAAACGTTGAAGAGGGAATTAGGAAAAGATGCTCAATTGGAATACAGAATCATGGTTGATAGCGGAAACGGAAGTTCGAAGCCATTGACGATGGATGTTCCCGGTCAGAATTTCAAGAGTTTTTCGAACAATGAGATGGACTTTCCTTTGGTTGTGAACAACCACGTGAGAAATCCATTTGTCATCCCAGGCCTTAAAAAGATGCAAATTGACTCACAGTTAAACCCTACGTATACATTTGATGCATTTGTGGAAGGTGACTGTAACAGGGTGGCGAGACGTGCTGGGAAGACGGTTGCCGAAAAGCCCGGAGCTACCTCTTTTAATCCCTTGGTAGTTTATGGAGGTGTTGGTTTGGGTAAAACACACCTTGTTCAAGCAATCGGAAATGAAGTAAAGCGTTTGCATCCTAATAAAGTAGTATTGTATGTGAGTTCTGAGAAATTTATCAATCAGTTTCAGGACCACAGCCGTAACAATGCCATCAATGATTTCATTCATTTTTATCAGTTGATTGATGTTTTGATCATCGACGATGTTCAATTCTTCAACCGTGCTGAAAAAACCCAGGATGCGTTCTTTGCCATTTTCAATCATCTTCATCAGTCAGGCAAGCAATTGATTTTGAGTTCTGATAAACCGCCCAAGGATTTAGAAGGAATGCAAGAGCGTTTGCTGAGTCGTTTCAGATGGGGATTGAGTGCTGATTTGCAGGTTCCTGATTATGAAACCAGGATCGAGATTTTGGAGAAGAAAATGAAGAACAACGGATTGGATCTTCCAAAAGATGTTGTGAAATACATCGCTTATAATATTCAGAACAATGTGAGAGAGTTGGAGGGTGCATTGATTTCCTTGCTTGCTCAATCTTCTTTGAACAAGCGAGAAATTGATTTAGATCTTGCTAAAAAAGTATTGCGCAATTTCATCAAAACTTCTTCGAAAGAAATCACTATTGATACCATTCAGAAAATGGTATGTGAGTTTTTCGATTTGCCTTACGATCGCCTGTTGCAGAAAACCAGAAAGCGTGAGATTGTTCAGGCACGTCAAATCACCATGTATTTAGCTAAAATTTTCACCAAGAATTCTCTAAAAACTATTGGAGAGCACTTTGGTGGAAGAGACCATACTACCGTCATTCATTCATGCCAAACGGTTAAAGACCTCATGGATACAGACAATATGTTCCGTGAGAGTGTTATGGAGCTGCAGCAGAAAGTTCAGCTCGCTGCCATGTAATTGCCTTTTATCTTTTACGGGCATAAATCTTTTGGGGATTGAGGAGTCTTTAGTAATTTCGCCCTCCCTGAAACGGAAGGTTTCAGACGGTGGGGTGGATGAGTGGCTGAAATCAGTAGTTTGCTAAACTGCCGTACGGGTAACTCTGTACCGCGGGTTCGAATCCCGCCCCCACCGCAGTTTGAACATATTCGGGGCGTAGCGTAGCCCGGTTATCGCGCCTGGTTTGGGACCAGGAGGTCGCAAGTTCGAATCTTGCCGCCCCGACAAAAGCCACTCATGTAGTGGCTTTTGCTTTTGGTACCATACCTGCTTCTTCTTTCAAAGTTTATACTTACATTCAGAAAAAAATTTTATGCTAAAAAGAATCCTCTTTTTGATGCCTTTATTGGCTTGCATGATCACTCTTTCTGCTCAGGAGAAAGTTGATCAGCAAATGATCAATAAAATCCGCGAAGAAGCATTGAATAAATCAAAAGTGATGGACATCGCTCTTCATCTCACCGATTTGAATGGCAATAGACTTGCGAATTCCCCCGGATACAAAAGAGCTGCAACATATGCAGTTGATTTTTTATCATCCATTGGTATTGACAATGCCCATCAGGAAGCATGGGGTGAATTTGGAAAAGGATGGGAGCTGGAAAAAGCATATTTCGCAATGACCGCACCTTACTATAAACCAATTCTTGCATATCCTAAGACATGGACTGCAGGAACCAAAGGATTAAAGAGTGCTGATATTCTGGTGGTTGATCTGAAAGATTCAATATCATTAGAAGCATACAAGGGCAAATTAAAAGGAAAAGTTTTGTTGCCTGATATGAGTTATCAATATGCACATAGTTTTAAAGCGGATGCAGTAAGATACACGGATGAAGACTTGCAAAAAATGGCAAATGCACCTGCTACAGGAGGAAGACAACAGCGAGATACTGCCCAAATGAGAAGAATGCGTGAACAAATGCAAAGAATGATGGCACCTCAGCGTTTTTTAACCTTGTTGAAAAACATGGCAAAAGACGAAGGGGCAATTGCGGTTTTAAGTTCATCGACAAGAAACCATGATGGAACCATCTTTGCACAAGGCGGTGGAACATATAAAGCAACAGATCCTGATAATTTTCTCGATCTGGTGCTGGGTGTAGAGGATTACAACACCTTGCTTCGCATTTCAAAAAGCGGAACTGCTGTTAAAGTAGATGCAGATGTTAAAACCAAGTTTTACAAAGATGATTTGAATGGATACAACGTAATAGCTGAAATTCCTGGAACTGATCCAGCATTGAAAGATGAGGTGGTGATGATCGGTGCCCATTTGGATTCATGGCAAACAGGAACCGGTGCAACTGACAATGCTTCTGGTTCATCCGTTATGTTAGAAGTAATGAGAATTTTAAAAGCACTGAATATTCAACCAAAACGTACCATCCGGATTGGCTTGTGGAGTGCAGAAGAGCAAGGATTGTTAGGTTCTAGAGCCTATGTTGCAAAAACATTTGGTGGCAATGCAACAAATCCAAAAACACCTGCCCACGATAAATTCTCAAGTTATTTCAACATAGACAACGGCACAGGAAAAGTTAGAGGTATTTACTTGCAAGGAAACGAAGCATGTAAAGATATCTTTACTGCATGGCTGGAGCCATTCAAAGATTTGGGCGCTACTACAGTTACCATCAGCAATACCGGGGGAACCGATCATCAATCGTTTGATGGAGTTGGTTTACCAGGATTTCAATTCATTCAGGATGAAATCGAATATGATACCAGAACACATCACAGCAACATGGATGTATATGATCATTTGATTGAAAACGATCTTAAACAAATTGCAGCTGTTGTTTGCTCATTTGCTTATCATGCAGCACAGCGTTCTGAAAAGCTACCAAGAAAAAAATAATTTATATGAAAAAGTTAATCTTAATTGTTGCACTTGCTTCTGTATTTGTCAGTTGCAAACAATCATCAAAAGAGCAATCATCCTTATCTGAATATTTTGCCAAACAAGATGCTGGCATTCAAACCGGAAATGAAAAAATCATTCAAATTGAAAGCTTTGGAAAAAAATTCAATATATGGACTAAGCGATTTGGAAACAATCCAAAAACGAAAATTCTCTTGCTGAACGGAGGTCCGGGTGGAACCCATGAATATTTTCAGTGTTTTGAGAACTTTCTTCCACAAGAAGGAGTCGAGTTTATTTATTACGATCAACTTGGTTGCGGATATTCAGATAATCCCAAGGATACTGCTTACTGGGATTTAAACAGATTTGTAGAAGAAGTAGAACAGGTAAGGGTTGCGTTGGGATTGAACAAAGACAATTTTTATTTGCTGGGTCATTCATGGGGCGGGATACTTGCTATGCAATACAGTTTGAAGTATCAGCAAAACATGAAAGCGCTCATCATATCCAATATGATGTCTAGCTGCCCAGACTATGACAAATATGCCGAGGAGGTATTGGCAAAGCAAATGGATAAATCTGTACTGGATTCTGTCAAAGCAATGGAAGCAAGAAATGATTTTGCCAATCCGCAATATATGGGACTGTTGATTCCTAATTTTTATGAAAAACACATGCTCCGTAAACCTTATGCTGAATGGCCTCCGTTGGTGCAAAGAGCGTTTGGAAGCATGAACCAATCTCTGTATGTTACCATGCAAGGCCCAAGTGAATTTGGAATTTCTGGTCGCTTGGAAAATTGGGACGTAAGCAAGGAGTTGCCTAAAATTGAAATTCCAACATTGGTAATTGGTGCAGAGCATGATACCATGGATCCCAATCATATGAAATGGATGTCAACACAAGTTAAAAACGGAACTTATGTATATTGTCCAAACGGTGGACATATGGCCATGTACGATGATCAGGAAAACTATTTCAACGGCTTGATTGGATTTATTAAAAAAGTAGAGCATAAATAATCCCATATGAAAATATTGTTTTCATTCCTCCTCTTGTTCATCATAATGGTTGGACAATCACAGCAATTGCCACAGCAGGTTCAACTTCCAAATGGTTGGAAGATCAGTCCGGTGGGAAAATCTTTTGAACTGGGAGATCTTCCATTGAATATTGCTGTAAGTAAATCATCAAAATATCTTGCCGTCACAAACAATGGCCAGAGCACACAGACGATTCAGTTGATTGATGTGAAATCTGAAAGTATCCTCGATCAGGTGGAGGTTGAAAAGTCATGGTATGGCATTGTTTTTACTTCTGACGAAAAATATATTTATGTTTCAGGCGGACATGATAACCGCATTTTGAAATATGAAATAGCCAACCAGAAATTAAAACGCGTTGATAGTATAACGCTCGATCGCCCATGGCCAGTTAAGGTTGGTCCTGCCGGAATTTCATTGGATGAGGCAAGCAATATTTTATATGTTGTAACCAGAGAAGATAAAATGCTTTATGTCATCGACCTTAAAACAAAAAGCATTTTAAATAAATATGGTTTGGATGCTGAAGCGTATGATTGTAAATATGCTCCCAAATCGAATGAATTGTATATCACTTGCTGGGGTTGTGATAAAGTATTGGTCTTTGATACAAAAAATAATCGTTGGAAACAACCTGTTGCGGTGGGAGATAATCCAAATGAAATGCTGTTGACCAATGACAGTAGATTTCTATATGTATGTAATGCAAATGATAATTCTGTTTCAGTAATTGATGTAAATAAAAAAGTAGTGATTGAAACATTGGATGCAGCACTTTACCCCAACTCACCAAGCGGGTCCACTACAAATAGTATTGCACTGGATCCAGCCGCCAAGAGATTATATATTGCCAATGCAGACAATAACTGTATTGCCACCTTTGATGTAAGCACTCCAGGTAACAGCAAGCCAAAAGGATTTATCCCTGTTGGTTGGTATCCAACTTCAGTGAGGTTTATCAATGGAAAAATATGGGTAGCCAATGGAAAAGGAATGACATCAAAGCCCAATCCATTTGGTCCTTCACCCCTAAGAAAAAAGGAAGATGTGATTCACCATGGATTCCAGGTGAAAGATGGATCTCAGGTTGAATATATCGGTGGTTTGTTCAAAGGAACGATGAGTATTATCGATGTCCCCAAGCAGGAAACACTTGATTCATATACTCGTCGGGTGTATGAGAATGCTCCTTATTCTCCTCAAAAAACAGAAATAGCGGGCGTTGCAAATCAGGGAAATCCAATCCCAATGAAGTTGGGCGAAAAGTCTCCTATCAAATATGTATTCTATGTGATCAAAGAAAATAGAACATATGATCAGATACTAGGTGATGTTGAAAAGGGCAATGGAGACACATCTTTAGTACTGTTTGGAAAAAAATACACTCCTAATCAACATGCATTGGTTGATCAATTCGTTTTATTGGATAATTTTTATGTAGATGCAGAAGTGAGTGCAGACGGGCACAACTGGAGCATGGGGGCATTGGCCAATGATTATTTGGAAAAAACATGGCCATCCAGTTATGGTGGAAGAGGAGGAACCTATGGTGGCGAGGGAGAAAGAGAGATTGCGAACAACAAGGCTGGATTTATCTGGACCAATTGCAATCGATATGGAGTTTCATACAGAACATACGGCGAGTTCATGTCGGGCGGCAAACCAACTTTGTCTGTTTTGAACAATCATTTTTGCGCCAGTTATCCTGAATATAGTTTATACATACCTGATACTACTCGTTACCGGGCTTGGAAACATGATTTTGATTCATTGCTTGCCATTGGGAAATTGCCAAGCTTTAACACCGTGCGATTTGGCAATGATCATACAGAGGGTGTTAGGTTGGGTAGGCCAACACCGTATGCGCATGTTGCAGACAATGATTTGGCAGTTGGACTGTTTATTGAGGCGCTTTCAAAAAGCTCCATTTGGAATGAAACTGCTGTTTTTATGTTGGAAGATGATGCACAAAATGGTGCTGATCATGTAGACGCACATAGAAGTACTGCATATGTTGCAGGCGGCTTTGTTAAACGCGGATTTGTCGATCATACTCCATATACAACTTCATCTATGTTGCGTACAATGGAACTGATATTAGGAATGGCTCCCATGACTCAATATGATGCAGCTGCAACTCCTATGTGGCGCTGCTTTGATAATACTGCAAAGCCATTCAATTACAAAGCCATTGTTCCAGATGTCGATTTACATCAGAAGACCACAGCGATGAGTGAGTGGCAGAGAAAATCAGAAAAGTTCAATTTTGCAAAAGAAGATGCCAACAATGATATTGAATTCAACAAAGTATTGTGGCATGCAATCAAAGGCAACATTCCATTTCCTGGTCCAAAACGAGCTGCATTCCTCAAGTTGAAAGAAGATGATGGAGATGATGATTAGTGTGTAACGTTTCGCCAAGGATACGCTGATGAAAAAAATTCTATTGATTTTACTGGCATTGCCAATGCTTGGCATCAGCTGGCTATTGATTGACCAGTATGTTTTATGTCCTGCGATAGAATTTCCGGCATCAAAACCATTTGCAGGAAAGAACATTTATAATCCATATCAACATATTGATTCATCCGATATCGCAGTTGCAAATTTCCATGCTCATACCAAGGCATGGAAGGGCTTGACCAATGGCAAAGGGAATGGAGGTGACGTATGGCGGCGATACGATAGTTTAGGTTATACGTTTCATGCAGTTTCTCAATATTTTAATATTGACACGTTCAATCACTATCAGGGCAATTACATCCCAGTGTATGAACACGGAATTAATTTTAAAAAAACGCATCAACTCGTAATCGGTGCCAGCAAGGTACAGTGGAAGGATTATGTATTTCCGCAAAGCATTCATAACAAACAGCATATCATCAACAAAATAGCAGAAGATCCAAATGTATTGATTGCATTGAATCACCCTGATATGTTGAGTGGGTATAAAAGAGAAGATTTTGAACAGCTATATAATTACGATTTCATTGAAGTATTGAATCCACAGGCACAGTCATTCTCCGCCTGGGATGCGGCTTTATCATCGGGCCACCCGGTATTTACACTTGCCAATGATGATGTTCACGATGTTTTTGATAACAAACTGCTTGGTAAATTTTACAATATTGTTTTTGCAGCAAAATCGAATCGATATGGCCTGATGACATCATTGAAAGAAGGAAATTATTTCACAGTTTGGGCACCCGAAGGCAACGAGAACTTAAAGCAGAAAAGAAGTCAAATTGAATCAATTAAAAATATATTACAATCCGTTGCAGTACACAATGATTTTTTTGAAATACATTTTTCGAGTGTGATTGATACAATTAGGTTGATAGGTCAACACGGAAAATTGATGGATCTGCAAACGAGGAAGACCGGAATTGGATATCATTTCATGCCTTCTGACACTTATGTGAGGGTTGAATTAATTCAGAAAAATGGAACAAGGCTTTACCTAAATCCATTTTTCAGGTACTAAAAATTGAACAGCTTCTTTAAATACCTATCTTAGAAATCCAAAAATCAAAAAAAATGTCTATTTCCATTACCCGTACAATGCTATTCCTTTCGATGTTGTATTTGTTAAGCATCAATGGCATTGCTCAAAAAAAATCAATTGCCAAATCAATTGCAGTAGAGTCTCCAGCTTTGAACCTTGATAATTATTTTAAACCAGTTTACTGGAGGAACCTTGGCCCAACTCGAGGCGGACGTTCAGTAACTTCTTCGGGGGTTAAAAACAATCCACTGGTTTACTACATGGGAACCACGGGCGGTGGTGTTTGGAAGACTGAAGATGCAGGACAGACTTGGAAGAATATTTCAGATGGTTATTTCAATACTGGATCAGTTGGAGCTGTTGCCGTTTCTGAATCTGATCCAAATGTGGTTTTTGTTGGAATGGGTGAACATGCACCAAGAGGTGTGATGACTTCTTACGGGGATGGTGTTTATCGTTCAACGGATGCTGGAAAAACATGGAAACATTTGGGATTGGAATTGACAAGACATATTTCAAGTGTTCGCATTCATCCATCAAATCCAGATCTGGTCTATGTTGCGGCTCAAGGCGCATTGCATGGGCCATCGAAAGAAAGAGGTATTTATAAATCTGATGATGGTGGAAAGACTTGGAAAAATATTTTGTTTGTTGATGAAAATACTGGCTGCGTGGATTTGAGCATGGACATGAACAATCCAAGGATATTATATGCGGCAATGTGGGATCACCGTCGTTTACCTTGGGCTATGCAAAGTGGAGGCAAAGGAAGCGGTTTGTACAAGAGCACAGATGGCGGAGAAACTTGGTTTAAAATTCAACAAGGATTGCCAAATGAATTGGGCAAAATGGCAATTTCAGTTTCACGAGCCAATTCAAATAAAGTATATGCATTGGTAGAGAGTGATACAGAAAAAGAACAAGGCGGATTGTTCGCTTCCAATGATGGCGGATCTAACTGGAAAAGAGTCAGCAAAGACCATCGCCTGGTTTCTAGGGCCTGGTACTATATTGAAGTATTTGCTGATCCTCAACATGAAAATACTGTTTACGTATTGAGTGCTGCAGGTTTGAAATCTACTGATGGTGGAAATACTTGGACCAATATTTCTGGAACGCATGGCGACTATCATCAACTTTGGATCAATCCAACTAACAATCAAAATATCGTCATCTCAAATGATGGAGGTGCCGCCGTAACATTCAATGGCGGAAAAGCGTGGACGAGTCAAAACAATCAGCCAACTGCTCAGTTCTATCGAATTAGTGTAGACAATCTCTTTCCATATAATATATATGCCGGTCAGCAAGACAATACCTCTGTAAAAATTGCTAGCAGAAACACACAGGGTGGAAGTATTGGCGATCGTCAATGGTCATATTCTGCAGGAGGAGAGTCGGCATTTCTTGGGTTTGATCCCAACAATCCAAGATATGTAATGGGTGGAAGTTATCAGGGAACCATTGAATTATTGGATACAGAAACAGGTGAAGGAGTTGGAGTGATGGTTTATCCGATGCAATACCAAGCCATGCAACCCAAGGATATGACGTATCGTTTTAACTGGAATGCACCCATTGCTTATTCTAAACATGAGAAGAATGTTTTTTATCATGCAGGAAATAGATTGTTCAGAACCAGAGATATGGGAAAATCTTGGGAAGTGATATCACCAGACCTAACTACACATGATACAACTAAAATGGGCATCAGTGGATATCCATATACCAATGAAGGTGCAGGTGGTGAAAATTATTGCACGATATCCTATTTCATGGAGTCTGACAAAGAAAAAGGTGTGATGTATACAGGCAGCGATGACGGATTGGTACATGTAACAAAGGATGATGGTAAAACTTGGAACAATATTACACCTGCAGATTTAGGTGAATGTTTGGTCAACGCAATTGAAGTGTCTCCTCATGATCCTGCAACCGTTTATATTGCTGCAACCAAATACAAATTGAATGACTTTACTCCTATCGCATATAAATCAAACGACTATGGAAAGACCTGGACGAAAATCGTGAATGGATTGCCTTATGGAGCTTGTGTGAGAGTGGTAAGGGAAGATCAGGTAAGAAAAGGGTTGTTGTTTGCTGGAACTGAAACAGGATTGTATGTTTCTTTTGATGCAGGTAATTCATGGAATAAATTCCAAAGAAATTTACCTATAACGCCAATCACTGATTTAAAAATTCATCAAAACAACTTGATAGCCGCTACCCAGGGAAGAGCATTTTGGATTTTAGATGAAATGCAGCCACTCAGAAGTTATGATGATCAGCAGAACTTGAAATTGTTGCCAATTGTAGGCGCATACAGGGTTTCAGGGTATAGTATTTTTGACAGCAACGATGATGATACAACAGAAAAATATCCGGTTACTACCTCTTCAAATCCTGCGACTGGGGCTGTTATTTATTATCATTTGCCAACAGATTCAGTTAAGCATTTGACTTTAGAGATCAGGGATTCAAAAGGAAACCTTGTGAGAACATTCAGCAACAAAAGCATCGAAGTGCCTGCTACCAATAATAGTCTTAAAGGAGAACCAGTTCTTTCTGCAAAAAAGGGACTCAATCGATTGGTGTGGAATTTAAAAAGACCCAATATGCCAACAATTGATAATGTATATATTGAAGGCAATTACAGTGGAGGAAAAATTATTCCGGGAGATTATACCGTTGTGTTGAAGGCAGATGGTGCAGAACAATCAACCCCTTTGCATTTGAATGCAGATCCGAGATTGAATTTTTCTATGTCTGATTATGTTTTACAGGATGAGCTGCTTAAAAAACTAGAAAAAGACATGACAGACATCCATGTTGCGGTAAATAAGATGAATGCGTTGTCGAAACAAATCAGTGCTGTAAATAAGCTGATCGATGCTGATGAAAGCAAAGCGGAAGTTGTTAAGAAGGGTAAGGCAATCATTGAAAAAATAAAACAATGGGAGGAAAAGTTGATTCAGCCCAAAGCGCAATCTTATGATGACATTATCAATTTTGTAAATAAACTTAGTGCTAACATCATTTTTGTGCATGGCGAATTGAGTGGAACGGTTCCGTATACTACAAAAGGTCAAGAAAAACGTTACAATGATTTGCATGCGGATTGGTTAAAATATGAAGGACAAATGAAAGAACTGCTTTCAAGCGATGTTGCTGCTTATAATCAATTGTGCAGGACACTTGGAGTGAACAATGTGATCCTTCCGCAATAAAAAAAATCTTATATTCATGGTATAGCCAACAATTGCCATGTTTAAAAAGATTTTATTTGTTGTACTGCTTGCTGGAATCAGTACTTCATTTCAACAAAAAAATTACACTGCAGGTCCCCTGCCCAATATCATTCTTATTTATATGGATGATATGGGGTACGGGGATTTGTCGTGTTATGGTGCTTTGAATATTCAAACACCATTCTTGGACAAGATGGCTGCAGAGGGAATTCGGTTTACGAATTTTCTGACCAGTCAAGCTGTGTGTTCAGCCTCCAGGGCTTCACTCTTAACAGGTTGTTATGCAAACAGGGTAGGAATATCAGGTGCTTTATGGCCTAAGGCTGGCACAGGTTTGTCACTTGATGAGCTGACAATTCCTGAAATGCTGAAACAAAAAAATTATGCAACTGCAGCATTTGGTAAATGGCACCTGGGAGATACAAAAGGGTATCTGCCCAAAAGCCATGGCTTTGACGAATATTTTGGAATTCCTTATTCAAATGACATGTGGCCAGTTTGGTATGATGGCACACCCGCAAAACAAGGCACGAACAAATCAGGGTATCCACCTTTACCACTTATTCAAGGAGATGAAAAAATTGAAACAATCAATACGCTTGATGATCAGGCTATGCTTACAGAGCGACTTACTGATAAGGCGATAAGCTTCATTGAGAAAAATAAATCCAATCCTTTTTTCTTATATCTCGCTCATCCAATGCCACATGTCCCCATCAATGCGAGTGAAAAATTTAAAGGAAAAAGTAAACAAGGCTTGTATGGAGATGTGATTCAGGAAATTGATGCAAATGTTGGCAGAATATTGAATCGATTAAAAACATTAGGACTCGACAATAATACACTTATCATATTTACAAGCGATAATGGTCCCTGGTTCAATTTTGGCAATCATGCAGGAACTACAGGTGGATTGCGAGAAGGGAAGGGAACGAGTTATGAGGGCGGACACCGTGTTCCCTGTATCATGAGGTGGAAAGGAACCATTCCTTCGGGAGTTGTAATCAATCAATTGAGCTCTACCATAGATATCATGCCAACAATTGCTACGGTTACTCAAACCAAATTGTCGGATCATAAAATTGATGGAGTTGATTTATCTGCATTGATTAAAGGAAATCTCACACTTCATCCTCGTGAAACATTTTATTATTACTATCGCAAAAATTCATTGGAGGCTGTTCGAAAAGATCAATGGAAGCTTGTATTTGAACATCCTTCCAGGTCATATGAAGGTCAGGCACCCGGTATGGATGGATTTCCTGGTAAATCTCCTGAAGATGTATTGATGCCGAAAGCATTGTATGATTTGAGAAGGGATCCTGGTGAAAGATATGATGTGCAAGAGCAGTATCCTCAAATTGTAAAAATGCTGGAGTCTCTGGCTGAAGAAGCAAGAGAAGATTTAGGGGATGATCTTCAAAATCGAAAAGGGAAGAATACGAGACCAGCTGCTGTTATTCACTATCAATAAATTAATCTTAAGTATATGCGAAAACTTTTAGTGTGTTTTCTCTTGACTGTTGTTTATCAATCAATCTACGCTCAGCTAACCATCTATCAAATGTTGTGTGAGCAAATGACCAATCCGGTTGGAATTTCTACCAGTAAACCTAGATTCATCTGGAAAATAAATGCATCAATGCCTTCAACAAAACAGGTTGCATATGAGTTGGTAGTAAAAAAAGGAAAAAAAAGTGTTTGGACAACCGGAAAAATAGCATCTGATCAATCCGTATTTGTTCAATACAATGGTCAGTCATTGGATCAGGACACTAAATATAACTGGCAAGTAAGGGTATGGGACAATCATGGCAATCTTTCTCCATGGTCGCCTTTGGCAAGTTTTCAAACTGCCTTTTTTGATTCAAGTGCATGGAGTGCAAAGTGGATCGGCATTGGATTTGAAGAAGACAAGAAAAGCAGACCAGCGCAATACTTTAGGAATAATATTCAAATCAAAAAAGAAATTGCTCAGGCTACTGCGTATATCACTTCACAAGGCATGTATCAGGCATCCATCAATGGAAAAAAAATTGGTGATGCCTATCTTACTCCAGGTTGGACAAGCTATAAAAAGCGTTTGCAATATCAGGTATATGATGTTTCATCTTTACTTAAAAAAGGGAAGAATGCACTTGCTGCTATAATCGGTAATGGGTGGTTCAGGGGGACACTTGGTTGGACAAACAATGTTGATATTTATGGGAAGGAACTTGGTTTGTTGATGCAGGTGAATGTTGTGTATACAGACGGTTCAAGAGATTATTTTTCTACAGATGAAAATTGGAAGTCATCTTATGGGGCCATTTTGACAAATGAAATTTATCACGGTGAAGAAATTGACGCCCGCAAAGATCAGGCGGGATGGGATCTTCCAGATTTTAATGATAGTCAATGGAAAAGTGTAAAAATTTTAAATGCCGGCTACCATCATTTAATTGCAACAGAAAATGAAAAAATCACAGTACATGAAAATATTCATCCTGTCAGAATATTCACCACACCAAAAGGAGAAAAGGTGTTGGATTTTGGACAGAATTTGGTTGGTTGGGTAAAAGTAAAGGCAAGTGGAAAATCCGGTGATGCAATTGTAATCAAGCATGCAGAGGTATTGGATAAGCTCGGTAATTTCTATACAGAAAATATGAGGTCGGCCAAAACAACAGCAACCTATATTTTATCCGGTAAAACTGAAGAGGAATTTCAACCGCATTTTACTTTTTTTGGATTCAGGTATATTAAAGTAGAAGGATATCCAGGTGAGATCAACCCTGAAAATTTCACTGCGATGGTATTGCATTCAGATATGCAGGCTACAGGAAGCTTTTCCAGTTCGGATCCTTTGGTAAATCAATTACAGCATAATATTGAGTGGGGCCAGAAAGGAAATTTCCTAGATGTTCCAACCGATTGTCCACAACGCGATGAGCGCTTAGGTTGGACAGGCGATGCACAGGTTTTTTCAAGAACTGCTTCATTTAATTTTAATGTTCACAATTTCTTTAATAAATGGCTCAAGGATGTAGAAGCTGATCAGTTGCAAAATGGAAGTGTGCCTTTTGTGATTCCAAATGTTTTGGGTGCAGGATCTGCAGGATCGACCGGTTGGTCAGATGTAGCAACCATCATTCCTTGGAACATGTATTTGGTATATGGCGACAAGAAAGTTCTTGAACAACAATATGCATCCATGAAAGCATGGGTTGGTTATATGGAACAAAATTCAAAGGATGATCTCTGGAACAAAGGCTTTCATTTTGGTGACTGGTTATTCTATAGGCCATTTGATGACAATGATGGCAGAGCAGCAGTAACAGATAAGTATATGATTGCACAGTGTTTCTATGCACACTCACTTCAATTGTTGATCAATACCGCAAATGTTTTGGGCAATAAAACAGATGCGCAATTTTATTCTGAAAGATTGAAGAAAGTGAAAGAGGCGTATGTAAAAGAATATATGACATCAACTGGAAGATTGATTTCAGGAACCCAGACCGCCTATGTATTGGCTTTGCATTTTGATATGTTACCCGAGGGTTTACGTACTGCTGCTGTTGACAGATTGGTTGAAAACATAAAATCATATAATACGCATTTGTCAACTGGATTTTTAGGAACTCCTTATTTGTGTGAAGTGTTGACCAGGTTTGGGAAAGCAGATGTGGCCTATCAACTTTTGATGCAAAAAACATTTCCGTCGTGGTTGTATCCAGTAAAGATGGGTGCAACAACCATCTGGGAAAGATGGGGAGGGATGCATCCTGATAGCACTTTCGAGCCTGCCAGTATGAATTCATTCAATCATTATGCATATGGTGCTATTGGAGATTGGATGTACAGAAGTGTTGTTGGCATGGACAATGCAGAAGGAAATGTAGGGTATAAAAAAATTCAGATCAAGCCATATGTGGTAGATAGTCTTAAATATGCAAACGCATCCTTTGAAACCTATTACGGAAAGGTTAGCAATGGATGGAAAATTGAAGGCAATCGTATAGTGATGGAATCAAGCATTCCTGCCAATACCACAGCGATCATTTACTTTCCGTCCAAACAAAATATTCTTGTGAATGGGAAAAAAGACCCAGTGGAATCCGCAGCTCGGTTACTGAGATCCGAAAACGGTTACATGGTTTATGAAGTTGGATCTGGAAGTTACCGATTCGAAGGAGATCGTTAGGATTCTAGTCCAGCAAGTGAAAGGCTCAATTTCTTTAGTTCAGAAATTTGGGATTCTTCCACAATGCATTGCGGCATCAGTATAAGTGAAGTATTGTTGGATTTCCACCATGTTGAATTCAGCAATGAACGGAATGGGATGGTGCCAATGAGATAACTTCTTTCATTGCCGGAATGCCATTCTTCAATACTGTTAAATTCTTCCTTTGGTATAAACTTAATATTTTCAAAACTCACATATACCCTTAAATGGAACTCATCGCTGAGTTCAGCTTCTACTGCCTGATTTAATTTCTTGTATTCATACTTGTATCCATATCTTAATGCAGCGATATCACTCAACACTGCTGAACCAGTTGGGAAACTTCCTGCTCCTTTTCCATAAAAAAACTGTTTATCGGCAAATCCACTCTCAATAACCACTCCATTGTATTCATTTTTTACAAAATGCAAATGTTCGCTGG
>Ga0208546_1000089_pt1 | contig 41115 bp, 59 predicted proteins | sample DEB19_08_DNA_4_FD_184528 | JGI IMG/M metagenome (GOLD analysis project Ga0208546, IMG submission 184528) | Aqueous microbial communities from the Delaware River and Bay under freshwater to marine salinity gradient to study organic matter... | ecosystem: Environmental > Aquatic > Marine > Coastal...
AGGTCATGGACACCAATTGGATCTTGGTATTAGTCCGCTTCTCCTTGGTCTCCTTATCAAACCATGCGTCAGTTACCAGGCGACCATTGATGGTAATCCCAGTTCCTTTGCGTGTGAAGTTGACAAGCAGCTCAGCATTGTTGAGTTTGTCCTCAACAGAATTCATTGCATAAAAGTTAAAAAGGTCAGCTTGATTGCGGCCAGTATTCACAGATAGTGTTTGGTTTGCAATCATCAAACCATCTGCAGTTGTTTTAAATGCACGGCCATCATCATGAGAGATGTCTTTGATGCAACGCCCGGTCAAGATGACGTTATTGAAGATCGGGAATTGTTCTGTAACCGGAGTAATAATTCCTCCATGTAACGAGAACGCTTTGCTGTCGATATCGAAACGTAGCTTTGCGCCGTGAATGTAGATGTGGGATCCTTTTGGTGCTCGTGCAAAACGTTCTGCGTTTTTGCCGTAGACATTGTATTCAAGTACGGTTGGAGCTTTCTTGCCAACAGGAGGCAGTGTCACTAAACAACGTGTTGCTGTTGATGTTGCACTGGTGTAAACCTCCCGTGGGGTTTCGTTGGTTTGAGCACAGACTGTAACAAAGTTCATGAGTACAGAAGTAGATGTGTAAGGCAGTTTAACGTCATACCTGGGACGGGTAAATCAGTGCGTCTCCGCCCATGTTTTTCCAACTTTACTATCTCCTTGGATAGGACAACGGAATCCAAAGAACTCACCGGCTTCCGGGAACGCTTGCAATGCTTGTTCACGGATCTGCTCTGTGTATTGAGGATCACAAGCCAGTTGGATTTCGTCATGGATCATCAGCATTTGTTCCCAACCGTTGCCGTGGGGCAAGTCAAGGTTCTGAGTAATCTTGTCATGAGTGGTGATAACAACTTGCTTCATGATGATGGCACCACTGGATTGCAACAGAACATTCAATCCTTTAAAAGCGGAACGACAATGTAATGTGCGACCATCCAAGCCGATAAGATAACCACGAGTTCCAATTGTTTCCTCAATCTTTTGTTTTAATTTTTTCAATGCTGGAACACCACGCATAAAACCATCGATAGCTGTACGGCCAATGGATGCCAGTTTCTCTGTATCTTTTTCATCCGGATCAATAATTGTACCAGCCTTGACTGCACCACATCCATAGAGCAGGCCGTAGAGCAAACGCTTGCTGATGTCCCTGGTATCTACACCAAATTGTTCTTGGTTAAAGCTATGGATATCAATCTCTGGATTGATGACAAGTGATGCATACTCACCGTCATCCCACAGTGCTAGGTATCCAGCCAGACAACGCAGCTCTAATGCTTTCGCATCAATACCAATCAGATCCCAGCCTTGAGGTGCCTGAAACAGATTGCGGCACTCATGGCCATAGGGCGAATAGCCTGCTGGGACCTGACCCATGTTGGGATTGCGGTGCGCTGCGCGGCCCGTGATGCATCCGTTGGTAACCAAGTCACCGTGCATACGACCGGTGGTGTTGTTTACCAGCTTGAGCCAAGCGTTACGTCCGTCTGCTATTTGGCCAAGACGTTTCTTAACCAACATGTATTCGGATAGAGGTGCTGCTTCTGGATAAGGAAGTGATCCAAGTACATCGTCATTAAGAATACAATTACCTTTCTCAGTAAGAGCTTCAGGTTGCCATCCGTACTTGTCTTGTAAACGCTGCACAATTTGCTCGCGAGAGCCAGGATTAAATTCCTCCCAATGGGTTTTAGTAAAAGCTTGACCCTTAACATAACCCCTCTTGGAGTTATTAACCTTTGGGATGAACGTTTTTTCATGTTTGATTGGTGGGAAGATTTGCTTTAGATGAGCTTCGAGTTCTTGTTGTTTTGCTCGCAGTACATCCACAAGATCAAGGCATGCATCAACATCAAATGGAATACCAGCTCTAATTTGTTTGTTAATGGCAAGAGCAAAGTCGTGCTCAAGTTTAAGAGCGGCTTCCGGATAGTTTTGTGCAGCAATGAATTGCCAAAGGTTAAAGGTAACAACAACGTCTTGGACGCAGTAGTCAAGCATTTCTTGACTGTATTGCGTGAAGTCTTTGAAGTCGATCTTATGGCTGGCCAAGCGCCATCCCCAGGCCTTAAGCGATGCAGATCCACGATTGGCCGGTGGAACCTGCGGATATTGTTCTGTGTCAAGGACATCAAGCACCTCCTTAGGCCAGATCAAACGTGTACAAATAAGCGTGTCAATAATGCGTGCTTTGGCTACAAATGAATGTAGTTTTTGGAGCACTGGGATGTCATAAAAAATAATGTTGTGACCAATTAAAACATCAGCGGTTGCCAGATGAGCAAGAGCATCAGCAATGTGATCAGGGCCATAAGTAAAAGTTTGTTGGGATCCAATGTCATGGATGACGATGCAATAGATAACAGTTACAGCGTCATACAATCCATCGGATTCCAGGTCAAAGATTAACCAACGTTCACTTTTGGAAGCGGGCACTATCTTGAATTGTGATGTTTTCACTGGCAAGACCACTGTCATTCTCCTGGATCCAGGACAAGATCTTTTGTGCACCCGAGCGATACGGATGGGTAAAGACTTTGCCCAATGCTGTTTCCGAGTCTAACGGAATAAGGACAAAAGAATTGTTGGAAGCCCGAATGCCGTATGGCATACCAGACTTCCAACAAGCCAGGAGATAAGACATCTGTTGTTGATTAAGACGAACAGATGGTAGTGGATTTATTTAGTTGTGCAAGGGGCTTCAGCTTTTTTCCTGAATGTCTTGCCGTATCCAACGAAGCTACCTTGTTTCTTACGTTGAGACAACGCAGCCATTGCTTCGGAACCAGCACGCTGACTGCCGTGGACTAGCAGTGCAAACGGCTTGTCACCTAAGCAATGACTGTCGTCATGGTCAATTTCAAGACCATGTTCAGCTGCTTGTTCTTCTGTGTACACAACGTAAGCAATACGCTGGAACACATTGGGATATTTGGGAATCAAGTAGTCAAGAGTACCACCGTATGATGCAGTCAGATAAAAGTTGGATGGCATCTGATCTTTAAGGTTTAGCCACATACCAAGAGATTTGGTATAGGCGTAGAACTGTTGTTGTGGTCGCTGTGCCGCAACCATTACCCATGCACGCATGTAGTTCTCTGTCCAGAAGTCACCCGACTCATGGATGCGTACCAGTTTTTTAGGTGGTTGCATGCTGAGTGACATGTCAATTAGGTCACGCAGTAACACGGCCTGGTTCCCATTGAGGTGAATGGCTTCACGTAACAGATCCCAGTTGTGCCAACGTGCCTCACGAACGTTTGGCCTAACCTCTGCCATGGCAGCAAAACAGCGATACTCATCTGCTGTGGTACCAGAGTGCTGAGGCAAATCAGTGATGGCACCTGTGACACGGTCAGCAAAAGTCTTGCAGACACCAGCATGAGGGCATGCATACCCCGCTGGTAACGAGAAGATAAGACGGTTCTTGAGCTTATTGTTGCCAGTAGAAAACTTAAGAAGTTTCATTGGTTGAGTTGAGTTGGAATAACGAACAGTTTAACGTCGTGTTCAGGACGGGCTATGATTATATAGGGTGAAGTAGAGCAGCGTCAACCCCGAGGGAGTCAGGGTTTCTGCTGCTTCCCCTGACTGGAAAGTGAATGACCTTGCGGAGTGATCACCGTGAGGTCACACCCTCTAGTTCATCAGCGATGGCAAGGAATTGGGCACGCAATCTCATTCGTTCGACACGCTTGATTTCACGTGCGCTGTATTTGTCATCGCTTGGAAGGCGGCTTCTGCAATGACTGGGAATTGTTGACAGAAGATACGTTTGATTTCTTCTGCGATGTGCCTGTGTTCGATTTGTGTGCTTGGGTCACAACGAAGTTGTAAGTAATGAATCCACGAACGGAGTGAACCGTTCATATAGATCTTAGTCTGGGTACCCATCGGCAAGATGTTCCTGGCGCACTCTTTGGCGATACCGTGACTGACCATCTCGCGATAAAGATGTTCTGAGTCTTCAAAGAGCTGACTGATGCGGCGGTAAAAACCACCGATCTCCTCTGGGTGGAAGTCATCGATGCTGTTCTGCCTGTTCTTTACATCCTGACGACGCAGGTGTGGGATAACAGCAGAGCCCAACTCGTTGACATCAGCGTAACGCTGACTAAATTCCTGGAAACTGAATGAACGATGGCGAATAATCTGCGCTGATATGGCACGTGTTGTGTTGATTTCAACACACATGTTTGCCATTTCGTACGGTGAGTAGTGTTTATGTTTTAGTAAATAAGACAACAAACGAGGAGCTGTTTCAGTGTTCTTTGCGTTCTTTGGGTTTGACACTCTGGCCATTTCCACAATTAGGTTTTCTGCGTTCGGGGTGACCCACACTAATTCGACCTGAGACATAATCTGCTGCTTGTTGTAAAAGAAAGTAATTGTCGTGAAACTTACCAATTGCTTGGTTGCATCTCAAGCAAAGAAGCCCACGTATCCTACCAGTTTGATGACAGTGGTCAATGGCAAAACGACGTCCAGATGAACATTGAAATGTTCCGCAAATTGCACATTGATTGTTCTGCGTGAATAACATTTCTTCATATTCTTTAATTGTCAAACCAAAAGTTTTTAAGTTTGCAACTCGCTTATGTATTCCCTTGTATTTATACCTACGCTTCTTTACGTAATTTCTATATTGATCAGGCTTATCAGCATAGTAATTACGCTGTGATTCTGAACAACATTTTTTACACTGTGATCTAGGTTTGCGATTTGTTTTTGATACACATGGAAATAAATCAAGTGGCTTCATTTGGTTGCATTTTGTACATTGTTTTACTTCAATCATTTAATCAAGCACCAATAGCAGCACAGGATTCGTTCATGATACGTTCGAAGTCATCGATGTGACAGATACGCATTTGTGAATGTTCACATGGTGTAGCAAGGTGATCCCATTGCACCATAAGGAATGCACGCTTACGCCCCTTGGCATCAGCCTTGTGCTGAATTGCAAGGACAGTGCCGTACCTCTGGTTGCGGTACTTGGCAATGCGTTCTTGCACTTCTTTGCGTACAGCAAACATACCGTGATTCTTGGGACGTTCTGCTACGCGATCACCAATAGCAAACTTGCGTTGAGGTTTAGTCATCGAGTTGCTCCAAAGCGCGACGAATGGTGTCGTAAACAATGTCGTCAATTTTATCTCTGTTGTAAACGTCACTGAGCTCGATTAAAGCCTGCTCCTTCAAGCTCGGCGGCTTGGGGCGGCGAGCGGCTTGCATTTTTTCAGCAAATTTCTCGTACTTGTCGTAAACGAAATCAAAACACGCCTCCAGCTCCTGGTCGGCGCCCCACTGGGAAGCGCGGTTGGCAAGGTCAGTACAAGCCTCGCCCGGCACAATGTGTGAGCCGTAGAACTCGAACATCCACTGCTGCACCAGCTCCGGCGGTGGGGTGATGGGGTGTTGTGTTGTCATGAACTAAATGTGTTTCCAGGTTTTGCGTTTGATGATGCGATCAACTGTTGATGGGTTAATACCAAAACGTTTGGCAAGAACCAACCGAGTGTACCCGGTTTCAGCTAGTTGACGCAGATGTTTGACATTTGTTTCAGTTAGCACTGCAGTGTGAACGTGTTCACCACATACCTGATCATGTGCTTTGAAAGATGGTTTGTTGTTTTGCTTAGGACCAGTTGTTAAACGTGGCGCATAAGTCTCTTGAGTTTTAAATCTGGCGCCACAATCTAAGCAGCGATTGTAACGCCAAGTTGTTGTGTCATTAACATGATCTGTTGATGTAACACGAGTATTGGTGCTTTTGCAATCAACACATTTCATTGAGGTTCAATTGAACATGGGGTTGCATCAGTAGGTTCTTTGTATTTATCAAGTTCCATGCGATCAAGAACCTCAACAACTTGTTCAATGTTAAGGATCTTGATTGCATCAATTAGAAGTTCACGTTCATAGCCAGGCATGATGTAATGATTGCGCAGGATTTCTTCTGCTTCATCAAAGCCATCAACTGATCCTGTCAGACGCTGAAGAATATCAGACGTCATGTTGTCAACAAAGATCTCAATAAATCGATCCCTTATTACGGACCAAGTCCAGTGAGGGATGTGATCCATGATCTTATCGACAATGTCAAGATCAAGTTCTTCTGGCATAGAGAAAGACCCCGGCAATGCCGGGGCCTGAACATTCCAGGTGTAGGTTACGCAGGTTGTGCGCTGGTGTCGATGGTGGTGTCCAAGACTCCAGCATCTTTTAACTTTTCAAGCATGCCAACCATGATGGATGCATGCGATTGGGTCTGCTCCATGAACTGCTTGGCACGCTCGGCTGAGATGACGTGGACTGCGCCAGTAGGTTCGACGTAACGCCAGCTGCCATCAGGCTGAGGATCGCCCTGGAGCGCAAGACGCTCTGAGTTGTGGACATACCGCAGCTCAAGGTTGTGGTAGTCCTTGAGGCCGTCAGGTGCCGTCCATGTGGCGCCTAGGTTGTAGCGCTGCTCATCATCTGAGTATGCATGGAACTCAGGGATGATGTGCTTAAAGCAGGAAAAGATAGACATGGTGTTGAGTTAAATGTGTGGGTTGGTGCAGACGGCGAGAGTCGAACTCGCAAGGCCAATGGCCGACGCATTTTAAGTGCGTTACGTATACCTATTCCGTCACGTCTGCATCACTTGGACTTACATCAATTGAATCTGACTGCCAAGTGTGATCTTGAGGTAGGACTTCCATTCCGTAAGTCCAGCTATCATAGTCATCCTCATTACGAGGATCTTCTTCAATCAATACATACTGTGGTGAATTGTCATGGATGTACTCACCAATATTGGCCATGGCCATGGCAAGCAGTTGGTCATCGGTGTAGTCAGTCATGGGTAGAAACCAGCCCTAGTATCGAGGCTAAGGCTGGTAAGCCGTGCGGACTCAGCTACATGCTAGCTGTTTCTTGTGTTGCCGCAAGACCTCCTAGTTGGTTCTCGCGTTGCTGCAAAACCTCACGGAAAGCTTCTGTGTAATCGTCGCGTTCTTCTGACGTAAGACTCCTGTTGCCAACGCCAGCAATTTGCTTGACGGACATCATACCCTGGTCCACAGACAATTGAATTGTGAAAGTGGGCTTGTTATCAATCATACATAACACAATGAAGTGCTTACGTTTCTTGATGTCATTGGCATAGTGGGATGCAGAGCCCACGCAATTACGTACGGCTTGACCCCACATGGATAGTTGATGTGTGTCAACAGGCTGGAAGAATGTCCACACTTTATCAAGACGTGTGACTTTGATGGGTTCAGGGAATAGATCTTGACGTAGAGACTCCTTTGGATTCTCAATTTTCCATGCTTCAGTTTGTACATAGTCATGGAACTCAGTCAGACGCCAACGCTTCGGTGGCTCCAACGTCTTGCCTGCCTCCAGAATCTTGAGCATCATGGAGAATGTATCATTGAGTTCACCAAAGCGTTGACGCTGGTAACCAACATCACTATCAACCCAGCGACCATTGTATTCAGTAAGTTGTCTATCCAAGTACTTACGCATGATTGTAAACAGCGATGCAATGGGCATGTGTTCACGCAGCCAGTTGTGTAAAGACATATCTTGTGTAAATGTGCTGCGTACGCGCACTTCAGTTAATCGAAGATACTTAAGCTCCTTAAAGTAAGTCTGATAGTAATCGATAGGACAGTCTGGCCAGATGTTATTGATCCATTCAATTGAGTTAATGATCTGAACAAAGGCTGCAAAGCCTTGGCTAATGGGTTGCTGTTGTTTGTTATTAGGATCATTGTATGCATCAACACTACGGTTCAACTCTGCTTGCAATAATTTCTTGATGGCAGGCTTAGTAACAATGTGCTGGATTCTTGTGACAACGGAGTATGTCATTGAGCTATAGCCATGTTCTTCTTTGAATGCAAGTGAAGCAGCAATAAAGTTATCAACAGTTAAGCCTTGACTTTCATCAAGATGTTTCGACATCATTGATGGGATGTTTGTTGCATCAAAGATATTCTTGCAGCGTATACGATCAAACAATCCACGTGAATCCTCCCATGTTGGGAGATCTTCCCTCAGGCTGTTATCAAATTCATTGACAACAGTATCACGAATTATATAACCCTTCTGGCAATAAAGGTTACCTGCTCGCCATGGATAACTACGCCAGCTATCGTAATCTTTCCCACGGATATCTTCTATGGTTGCTGTCTTTGTATAGACAAATAGTTGTGAGCCACGACCAATGTCATGGACTACGCAATCATCTTTGCTACGCCATATCCAAGTTGGCGCAACCTTCTGAGTAGTTGATGTGTTCTTGAATGCATATGCATGGCCATACACATACTGATCCTTCTCTTGTTTAGAAGGTAGCCATGCTGCATACCACACTTGTTCATAGTGATACAAGATAGCAATGACCTTGAGCCTAGCCTGTGGTGTCGCTACATCTACAGGCGTAGTAAACACTTGGTAACGCTGTGGTGCTGGACGCTGATTGATCTGAGCAATTGCATCTTGCTGATCAGCTTCACGCACAATGTGCGTTGGTATCAAGCAAGGGATCTTGCCAAGTGGATACGTAGGTTTCTTGGCTGCTGGTTTGTTAGCTTGCTTAGCCAACACCTTGAGCTTTGGATCATAAGCAATCAGTTCAGTTTGCAAGTTGGACGGAAGTTGGAACTGCATTGTGTGGTGTAGGTAAGTGGAATGGACAGTTTAGCGTCATGTCCAGGACGGTTGATCAAAGTTTACAACAATTATTACTTGAGTTCTAGTTCTAACCACTTAACGGCATTGTAGCCAACATTGTTGTCATGCATCCACGCGGCCACCTCGCGGATCGCGGCGCGGGCTTCGGATGCCCAGTTGGCCGCCTCCTCGTCCCGTTCCAATCCGTATTCGATGCCGCTGATAGCAAGCGCGACCCGCTTTACCAGCGAACTATCTGGCTTGGCCGGATAGTTGTAACTTGTAAGCGTCGCTGATGGGTTGAGCGTGAGCAGGTCAGCAATCTGCTGCGCTTGTTCTGGCGTCCACTGTGGCAGATCACTAACATTTAGGACTTTTGACGCTTGGCGTTTGGCAGCTTCCAGCGCCTCAACCCGGCTCGCCAGAGCCAAGATGTTGGCGCTGGTTTCGACAATGTGCTTGTGCGCCGCAGCCTCTAGCGCCTCGACCCTGGTGCGGAGTTCGAGGATGCAAGACTCACTGGCAATGGCGGCGAATTTCTGCACATTGGCCCATTGCCCCGGCGCCGTTGGATAGTACGACAGTGTTGCTTGGTAATCATTCATTAAGTTGCTCCAATGCGCGGCGAATAATGTTGACTTGATCTGTATCAAACACAATTAGTTCTTTAGCATCTTCTGGCTCTGTCTCAAGAGCTGCTAATGCTTGCACTTTCAGACTTAAAGGCCTGGGGCGCATTGCTTCAATTAAAGACTCGCCCACTGGAATAATTCTCAGATGTGATTCATTTAAAACATTGTGATCCAACCATTTTGCATCTTTTAAAAGTTGCTGGTCTGCACCCCATAGAGCTGATTGCTCTGCTATGTAGCATTCATAAAAACATGTGTCTTCGTCGTACTTGGTTTGTTCCATCCACTTGCGCACTAGATCTAACGGCGGTGGCGTGATGAAGTGTTGCCGTGTCAAAGTTTTTCCTCATATTCTTTACGAAATGTAGCAAGCCATTCCATTAGATCGGCAACACGTACTATCTGCTGGCCATCTTCTGCGCCACCTGCTACACGCCAATGAACAGGTGCCGTGTCTTTAATAGCTGATTCCAAAGCATTAGTAGCACCCCAGATAGCACCCCACATTGCAGCTTTAGTTGCAATGTACATCGGTTGTGTGTCATCTGTTTGGTTATCGTCATACCAATGTGTCATCCAATCATTGACAAGATCTAAAGGAGGTGTTGGAGAATTGATTTCCATTGGGTTAAATGAGTAAGTGGAAAGGACAGTTTAACGTCATGTCCAGGACGATGTGTTAAAGAACTAAGCTTTCTTTAACGTGTACTTCTTAAGGTGTCAAGAAGTTCTTCATCGGTTTCATCACCAGGCCATGTGCCAATGCACTGGTCCAGTGTGTACGTATCGGTCGGTGTTATGACTGGCATGCGTTTAGCAAAACCAGTTGCCAGATACACTCGACCTTTGGGACCACGCAGTACAAAGTACCAGCGCTTGAATTCAATTGAGAAACCAATCATGAATCTAGATCGTAGTCAGAGGTGTCAACGAGTTGCCAGTGAGGATCGAGCTGATCAAGATAGCTGCAGAAGCCATCTTCGTCAAGAGGGATTTGTTCCTCTGGATCCAGCTCAATAGTTGTTGTGCACAATGCAGGAGCCCACTCTTCAGGGTCAAAGCGAGTTGCCCGATAGAGCAGGCGCATGTCGTCAACAACTGCTGTAACTGTGACATTGGATCCTTCAATGAATGTGTCTTCAATTGCAAGAACTGAACAACGTGTTGTAGTCATGGTGTCAAGTTAAATCAGATCAGATACCATCAGGTTCCACATAATGGAACTGTTCACCGTTGATACGTTTGCTGATATAACACCGGTATTTCATCCAGCACTTAACAGTTCGGTACTCACCGGTAAATTGTTCGTCGTTCATCAAATTGTTGCGTGCGCGTTGAGCCGCGCAGTTAGCAATGTTGAGACGATCGAATAATGACAGTGTGGTTTCGTACATGATTGCATTGGGTTGAGTGAGTAGATCTGGGGCTTACATCTACGGCGTGTCCCGGACGTAACGTTGCTTTCGAATGCCCAGATCTTTAGAATAATTTAATGTTCCGTTTGCTAATGCCAGTGCCTGGAATACTAATTGATCCAAGCAATCCAGATTGACGGGCGTTAACCGTAAATTGGATAGGCCCTAGCTGAAACGATTTGGTATAGGATTTAACACCATGTTGAGTGATGTTAAATCCTGCGATTGTCTTGTCAAAATTGATTGGTGATTTGTCAGTCATGATTTGTGAATGACTTCAGTAATAACAATTGTTGAGCAAATGATTGTTGTAATAACAATCAATGCAATGGGCCATGTGATCACGCAAGTTCCTCCGGAAGCATACGTTGCATGTCTTCATCTTCTAGATTTGTCATTACAAATTTCTGTCCATCGGGGGCCACAAAGCCACCGATGAATCCAATTCCATTTCGATCAGCTGATTCTTTCATTTGTGCAACGAGACGCATTGCTGCTAAACGTTGCATGTCAGTTGAATCAGGAATACGGATGTTGTCAGGCATGATTGAAGTGAATTAAAGGTTGGTACTCAGGTGAGTGGTTGAAGTCTATCAGGTATGTAAAGGATTACTTGGAATATTGATAAATGTAATTTATAAGGAATACTGATAGAAATAAGGGTGCCCCCCTGGTACTCCCTCGGGGGTCTGGGGGGTACACCCTCTACTCAGATCTGGGGTGGTGCCACTCAATTACTGAGTAGCCTCACCTCATCGATCTGAGATTCGATTGGAATATCTTCTTGTCCAAGAAGATATGTCATCCAGTAATCCACAGCATCGTCAATGCATGTGCAGTCCTGGATCTGTGTCCAGCCAATGTCACCATGTGGACTAGACCATGTGATTTCGTATGTCATGAGTGAAGCTCCTGGTGCTGCTTCCAAGCTGCGCTGTGCATCTCGTCAGCAGTCATGGACGGCTCACCACACAGATCCTCATCTGTTGGTTCAGGCCACTCAGTTGCTTCATCAAGTAGGCACACAGCTTCCATGATTTTCTCGGTAGCATCCCATGGGAGTTGGCTGTATTTCATTGGACGTTTGTCTTCTCGCTGGCAAATGGCTTTAAGTTCATTGATGATCATGTCAATGCGCTTGTCATCGGACATTTGATATACAACTTCTGTACCATCTACACGTTGGTACACAGTTGCTTCAAAATGAAGTTCAGTTTGTGCCATGGGTCTGTGTTAAGTTGATTGTGTGTTAAACCTGGGACTTACACCTTGCGGATGCCCAGGTATTACTTGTTCTGTTGTTTGTTGCGAGCAGCATGTTCTGCTCGTTTACGTTTGAAATACACAGGACTAATCTGGTTTTCAAACTCTTCAAGTCTTGTAGTCAATCGTTCGATTGATTCTACATACCAATCAGATTGGTTGTGAATAATGTCAGGATCATTCGTTCGTTTGATTTCAGCTAAACGCTGAGTCAAATATTGAATACGACCATGAAACATATTGGCGATTAGCCACCAGTCATCCTCTTCCAAGTCAAGCCATGTGACATTGTGTTTGCCTTGAGGATAATCTGGTGATGGCTGTGATTTACTTGAAGCTGATTTGGTTTTAGCCATGGTGTTGTGTTGTGTGGTTGAGGCAGGTCAGTAGTTATCCGACATTGCCTCATGGAATATAACGATATAACGCTATTGTTTACTTGGCGTTGAAGTATTGGCATGTATTGGCACATTCTCTGTGCCAGCCAATACTTCCTCTGGATCTTTCAAGATCCACTTGGTGTAAGGAACATTACTTCGATCCACAATAATAAGCTTCTTGTCCTCCAATGCTCTTAATGCAGTCAGATATTCTTTGATCCGACTTGATTGCATTGGCATTTTAGGGACATAACATGGTTGGTCCTTGTACTTCTTGCGGAAGTTCAAGTAATACATGTAAAGATTGCGTTGTGTAATGCTTAAACGTAAAGTACCTTGATCACGGATCTGTTCTTTGGTTAATGGCATAGTGTGCTGGGTGCGTGCTCAGCAGTAGTGTGGACGGGTCTTAGGATAGCGTTCCGCTAAGGCGTTGGAGAAGCTAAGGTCGATGTTGGAGTAAGTTGTTGAATCTCCAAGAGACGGCTGGCTTTCGATTTCGTACTCTTCGAAGTACTGGATGAAGGTTTGGATCGCCTGCTTCTTGGAGAAGATACAGTGGCTTCGGACTGGGTATCCTGCTTCGTACCACCATCCACCTTCTTCAGGCCCACCGTAGTTGAGCGTGGTTTCGTGGATGGTGATGACCGTTGGATCTTCGTGTTCGAAGTACTTGTGTGTGTTGTAGGCGTTGATTGCGTAACGGGCTTTGTAGGTGCTGGGGTAGAACTTCTTGAGTTTTGAGATGTAAGACATGATGCAAACTCCGTGATAATGATTGAAATGATGGTGATCAGGATGACGATGATGTCACCGTCCTCCCATGCTTGTTTCAGTGTGTAGTTAGCGGTAGTCATTGATTACATACCTTTCGTTGTAGTGGTCACAGGCGTTGCGTTCTGCTGAGCTGATATCTTCGATACCATCCCAGTCAGATTGATTGCTTTCACGCATGGCTTGCTCTTGTTCGTATGCAATGTCAGCCATTGCATCCAGCAAGTCAGCGTTGCGTTGTTCATCAATGAAATCAATGTCTTTCACGAGTTGAATTGCAGTGGTGCATTGGACAGTTTAAGGACGCCGTAGGTGGATCCAAAGGAATGCAAAGATAACTCTTTGATCCTATTGAATCCACACTGCGTGTATCCAGGTCCAGTCGTAGTACTTATGTACTAGTGCGGTGTCAGATACTTACGTTCCTCCACGCAAGTCCTTTGTGAATGTTGGAGATCGTGTGGTAACTGACGTTGAACTTAGCAGCAATTGCTTCGTAAGCTTGTTGCCTAGAATTAAATGCATTCATGAATTGCGCATCGTTCAGGATAACCCTGATCTGACGCACTTTCGATGAAGTTAACTTGCGGTTACCAACGGGTGAATGTTTAATCCACCTGGAACTTACTGGTTGATCCATTTGTTCTGCAGTGGAATCCTTAGCTTCCTTAACAGCCATCACCTGTGGTACCGGCTGCTGCAGAGGGGGTCTGGGGGTTGTGTTGAAGGCTTGGTTCTTGAGTGGAAAACCAAGGGTCACTGATGTTCCGTCTTTGACGACAGAGATTGTGACCTTGCCATCCCTGGTAATCACGCTGACATGATCAGGTGATTGGACGTCGAGTTGAGAGAGTGCTTCCATTGGTTGAGTTGGAATCGTATGCAGGCTAGCGGCGGTGAGCCAAGTGGCAAGTACCACCACTAGCCATTGTTCAGGTACAGGACACTAGTCGTGGGGTATGAAGTCAGTGTCGTTGAGCAGCTGATGGACTGACAAGCAGTCTTCAGCGATCTCGTCTTGCGTACTGTCTTCCCAGTCTTCTGTTTGTTCCTCGATCACCTCGCAGCCAACGTCTTCGAGTTGATTGAGGAACTTGCCCCAGCTTGGAGCCTCGCCCCAAACGTGGGCGTAACGACTGGATGCGTCAGTGACGAGTGCGATGTGGATGCTCATGTTGAGTTGTGGTGTTGGGTGAGGTGATGTCGATGCCCAGCATGGCTGGGACAGTGATAGCACTGATGAGTACAGCGAGGAACGCGACCATCAGGTTGTTGATCCGTCGAGTCTTATCAGACTCACCGTAAGAATCCAGATTGATGTACTGGTTCTTGCTAAGGCGTACTGTGTGTTTCATCGATAATAATCACGTTGAGGTTGAATTTCTCCATCCTGGTACTTAATGACCAGTTCTTGAAGGTTCTTACGGTGGTAACAAACCTTCTCGTAGTCTGCTATTGGGATGTAACCCAATGCATAGAAGATCTTGTCAATGAATTTGCGCATCTGTTGAGATGTTGGGTAATTGGTGTGCAAGATATTGAGTCCTGCAGAGAAGGCCCGAAGGCCCTCAGTGCAGAAGTCAGTCTGCGTGCTGGTACTCCCACTTAAGTAACTCTCGGTTGAGATTTACCTGTCGTTGGAGCACCATGCAGAACGGAATAAGATCCTGAAACTCACGCATGCCATCCTGCCATTGAAAAAAGATTTCGAGTGCAGCTTGACGCTGTTGCTCAAGATCTTGGTCAATGATCGGGGCATCCCTCCTGGCAAGCAAGCGGGCATCTTGCGTGAGCAAATATTCGACAGCTTTAGGAGTCATGATTGAATCCTGGTGGTGTGAATTAAATTGAATGTGTGCAGGATATTGAGTCCTGCAGAAACCCATCGTTGCCGATGGGAAAGTGCAGGAGTCAGATATAACGCTTGTCCATGCAATAAAATGCGTCACCAACAAACCCTGAAATCATCACAAGTTGATGACCAGGCTTGCTGGGACAGGTCTTGATAGTGTGTTGATTCAACATCTTCTGTCCTGCTACAGACAAAAGTATGCCTGAACCAACACCTAAGACCATTGCAAGACAAGCATGTGTGAAGTGATTGTTCACTTGATGTTCTCCTTAGGTGTGATAACGAATGCCATATCGTTGGGCATGATGAGTGCAGCTGTACGAATTCTGTATTCGTTCAGCTTCTCTTTGATGCCATTAACATTGGCATTCTCTACTGCTGCCGCAGTGTTAATCAATACAGAAGCAATGTTCTTCCTGATGTGTAATGCAGTCATGGTGTGGTGTTGAGCTTTGGAATACAGGATGTTGAGTCCTGCAAGAAACCCTGATTGCTCAGGGCTTGATGCAGGACTCAATCTAGGTGTTTAGTGCACCCACTTGACAATAGTTATAAAAGTCCACAAGTTCTGTGTGTAGTTCTGACACGCCCTGTGGAACGCCACCTCCAAGAGTACGGACGGAACGATCAATCCAATCTGGACTGCCGTCCCATCCATCTACCTGTTGTTCATAGTGAAGTTGAGTAGACTCACCTCCATACCACACAACACGGTCGGTGGCATTGACTGTGGGTTGATAAATAAACATGTTGAGTTGAGCTGGTGGATACAGGATGTTGAGTCCTGTTGAGGGGCCGTGTGGCCCCAGAGCAGGATTCAGAGTACCAATGTACTGTCCAACTTCATCATCTCATCAAAGGTGAGGAGCTGAATGTCGTTATGTCCCTGGATCCCATCATTTAACTCAGGTGAGTTATAAATGTGATCCAATTGTGCAGCTTCTTCCAAAGCTTCTTGGTACTCATTAGCTGAGTATTGACGGTACTGTTGACCGTTAAGAATAATGAAATACATCACTTACGAAGTTTGTTACGGATTAAATCAACAGCGCAAGGCGCTATAAGAATTAAACCAATGATCGTAATCACAGGAAACTCCTGTTGTGCGGTGCCCATCTCCGCTGAGGGCAATACTGAGTGGGGGATTCGATCCCCCGGCATCACGCCTGGTACTCAGAACGGAATGTCATCCCATGACGCAGGATGCTCTACCTTCTCCATGTGGATGTTGTCAAGACAATCATCCTCCCAGCGCCATGCACACATACAGGCTTCTTCCTGTGTGGCAAAGAGGCGCTTCATGGTGTAATCACCTTCGTCAGCTGTAACTAACCAATAAGTCATGGTGTCAATTGCAATGGAATGTTCTGCGTGTTGCGGATGCGCAGCCCCCGATTAATCCCGACCTCTAACGTCGGATATTATGTGGCTATACTTTGCGCCACCGTCTTATATGTAACTACAGCGCCAGAGAGCGCAATTCCCCTCGCATGTGAGGAAATCCTGACATTTCATGGGGAAAAAACAGGTGTTGAGGGCTACATAAACCCCTGGTTGCCCAGGGGAAGAGGTAACCGTCAGCCTACGCTGTGGATAACGACCAACTTCAGTCCTTCCTCGTTCTGATAAATGCGCATGCTCAGCTTATCGCTTCGCATGTCACTTACCACTTGGAAGAGATACTGTGGTTGGCATACTTGCCTGACGTCGGAGTAAGGAAACGCTGCGTGCTGAAACTCCTCGATCGCCTGGTACGCATACTCCACATACTGGTGGAATAGCTCGGCATTCTCAGATGTAGGACGCTCGCCTACCTTACGACGCCAGTCGTACTGCCAACGCTTGGTCTTCTGTGCTTGCATTGAACTAAACGCGATGGTACTCTGCGTGTTACGGATGCGCAGCCCCCGTTCAATTACTTACCTACCCCGCTATTCTTTTTTTTCTTCCCGTATTTCACTTCGCGAGGGGTGTTGTAGAAGCGTCAGGTAATTTTTTACCCTTTTTTGACCTATATAGGGCGCTTTTGTTGAAGTAAAACCGAAACAGTGTATGTATTTATATAGTTTTACCCAAGTTTTGATACAAAAAAGCCGGGGTTTTATCCCCGGCTGACCTTTAATTTGTGGTTGTTTTTACTTATTCAACTTTTATCTTTTGCTTTTTTAGCTGCAACTGCTGCATCAAAGTAATTTTCAACGTCTGGCCGTTGTTTTGCCAATTCTTTCCTGGCGCCAATCGTAAATTTTTGTACATCCAACGCATCTGCCCCACTTTCCGCCATTTTTTGCGCTTCATTTGCAATTGCATCTATTGCAATAACGCGTTCTGCACGATTTTTAGGGTTCATTTCCGTCTTGCGCCCTTAATCAAAACCAAGTTTGTCTTTCTGTTACTACTTTAACGCATGTTATTGCGTTTTTATGACCTAAAATTAAATCACAAAGATGTATAGCAAACCATACAGTAACTATGGCCCTGGCACCTGCAGATTTTTATGCGTATAGCCGTGCAACTGGAGTGCCAGTGCCAGAAGATCCTGAAGAACGGGCTGAATTAGTGCCTGATGTACTTGAATTTCGTCGCAATCAGCTGCGTGCACCACAACAAGAGTCAAATCTCCCTGGAATCCTGGGACTTGCTGCTCTTGGACTCAGTGCTTTAGCTGGTGGTGCATATTTACTCGGTGGTCGTGGCACTAAGACGCGTCAACCAATTCCTTCTTCACCACGTACGCCTAAACCTAGCGATATTTACGTTGCTCAAGCTGCAACTCCGCCGTCTGCAGAGGTGTATTCCAAGCTTGAGCAGGAAGTTAAACCATCAAAGGTTGCAACGCCACCTGCCGCTATCCCACAGGCCACAGTCGATCTAAATGCCTTTATTAATGATCCGGAGTTTCAAAAACGTTTAGAACTGCAAGAAGCTGAGGAATATTCTTTAACACCAGAAGCACAAGCTGAAATGAGGCGTGCTGCTCGTGTGGTTCAGGGTGTTGAATCACAAGAAAAAGCACGTGCCAAAAATGTTCTTCTTCAGTTGCGTCGCGATGAAGAAACTGCAGCTATTCCTCAAGCAACTGTTGATCTTGAAGTTGTTGCTCAACAAAACCAAGCAAATGACACTGGCATTGACCAAGCAGTTGCACGTGTTACAACACAACCTGCACAACGTGACCTTAATTTTACAAAAACAGGTTTAACTCCAAGACAACAAAAAATAATGTTGGAGTTTGGCGGTGTTGCTGCTCCAGCAACTGAACTCAATACTTCAGAGGCCACAGAACAACGTGCTGCATATCTTGCTCAAGAAGCGCTTGCTGCTCAAAAAAGTAAAGCTCCTACTAATGCACGTGCGTTGCAAAAACTTGGTCCTCACTTTGGTTTAACACAAGAAGAAATTTTCCATCGTATTTCTGCATCTGCAAGTGACTATCGCCCCGGCACCATGGACCAAATGACGCAGCTAGATATTGCTGCTCTTTTGGATCCAGAAGTTCCTACTTCAGCTGTTTCAGATCTTCTTGGGACAACATTGTCTGAACGTGGTGGTCGTGTTGGGCGCAATTTAACTTATGAAGTGCCAGAAGCGGGTGGAGGCATGACCGGTCGTGGAGATGTAGAAGTAATTGGTGAATTTGGTTCAGACGTTCTTGCGTATAATCCACGCACTGGAAATTATGATATTGATCTTTCTCCGGATCTTGAAGCTATTAATACACAACGCGGTCGCACCAGTGATTACGATACCAATGCTGCTGATTATGGAGATGTTGAGGGTCCTGGCGGGTTTGTAGAAACCCGTGCATTTAAAGAGCGCACAAACAAAGGAACAACAATGGTTCCAGGACAAGTGTCTAATGCAGAAGCCATGGCATCTGGTTCACTGCGTCAAGAACGTGAACTTGATGTTGTCCTTCCTACACGCATGACTTTGGAAGGGGATGTTGCCCAAGGTTTCTTTATTGATCCTGAAACAGGGCGTTTAAGATTGGAAGGCGCGAGCCGTCGAATTGGTACTCCACGGCAAGGTGTGCTTGAAACTTCAGACATTAATGTTGAAGGTTCTAAATTGGTTGGTGGTTATCAACCTTCTGTTCCTCATGTTTCTAATGCAGTCTCAACTCAACCTTTGACTGCTTATAGAGACAAAGTTGTAAAAGGATCTGATAATCGTTTATATGAGACATCAGGTCAAGAAGTTGTAGGCGAGGAACCTTTGGTTGGTTACCGTTTAACTAAACTTACGAAACCGGATGGCACTCTTCTTGGTTACCATAAACTTGGCAGTGAAAAACTTACAAACTTAACATTATCTCGCGAAAAACTTCAAAGTATCATTGAACAAGGTAACGATCTTTATTTCAATAATTCCACAGCTAAAAAAGCTTATTTCGAGACACATAATCCAGCCGCACTTGCTACTGGCATTCAATCCGGACAACTGTTATCCGAGATTGGCACGCCTCTTGATTATCAGGGGTTTTTAATTCAGCACCTTGATAATGCACTAATAAATCAAGGAATTGATCTTCCTGTTCTTAAACAACAAATTAGTAAAACAACTGGCAATCCTTATCATCCAGCAGCTGCTCATGCTTTTGTAACTGATTTGCGCAAAACTACAAAAGATACACCTGTCTATGGAAAACCTTATGCTTTAGATCCAGAAGGAAAACGTATTGTTAAACGAGATCCAAATACTGGTAAGGCCATTTTCCAAGGTGGTTACGTTCAATACGAAACAGAAAAGGGAGAGCCTCGGCCAATTCCAGGGCGTTACGACGTTCGCGGAGGAGGCGGTATAGATCCTATGACCGTTGGTGATGAAGGAGCTGATGTTGACGTAGCGTTTTTTGCTCCCCGCGTAGACACTGCGTCTCAACGTAAAGTTATGCAACAAGCCAAAAGTCTTGGCATCCCTGCCGCTGAAATAGTTGGAGCAAGCAGTACTCCTCTGGGAGCCCAAATGGCACAAATACGTTCTGGCATGGAAACAAAACCGGTTGGTTTAAAAGTGCGTTCTCCAGGTTCTTTTGCTCGCACTCAAAATCCATATACAGGACAAGCCGCCGCTGCCATGGGACCTGCATCGCGTGTTCTCAGTGGTGATTATCAATATCCTGAACGACAACTTCAAATTAATGTGCCTTCTCCAAGTTTGGTAGAATTAGAGTATCAACCAGGGGCTTCCAATATGGAAGTGGTAATGAAACAACTAATGGCGCAAGCTGGTCGTCGTGCCGGTAAACGTCGTAATCGTTAACTATGGCTGAAGAAAAAAAGAAAAATAAAAAGTGGATCCAGAGCATGGATATGAAAGAGGGTGCATTTACGGCTAAAGCTAAACGTAAAGGCATTACCTCTGCTCAACTCCAGGAGAATGTTCTTGCAAATCCAGATGAATACGACGAAAAAACTGTTAAACAAGCAAACTTACGTAAAACGTTAGTAGGATTACATAAGAAGAAAAAATCCAATAAGTAATGGCTAAAGATCATCGCCTGGCGCTAGACAGGTATATTGATTACACCAAAGATCCGTTTGTTAAAAAACGGAAGCTTAACTTTGATGACTCGTTTGCTTCTAAAGCTTCCACTGGTGCTGCACCGTGGATGCCGAGTCGCTTTGAACAGTCCGACTTATTGCGTCGAATTCAAACTCGCAAATTATCTTTAAACCCCAGTCTTAACTTTGTTGGTGATCTACCAGAGCAATACGAAGTATTTGCCAATATTGGACGTTTTGTACGCAATGAAAGCTACGACTTTAACGAAGGTCGTCCTTTGACGCCATTGAGACCAGAAGAACAACCTGGGTACTCTCCTATTTGGATGGATGCCTATCGCATTAGCCCAACCATGAATCCAGACAAAAAAACAACCAATCCAATGCCTCGTGTTGCCAACCCAGATCCACGGGGTTACATGATGGCTGCCGCTGAAAAACGTGCATTAAATGAGACTGAAGACAATCGTTCAGTTGCTCAACTTTTGGAAAATAAAAACAACACAGATAAAACTTTAACTAAAGAAGAAACAAATAAAAAGGGTGAGCCAATTAAAAATCCAGAATCAGCATAGTCTTATAATAAAAAGAAAAAGATATCATGGCTGCAGGGGTAGCATTTGGACAACTACTAAAACAAATTGCTGCTCCTGCTTTAACCAGTGGGGCACTTAGCGGTTTTGTATCCCTTCTTGGTGGCGCTTCACCAGGACAGGCAGCTGCATCTAGTTTGTTGGATACAGCGGCTTCTGCTGGATCTATTGGCTTATTGCGTAAATTACGTCCCAAAAGCTACTCAACTCAACGAATTAAAGATTTAGATACCGGTGAAGTCAATACAGTTAATAAAACTAGCAAGCTTGAAACTCCCTTAAATATCGCAGCTTCTCTTGGTACAAGTTACGTTACTGCTCCACTTATTTATGGTGGACAACAAGAGCAAATTGAACAACAAATTCTTCAGCGTTCTTTAGTAAACAACCTGCCTCTCGAGCAGGAAATTGCATCTTTATCTCCTGGGACACAATATCAATTACCAGAGGCTCAATTTCAACAGCTATTAAATCAAGTTCCCAATAGTTCTTGGATGCAACACTTAACACCGCAAGAGCAAGAAGAGTTAATCAGTGCTCTTAACCCACGGATGATGTGATATGTTTCAACAGCTTTTAAATACAATCGGCACTGCAAAAGACGAATTACTTGAAGGTGCTCGCAAAAGTGCAGAAGCCAGCAGGAAAGCTTATCTTGCTGGTGAACGTTATCCAAGTATCCTGAAAGATATTCCTGGTGTCAGTCAAGCAACTCAACAAATTCGCGGCACACGCGACGTTTATCACCAACAGTTAAATAAGTTGGGCGTTTCCATGAAAGAAACGCCGGTTCAAGCAGTTGGTGCGTTTGGAGCACGTCTGCTCACCGATCTAACTAATGATGGCACCAGGGGCATTTATTGGCGTTATAACCACCCTCTTGCCATCATGGGTGCTGCATCAGAAACGGCTATCGGCAAAGAAGCTTACCGTGCCCTGGGACCAACAAAAACAGGTTTGATTACCGCAGGCATTGCAATTCCTGCCACTGCGCTTTCCGGTGCTTACAACATCACAAATCCAGGGGAAATGTTTAGGCCCAAAGGGTTTGCTCAAACGTATGCAGAAGAAGGTTCCGAAGATCGACGTGAAACAACTCAACCTGTTACAGAATTGTTTGAACGTTTTTTCTTGGGACGTACAGGACGTCCTCTAAAGTATGAAACAGCTCAAGAAGAAATTCCTTCCTTAACGCCAGAACGCTACGGCAATTATTTGCGTAACTATTACCAGGACAAGGGATTTCTTGGTATTCTTAAAGTAACGCCTGAAAATCTTGAAGGTGTACCAGAGGCCCGAATGCTTGGATATCCAATTACAATTCCATCTGTTACCACTGCGATCGGTGGAATTGCCGGCGCCGGAGCAGCTATTCGTACTGCACCTCTTGTTAAAAATGCTTTCCGCCGTGGTTTAGCGGGTGCGGTAACAGGCGCTGGAGCTGGTGCAATTTTAGGTAACTTGGCCAATGCAGCACTTGCAGCAAAACCAGCAGAACAACAGTTACCAACTACTGCTCAGTACGAAGCGATGAAACCGCTGTAACACCTTTGTGTTTAGACTGATAAAATTAACTTACATAAAAGAATAGAAAAAATGGCCGTTAACTATGCGTTTCCAATGGAAGGGATGATGGGACCATCAACTCCCATTGATCGCATCACTGCAAAAAACAGTATGTTTGGGGTCAATGTAGATCCAGTTGCGGCTGCAACTCCTGCTGCTAATAACCAAACGCGTGAACAACTCAAGCAAAAACTTCAACGAGGTGCTCAGGGTGCTCAGGCTTTTTTAGGTAAGTACGCCATTCCTGCTCTTGGTGCAGCCTCTTTGATCCCTGGTGTAACAACTGCTCTCTCGGAGATCAACGAAGGCCGTCCCACAGGTGCTCTTGGCGCCTTGGCTCCAGGCGCCCTTAGCGCGGTTGGTACAGGCCTTGCAATGATCCCAAATCCCATTGCACGTGTTGCTGGCGTTGGTTTGATGGGCCTTGGTGCGCTACTTCCAGGTGCGGCTGCCTCTGGTGCTGAATCTGCCCGTCAATCTTTGACAGGTAAACCAACTAAAGGTAAAGAGCAAGAATTCAGTACCCAGATGGCCATGCGTGGCCAGTTAATGAGTCAAAACTTGGATAGTTTAAATCGTGAGCTTGCAATTCGCATGCAAGCCACACAAGATTTAACGACATTCCAAAATCAAGCCATGCTGCAGCAATATAAAGCTATGGCTCCAGAACTTGAAAAAGCCAAGATGAATGACTTTGCACGTTATCAAACTGCAATGGCTCTTCAAGGTCAAATTCAAGGTCAGCTTGGTGTTCTTGCCACTGCTGGTGCGATGGCACAACAAGGACAAGCTGGTAATTATGGCTTAGCCCAAACCGCTTTAACAACTAATCCGTATGCAGGCGCCACAATCCAGGCCCCTCAAATTCGCTTTGGGTGATAAACATGGCTTTTAATTACGGCGGAACAATTAATACAGCTGGTTTTGGGCAAAGTGCTCTTGATCAAGAAGAGGAAGATTATTTACTGGCAAACACAAATAAACTTTCTCAGTACGCAAAAACACTCAAAGATCTTGGCATTGATTCCAACATTGCTGGGTTGTACGCTCTTACCAAACTAGAAAAACCAAATACTAAAAAACAACTTGAAGAAATTCTTGGTATCTTGGGACCCTATCAAAAGGAAGTGGCACGAGAAAACCAGCGTCTTGGGATGGAGTCTGCATTATTTGCAAACTTCCTTGATATGCCTAATAAATTCTCTCGTGCAATGGCTGCTCAGCATTATTATGTTCCTGAGACATTGCAAGCAATTTCTCAAACGGTTGGGCGCCCTTCCTCCTTCTTTACTCCCCGTCAATATGTAAGTCTTTGATCATGAATTATTTCTTAGATCCTTCTTTTGCAATTGATTCGGCGGGTGCTTTTGATATTGGCGGGGCTTTAGCTGATAGTCCGTTTGGCGGCACTGACTTAAACGTCGGTGGTTTTGCTGGCACTGACTATGGATCCTTTGGTGGTGGACAAGGTTTGTTCCAGGGTTTAGGTCCCATGATGGCCCTAAGCACGGGTGCAAACTCTGTTATGGCTGGCATGCAGCAGGGTGCCATGAATAAATCTCTTGCCAATACCTATGAAGCGCAGAACGCAATGTTCGGCGCTAACTTTGGCCAGGGAATGCTTGCACAAAATATTGATCGTTTTCGTTCTTTAAACGATCCCATTCGTGCTGCACAAATCCAAGCAAATGCTGGTCCGTACCGTCAAGCTCGTTTGCGTGAAAACTTGCCAGCGTTAGCGGGTAAATATGGAGACTTTGGTGCTTTTGTCGCTTAAATTATTGTCAGTTAAAATAAAAAAATAGACGACATCGGATAAATGGATCCGTTTACAATGGGTGCACTTGGCTTAGGCCTTAGTGCAGGAGGATCATTTTTAGGGGGCGCTATCGGCGGCAGTGGTGTGCCTACCTATGAGCCGTCACCGTTAATGACGGCGTTAGAAGACTATGGTATGCAACAAGTTGTTGCTCCCAAATCAACACGTAAAGCCATTAAAGCTGAAGCTAAAACATATACAGACCCTGGCTCCAGAGAAGCATATCTTCAGTCGCTGGCAGGTCGTTATTCTAATTCTAAATTTATTGATAAAGCTCTTCGCCGTAGTTATAAACAACCAATTGATTGGGAAGGCGGTCCATATCGCGAGTTTGCTTCCCAAGCCTATGGAGAGCAAGGTCTAAATCTTCCTGAGTCCGATTTTCAAAATTTAATTAATATTGCAAAATCTCAAAATATCCGCAGTCCTCAAGCATTTAGCACTGAAGTTCGACGCTCATTACTTGCATCTGGTAAAGCAAAAACACCTTACGACATTGCCTGGGAATCACAATATGGAAACATGCAACGCAATCCAGATGGCACACTAAGGCGCGGCATGGTTAACTTTGATCTTGCCAAAGCAAAAGAAATTTCTCAATCAATGCTTGGCAGCGTGCTCGGCACAACTTAATATTAATTAAACTTAAGAACGCAAATAGAGGTTAACATGGGCATTAAAAAAGAGATCAAACAAGCCGAAAAAAGTGGCGGTGAATTAACAAAGAAAGAAATTAAACAGCTTGCAGCTCAGTTTGATGTTCCCAAGTCGGAAATTAGAGAGCGTGCTGCAAACAACGCTTACGTATCGCCTGCTTCATCGTCAGTAGCTAATCAGTCTGTTTATTCGCCTTCTCAAACTTCTTCTTTTGATTCTGTTCTTAATAATACAAGCTCTTCAACTCAAGTAGGGCCTTTTGATCTTGGTTATGCGTCTACAAATCCTTTAACGGCTACCATTGACGGCACCACAACTCCAGGTCAAGTTGATTTTGCAACACTTCAAGCTGCAACTGGTTTTTACGGAAAAGGCGTTGATAAACAAATCGAAGAAATTAGGCAGGCAGGTGCCACCGAACGCCAAAAATTAATCAACGAAAATAATCTTGCAGTTGGAGCACAAGAAGTTCAAGGTAAGTTGGACGTACAGAAAATTGTTAATTCAGGTTATCGTGAAATGCAAAGGATCAAGCGAGGCTCCGAGATGTTTAGTAGTCTGATGGGCGCCTTTAATTTTTAATTACAGGCGTTAAAATATAGTTGTAAACCTTTAGGGTTAATAATGGCTTATTCTTTTACGCAGCCAAACCGTGGTGCCATTCCTTCCGTAGCTTCCTTAACTCAAGGGGGGATGGGCGCAGCTGAAGCCCAAGAGCTCTATAACGAACTGCAAAACCGCGAATACGGCGGTGGCATGTCTAAAGCTGAGCTTCAAGACTTTGACACATTAATTAATCGTCTTGAGTCTTCCAAGCTTCGTCAAGGTGCCCAAAAAGGTCGTCAAGTTCAGCGTCAAACTGTCACTCAAGGCCTTGCCAATATGATGGCAAACTTCTAATCAATGGATTCTAAAAATTTAGATTCTGGTGAAACAACAGATTTACGCCGCTATCAACAAGCGGCGGATGTTGCTTATCGTTATGCAAAGCAAAAGTATAGCGATAAAACGAAAGAAAAAGACACAGCTGATAAAGAGGAGCCTTTTGACGCTGTGTCTGAAAACAAATAAGAGTATTTATCATGGCGTATGAAGATCCTGGAGCGTTTGACTCTCAGCTAAATCCCGATCCATATGATTTATTATTTGATGAGGACAAAGCTCGCAAAGCCGCGTCTGCTGTCAAGATCTTCCAGGATGTTTCCGTTGGATCCAGTAAAGAAAAGATGAGGGAAGCTGGTGCACAAGAACGTGAAACCGCAGCACAAAGGCAAGAGTTCAGTCAGTCGGACGAAGCCAGAGATTACGCACAAGCCCAAAGAGCTTATCGATATTGAGATCTTCGACCAATGGGTCGAAAATCTTGATGCACCAACAGAAGAAACATTCAATGCTTTTTGCAAAGATAATTACTCTGTTATTGAGTGTTATCTCTACGCCCGGTTTCTTGGCTATGGTGGCAGCATCTCCGGTTGTGATCTTTGGGTACAAAGTCAATATCCAAAGCCCGATCACCGTTCTGTGCTTTTGAATGAAATTGTTGAGATGCAGGAAGATATTCGTAAATTAAGAGAAGACGTTGATAACGGCATTGTTAAACGTGATGCAGGCGTGGCGCGTATTGCTTCCATGCAAAAAGAACTCCGTGGAACAATCGCTCAGGTAGAATTGTTTACATCGACCAAAGATCGCAAAGGCCTGCTTATGGCTGGAGCTGATCGTGCTATTCGTGAATTGTTGACTATCTTTAAGGATGACCCAATTGAGGTCCCCCTTGAGGAAGCAGCAATGAGCGTATGGTCTCACATGCAACTTGAAGAGTAATGAGCCAAACGCCTCAACAACCTCAATATGGAGAAAATATTGCAGGTAGACTATTTGATGTTGCGCGTCAACTTCAAAAAAATCGCGAGCGGTTGTTTCATTTCCAACGGCCTAACCCTGTTGTTGACAAAGTTGCAGAAGGTCAAAATGTAATGAATGCCTTAATGGCAAGCAAACAAAATGAGCAAGAACAAAATGCCGCCCCAGCTCCTGGAGCACTTCAAGAAAAAGGAAGCGAAGAACGAGGACGGCAGCGAAATGTCGGACAAGCAAAAGCACAAAGCAGCCCTGGACAAGGCACGTAAATATAAAGAACAAAAAGGTAAAAAACCAACAGAAGAAAAATAAGTTAGTATTCAGTAATCATTGAATACTTCTTGTTGTGCCTGCATATCAACATCTTGCATATCGGCGTAATGCACAAGCTGCTGCACGCAGGCAACAAATCAGGCCACAACGCAACCTTGAGTCTTTAAAAAAAGCTCGAGAAGACTTTGGCTTTTTCTGTGATTATGTAGCTGACAAACCACCAGCTTCACATCATAAAGAGTGGCATCGGCACTTTGTCACAAACGAAGATAGTTCTTGTCTATTAAAGATTGCTGGTCCCAATATTGATCTTCTTGCTCCACGGGGCTCAGCTAAATCCACAATCCTGGGCTTGTTTACGGCATGGGCTATTGGTATCCATACTCAAGCCAAGAAACCACTACAGATTCTTTACCTCTCTTATACGGTTGATATTGCTCGATCCAAGTCGGCAACCATCAAGCGAATTATCGAAAGCAAGCGATATCAAGAAGTCTTTCCTTCAGTACGTCTTCTGAAAAATGTAACCAGTAATGAGTACTGGTCAATTGACCACAAATTTGCTGGCATCGATGTAACCGGTGAAGAACAGTTCACACTCTGTGCAGCTGGTCTTAAAGGCTCCGTGACCTCCAAACGAAGCCAACTGATCATCATTGATGACGCCATCAAATCTGCTGCAGACATTGCGAACCCTGACATCAGAAAGATGATGCAGGAGAACTGGAATGCGGTGATTGCTCCCACCATGTTTGAAGGCGGACGAGCAATCTGTCTTGGTACCAGATTTCGTCATGATGACATTCACGCCACCACATTCAACGAGCAAAACAACTGGACGCAGATTGTTCTCTCTGCTTTGATCAACGATCCCAAAACAGGGGAGGAGATTTCGTACTGGCCTGAGATGTGGTCCGTTGATTACCTCAGGGAGAAGCGCCGGCAAGCACCGATTGCTTTCTCATTCCAGTACATGAATCAAATCGTCAGACAAAACGAGCTGTCGTTGGCACCAGAACTTCTTATCAAAGCGGAAATCGCAACGGAGTTTGATGCGCTTGGTATTGGGGTTGACTTATCCGCTGGCACTAAAGAAAAAAATGATTACACCGTGATGGTTCTTGGTGGTCGCATTGGCGACCAGATACACATTATTGATTACCGTCGTATTCGCGTGATGGGTAATCTTGAAAAACTAGATGCCCTCAAAGAGCTTCTTAACGATTGGTCTGTTGTCGGCAAGGATGACAACGGTAATTATTTCCCTACTTATTCAACGTGTGACATCTGGAGTGAAGCGGTTCAGTACCAGGCTTCTCTTGAGGCTGACTTTAAACGTGTCTGTTTAAATAACGAAGGTCTCTACAACTTAATTTGGCATCCTGTCAAAGGATTCCGCGCTGATAAACTTGCACGCTTCCGTGGCATTATGGGCATGTTTGAAGACCGCAAAATTATCTTTAATCGTTTCCGTAATTTCACAACGTTATTCGATGAGTTGACTAACTTTGGTGTCAGCAGTCACGACGATTGCGTCGACGCCTTGGTCTGGCTTGTTACCGGTTTAGCACGCAAAGGTCAATTGCATCTTGATTACTGATTTTAGAATAAGAAAAAAAGCAGTATTTCAGTGGGACCCGAGTATTTAGCTATTGGTCTAAGTGCCATTATTTCTGCGGTCACAGGCGGATCGTGGGTAGCCAATAAGATTTTGAATCGTCAAACTGATCAGATTCAACAAGCCATGAGTTATACAAGTTCGCAAAAACGTCGTATTGATTTACTTGAAGATCAAATTAACCGCATGCCACTTGACTACGTCCTTAAGGTTGACTTCTTAAGGGAAATTCAAGAAATGCACGACAATTTTCGCGAAATCAACAATAAGCTTGATAAGCTTATGGAAAAGCTTTTGTCAAAATGAGTTACATTCTTGAAGTTCAAGAAGACGAAAACGGAGATTCGTATATTGTTCTTCCTGATGAAGTAATTGAAGAGCTGGGCTGGGAAGAAGGCGATGTACTTGAGTGGGATGTTCGTGGCTCTGGAATCATCCTGACAAAAGTAAATGACGCCAGCGGATATGAAGTCATAGAAGAGTAAAATAAAAGGATTGAAGAGTGTAGGGCATGTTTTACGCAGGCGAATCAAATGTCCCTGGCGCACCAGGTAACTTAATCGCGGGTGGCAATGTAAATTGGCAAATTAACCGATCCCCAGGTGCGCTTGGTGGGCGTTCCGGTGAACAGCTAAAGCGTTTATACGAAGGCGGAACTCAACAAAATCAACAGCTTAATGATGAGTTGATGAGGCGTGGCATTATGCCTGGTGGCCCACAGCTGCCTCTTGCGTATCAGCAATATGGCGGTCAAGTTCCTATGGGAAACGCCGGTTTTTTTGCGGGTCCTCAACTGGGCCAAACAATTCCAATGGGCTTTCAAAATAAATACGTTTCTTGAAACTGTTAACATTAAAGAATAAAGAACACGAGTAATGGCAGACGCTAAAGCCCGGCTTCAAGAAATCATTAATGCATATCTGGATAAAGACAGCGATATCGTTGTTGATACGGGCATTGTTGCGTCCCATATTGCTCAGATGAAACTCTTTGGCATTCGTCAAGGAGTTGAATTTTTTCCGTCACAAGATAACTTCGGTGCACAACGCAAGGACTTTCTTGACCGTGTGTTGAAGTACAACAAGATGGATACACGTCTGGATTCCATCTGGGAATACTTTTTGTGTGATGGTAAAGGACTGTTTTATATCCGACCTACACAACAAAATTATCGCCTTTACTACTTTCGTGAGCATGAATATCGCACCTATTACAACGTTGATGGCGAGCTTGATGAAGTTGTAATCATCTACAGCTATAAAATACGCCGAGCCAACGGTTTTGGTGATCAGTTAACAACGACGAATTTAACCGGCAATCAAAGCACATATAGCCCCGGAGCAAAACGTTATATTCGACTGTCAATTAAAGCAAGGGAAATCGAAGAAACTCACTCCGATAGTGAAATTTCTTTTGAAATGCCCAACTACGCAATGCCTGGGCAAACAAAACAATTTAAAAACAGTTTAGGTTTTATTCCCTGCGTTGAGATTTTTAACAATCCCCAAGGCTTCTCGTTTGAAGGCGTTGGTGAATTCGATGCAATGGCGAATCATATTTGCACGCATGATGAATTAATGCGCACCATGCGCAAAAACATTACATTCTTTGGCAATCCGACTCTTCTTTCTTCCAGGCCAAAGACCGATCTTATGGAGTCGGGTGGTGACTCAGTTGTTCAGCGTCCATCTATTGCAGCGAATTCTGGTTTCACAAGTCCTTCTACATTAAGCCGTTCGATGTTTAAGGCTGATCCAGTCAGTCGTAGCATTGATGGTCAGATACGGGTTCCACGCGTTATCGCAAACCTGGAGCCTAACGACCGCGTTGGTTACATTGTTCCAGATGCAATCACTGGTGACCAAAACGCATTTGCACGTCAGTATCGAGAAGAAATTCGCACAGCTCTTGGTGGTGTTGATGAGCTTTCCATCTCTGCTGGCGTAACTGCAACTGAGTACAAATCACTATTTGGACGTGTGGCAGCTACATCCAAGAAAAAAGCAAATGCTATTTACACCCATGGCATTTGTCGTTGTCTTGAGTTAATCATTTACCAAGAAGAGCAGTTATTTAAGACAACACTTGCTTCTGCTGCCAAATTAGAAAAACCCCTGGATCTTGGCCCTAATGCTTCACCGGAAGAAGAAGCTGCTTATGAAGGAGCAATGAAGCAATACAACGATCAACTAAAAGAACTTATGATGGCCTGTGTGGAAACACAGCAAATTCCACCTAGTGTCATTGGTTTAATTCCAGATGGCGATGTAACAGTGTTATGGCGTTGGATGGGTCCTGTTTATGAGGATTCAACTCAAGATATCCTTAACAACTCCATTGTTGTCCGAAATTTACAGGAATTAGGTGTTGATAGCATTGAAGCATTGAAATACCTCTTCCCGTCCAAGACGGATGAGGAACGAGCCGAGATGTTATCTGGGTTCCCTTTCAGGATGGTAAACGAATTACAGGGTGCTTACTCTGCGTTTGCCAAGTTAGTGGGGGGCATGATGCAGACTCCCCACCCGCAAGCACCGGATCTTCCGATGGCTGCGGACCCAAGATTGGATTTAACGCCATATCTGTATCGAACTTTAGAAGCTCTACAAAAGGAGATGAGTTATGCAGGACGCTACCGTCCAATCGATCCCACAGACGAGCCAAGTCCCGGCAGCGGTGGCTCCAAGCAGCTACGTGGCTCCAGCTCCGACCAATTACCAGGCGGCGCCGAGCCAAGCTCCAGTGGCGTATCAGGTGGGTACCAGTTACCCCCAGGCAGTTCCGCAGGCGGCCCCCAGTTACCAATCAGCCCCTACGCAGTACGCCCCCCAATCCCAATCGGAGGCCAGCAGCAATCCATGGGAATCGGCGTTCAACAAGGTGGTGAACCTTCTGAGCGCACCAGTTCAATCCCCGTTCCAGGGTCAACCGTCAGCTCCGACTCCACAGTACGCACCAGCGAACTACGGCCAGCAACTCAGCAGCCCAGCTACGCAACAATCGGCGACGCAGACCTGGTCACCCAACCAGGCTTACTCGCCCAGCTCTTCCCAAACCTCCTCGATTCAATCCTTGGAGGACGTGGCCAATCTCCTGGAGTGGAGCCCGGAAACCCGCCACGTGGTAAACGCGTACGGGGTCGAAGCACCCGCAATTCTAAATAATTATGCTCTCCAGCTGGAAAGCATGCTGGATAGCGCCGTTGCTTGGGGCACCAAAGCCCAAGAAACGCTCGGCCGTTATGCAACGTTTGCAACCAACGAGCATCAAGAAAATCTGGCTTACAACGAAATTCTGACCAATCCTGATGTGCTCAGCGATTACACGCTGAAGTTCTTTGGTCCAGAAGGTCCGTACCCCGTGTACGAAAGCGAAGATCAACTTGAGACACGTGGTTATCCCACAGCTCCTGTTCAAGCTGCACTTGGTCAGTTCCCTGCTCCTCCTGCTGCAGCAGCTCCCCAGCAACCTGAAAACTTCTGGGGGACCTTTAAGCAGCAAATGGACATGGATCCCAGTAATGCCTGGCGCCTCCTGAACCAAGCTCAGCCTCAAGTTGTTGCAAACAAACTCTTTGTGATGGAGTGAGGCCATGCGTGGCGCTCTTAAATACGGTGTACCCATCGCTGCCGGTTTAGGCGTTGGTGGGTATGCCCTTTCTCAAGGTGAAGATCCAGGATCTGCCGCACTTGCTGCTGGTGCCGGTTTACTTGGCGGCGCCGCAGGTTTATTGGGAGCACGTGGTCTTGCTGGAAAATATATGCCAGAAGACGTGCAAAATAAGCTCCTTAATGCTGCGGTAAAAAATCGAGAAGGTGGCATGCGGCAAGCTGCTCTTTTACAAGCTGCAGAAGCAGCGGGTAAAGTAAACCCTCGTTCTTTAGGCAAAGCTGCCGCTGCAGGTCTTGTTCCCGCCGCTGCTCTTACCGCTGGTCTCGGTGGTGTGGCACTTGGAGCGATTCCTGGTTCTATGGGTGTTCCAGGTTTTGTTCAAGGTGGAGCAGTTGACCCTGAATCTTACGGTTCTAGTAACTCTACCGGCGCTCTATACAAGACGCCGACAATGCAGTATGTGTAACTTTTAAGTTCACCGTCTGCTAAAATTTTTGTTAGATAAGACACATGTGTCTTTATCTTTCACCCGATAAAAACACTGACACTGGAGGATAAACCAAGGTGTTTATTGATAGCTAGTTCAGATCCTGGTAGGTATGACCTTTCAAGATTTGGTAAATAGCTCCGTGATTGCAATCAAACTTTTCGGCAATCTTTCGATACGACAGACCAGCCTCTTTTAAAGCTTTGATTTGAATCACGTCATCCGAAGAAAACTTCCTTAAAGACTTCTTCGGTTTTCCTTTACTGGCAAAACCATTGTTCTTGTAACAACCCGTTGCCCAGGCCCTTGTTAAATTTTCTTGTTTGGTAACGATCTCAAGATTTTCAAGTCGATTATTTCTCTTGTCATTATCTTTGTGATCAACTTGCAGGGAAAAGTTACTGGTTCCATGAGAACGCAGATCTAATCCCAAAAAAGCAACAGCCATCAAGACATGAAGATGAAAACGTTTTCTCTTTCCATTAACAAGAACTGAAATACGGTCATAAACACTGGTGGAACGAATAAGGATCTCTTGAAAATATTCTTGATTATCGGGATCAAGTCGTTTTTCAAAAGCTTTTCCCTCTTCCGTTAAGTAAAGATTACCAAATCCAGGAACAAGCTTTGGTTCCATGTTGTTCATAAACAAGTTTCCAAAGCATAACATACCTCAACTGAACGCTCAACGTTGTCACCCCACCGAGCAATCGATGGGTGCAAACCGGATGAATTCAGGGAAGCCCTAACGTAAAGACGAGGGTAATCCTGAGCCAAGCCAATCAAGCGTGGTTGGAAGGTGCAGAGACTACTGGGTGTAACACGACCTTGTTACGTAATACCAGATTTAGCGTCCGGCATCCCACAGGGATGAAGAGATAGTCCACCCCTCTAAGAGACTAGAGACCAGGAGAACGATTTTCCAAAAATCTTAGGTGCGGAACTTTATCGTCCCCACCCTGCTTACATTGCCGAGATGGCCGTCGAGCCAGTGGTCGTTCATGACTTCACTCGTCAGCCTGGCCAAACAGTTCAGTTAGACCGCTATAAGTTCTGGGGGACCCCTGGCACCAAGGACAGCCGTGAGCGTATTGCCGATCAAACAATCGGTACCGCCAACAGCCGTAACATCACAAAGGAAAAGGTGTTGGTGGTGCTTAAAGAGTACACCGGCCCTGCTGATCCGGGTGATCCGACCCAGCCTAGCACCTTTAAGATTGCCCGCGAGACCCTGATCACGGCTCAGCGCCTGCTCTTGGACTCTGGCAACCTTAATATGTTCCACCAGTCGATCGGTAGCCTGACGCTGCTCGACGACTATCGCCGTTGGCGCGACCGGGTGTTCCTTGACGAACTCTCGAAAGCCGAAGCCAATGGTGCCGCTTCCACCACCCAAGGTGGTTACTACTTTGCTGGTGGTAAGACCAAGGATTCTTCCGGTCGTATTAAGTACGAAACCGCTGAGTACACTGCCGAAGTTCAGCAGTTCCAGGTTCGCACTGACCTGCTGACCATTGTTAAGGACCTGCGTAAGCGCAACGTCCCGACATTCGCCGATGGTCTGTATCGCTGCATCTGCGATCCTACCTTCATGATGCACCTGCGTCGTGACCCAGACTTCCGCGAGATCGCTCGTTACGCTGGTAATCCTGGTCAAGGCATGTACATGGGCAACCCCATGATGCCTAACAACGCCAGCTTCTACATGGGTCCCCAGGCTGGCCAAGCCTACTTCCTGGGTGGCGAGCCTGTCATGCCTACCGGTGTGCAGTTTGAAGGCGTCAAGTTCTTCGAGTCCACCAACTTCCCGACCAAGAACGTCACTGCTTCGTTTGATGGCGGCTCCACTTATGCTTCCAAGGAAGTTGCCCAAGGTTACTTTTTCGGCCCGCAGTCTGTGGGTGTTGGTATCGGTGGTCCGAATGCTCAGGTCCTCATCAACAACAACGACGATTTCAGCCGTTTCATCATTCTTATTTGGCAACTTTACGCTGGTTTTGAAATTCTGAACAAGGATTTTGTCACGACCGCGTTTAGCTTTGTGCAGGATGACGGCACCGTCTGATCGTTAAACTAATACATCTACACAAAAGGGAAAATAAATGACCTATTTGTCCGCTAAGAAAATCTTCCCAGGTAACTGGGCCGAGCCGCTGAACGGTTGGTACAAGAACATTGATACCAACGACAACGGCACTAATGATGGCTCCAAGGGTGGCCCCACTTCGGTGCTGGCTGTCCCTGGCTATCGCTACTTCCAGCAGCGTGGTTATGTGGCTGTCACCACCACCTCTGGTGCTGGCGCCATTGCTTCCGGCAAAGTGATTGTTCCTTCGCCTTATCGCCAGGACGACACTCGCCCCGACATCACCGGCATGGTGATTTCTGGCAGCACCACACTGCCTGCTTATATTTATCGCGCCACGATCTCCGTCGCTTCTGGCTGGGGTGACGGTCGTGTTGCTTCTGGCATCTACGCTGCTACCGGCAACGTGATCACCTTCGCCACCGGTCTGACTTCGACTGGCACTGTGGGTGAGGCTGTGTCCCAGGCCAACCTGACCTCCACTACTTCGGGTGAGCAGAATGGCGAAATCTTCTTCGCTGGTGGCACTGCTGGTTATAGCACTCAGCCCTTCCTGACTGCTACCGGCGCTACGGGTGTTCTGCCTACCAACGTCTACAAGCAGATCACTGGTGCGGCTCAGTTCTACGTGCAAGCCCGTGAATCGCAAACTGCTACCTCCACATCCGGTGGTTGGTACATCTCCAGTGGTGACGCATCTGCTGGCCGTACTGGTTACTTCGTGGTTGAAGTGTGCTACCTCCAGCCTGACGAAGCTCCTGGCTACGAGGACATTGATGGCTACCTGCTGGGCCGCACCGTCAGCTGATTAGGTTAAACTAGGACCAGGTAAATACTGGTCCTTATGACAACCTCTCCAGCAATGCTTTATCAGCATAAAAAAACAGGTGCACGTGTCAAAGTTGTAAGCGAATGGGATCAAGGCGATTGGTTCATGGTCGAAGATCAGGACGGTCGCCTTTTCACTGTTTACAAAACTGAGATTGAACCTGATGAAGAGGCAACCAAAAAAGTTAAGACTCTTCAAGTAAAAGATAAAGCAGCAAAAGAGGAGCCGCGTACATTCCCACCCGACCATCGCTTAAATATCAACTCAGCCACTGCCCAAATGATCGCTGATCACATCAAAGGCATTGGCTTAAAGACAGCTCGAGAGATTAAAGATCTTCAGATGTCCTTGTCGGGTGAAAGGTTTCACAACCTCGAACAGCTGAAACAGATTAAGCGTGTTGATTGGGACGCAGTTCTTGCCGCTGACTTAATCCGAGTATAATAAAGTTTCCATACTAGGATGACCCCCAGTTTTCTGGGGGTTTTTATTTTAAAATTAATTCATGGCAAATATCACACGCATAGGACAGCTTGGTTCCACGGGTGTTTCCAGTGGCCCACATCTTCACGCGTATGTAAGAAATCTCGAGACAAATCAATACGAAGATCCTGGCATCCATAGAAGCAAATTTTTAAATGTTAGGGTCGGACCAAATCGCGTTCCTAAATATATTGATGACGGCAAAGGTGGATTGATTCTTAACCCAGCCGCAGGTCTTACAATGACATCTGGCTGGGGTCCACGAAATACCGGTATCCCTGACGCCAGTACTGATCATCGTGGTCGTGATTATGCAGGCAAAGAAGGAACTGATATTTTTGTCGAAGGAAACGTTAAATTCATCCCCAGACCTGATCAAGGTGGTCTTGGTAATGTTGCAGCATGGTTAACGCCAGATCAAAAATATGAGCTTGGCTACGGCCACATGAAAAGCCTGGGAGAGGCATCTGATCTTACAAATACAACAACTGCGCAAGCTCCAGCCGAAGCAAAAGGGAATCAGTTTGAAACACTGCTGACAGGCCTTCTTTTAGGTATGCGCGCTGGCGGCAGAGAAACACGACAAGAAAGTTTTGAAACTAAATTACAGCGTGACTTGGTTAATCAATTATTCCAACCTTCGCAAGAACAGAATTTTTTGAATTCTTTTATTGCGTCTAGCCTGCAATCAAATCCGTTTACTGTGCCCAATATTTTAGGTTAATTCATACCATTTATAATAATTAAGACGCAAGAAGGACTGTGGAGCTTAGCGACTACGATAAAAGTAGAGTCCGATATCATTTGGGCTACTTCACAGTGTCTGTGCCAGCGGGTGATTACGCTCGTCTGGAAGAAGCTCTGAATACCATTCCGGATTCATACTTCTACAATAAAATCATCATCCAGATTGGACGATGTGACACAGCAGAGAAGAAGACGGAAGTGGCGACTTCGCCTTCGACTCGGTTGGAGAGCATTGCTGGTGACGTTGACCGTACAATTCGGTCAAGTAATGCCAAGGAGGCTCTCAAGGTTTGGGATGAAATCTATCTCTACGAGACGAATCGATTAGCCCAAATTCTTTACGTTCCTAATTACAAAGATCCGTTCCAGGCTCGTTACCGTTACGAACGTTCTGGCGCTGAATTTATCCAGGCATTACCTGGTCCAGCTGATACGGCTGTTGGTTCTAGTCTTTATTTAAATGAGGTTTGGCGGTAATGGCTGAAGGTCGTTGGATCAATGTTCCAGGTAAAGGCCGTAGGTGGCAGCAGCCTAGCGGTGAACTTATGATGACAAAGCCTGGTTTCGGACAGGGTGAGTTTTTCCAAACCAGAGCATCTCAACTCCTGGGAGGCCTCGGAGGAGCTTTAAGTGGTTTAAATTCCGCTTTTGGAGGCATCCCTGGAAATTATTATTCTCGCTATCGGCAGGGAAGTCCAAGTATTCCGGCAACAGCACAAGATACTGGAATGTATGGGCGTTATGTCCCAGGATCTCAACAACAATCTTTTTCGAGTACTCCTTCCGCAGCAGAACGCGCTTATCAACAAGAGGCATCTCGCGTCGCTCAATTGACAGCGCAAGACCCTGAACTTCAACGTTATGAAGCTGCTCGTCTAAAAGCTGTTGCACCTGGCGCCACACCAGAAGCAGTTCAGACCGCTGAGGATATCGGCATGCAGATGTGGGCTAAAGCTAATCCCACTCTTGCTGCAAAAGTTAAGCCTGGTCAATCTGGTTACGATGCGATTCGGGGTGTTGTTGCTGGTAATGCAGCACGTTCTGGGTTTGGCTTCACAACTCCCCAGCAATTGTTGACAACACCTCCTCCAGGCGTCGAATCTCCCCAAGGCCTTCCCGCAGTTACTTCATTTGGTACAACTCAAGCATTTGGTCCTAATGCAGTCAATCTTGATCCAGAGTTACTTAAAAAATTCCAGGGTCTTATAAACCAAGCTAATATTTGATTTCTTGGCATTGCTCTGCATGTAAGTCCAACCCGCTGGATAACGAATCTTTGATTCACGGAGGCCAGTGTTGTTGCTTTAAACCGATGATTCTCTGTCCTAATTTTGTCAAACGTCTTACTACCAAGCTCAGTTTAGTTCTTGCGCTGCAAACTATCTTTGCTCCTGGTCTCAAGGCGGAGTCAAATTGGGTAGGAGGTTGTTAATATGGCTGACCGCAAATTTTACGAACAATTCAGGCAAACACCAGAAGCTCAGGCTTTGCTTAGAATGCTTCGTTTTGCGGAAGGCACTGAACGCGGTGGGGCTGATTCTTATCGCGTAATGTTTGGTGGTTCGCTGGCTCCAAATCTCCAGCAACATCCAGACAAAGTCATGAGAGGAAGAAGCACCGCAGCAGGTGCTTATCAATTCCTTACGCCAACCTGGAAACAACAACAGCAAAAATTAAACCTCGGCTCGTTTGGCCCGCTGGAGCAGGATATTGCCGCTCTTGACCTTGCTCGCCAACGCACTCTTGGTCTTGGCGGTTTATCTTATCTGCAGAAAAAAGGTTTAACACCTGAATTTGTTGCAGCACTAGCACCTGAATGGGCGTCTCTTCCAACGTTGGCGGGTCGCAGCGCTTATGGTCAACCAGTCAAAAGTTTTTCTTCGTTAGAAGAGACTTACAAAAAAGGTTTAAAACCCTTAGCCGGCTCGGCGCCTGCTACGGAATCTCCTTCAAGTAATGAGATTTCAAGTGCAGACTTTTTAAAAGAGTTTACCAATGCACTGCTTGGTGTAGAAGAGAAACAGCCGACTATTACGGAGATGATTCAGCAACGCTTGTTAAAAGATTTGCTGGCGCCACAACCAACAGGGCTAGAATTTCTTTCTGGTTTGATTTAACAAAGTATTTGATTAGCCCAAACCAGTTAGAATACAAACAACAATAACGTAAATAACAGTGAGCTCGACATCTACAAACAAGCAGCCACTTCTTGTTGATCGCCCGTTATACGACACGGTTCGTGTAACAACACAGACTGTTGGCAGTTCGTCTGCTAATACCTTGTTTGTGCAAGGTGGACAGGCTCCATCCATCTTGGTGGACATGGATGCCAACCTCAGCGAAGATAATAACAGTGGCGGTGTTGTTGATTCGATCACCATTACACGCAACGATTTTTATCGCGCAGCTGATTACACCGTCAATGTATCGACGTCTGGTACGCCCATCTCTTTGGTGAGCGGCCAGATTGTCTTTGTTTCTTCTACGGGTGTACTAACAGGTTCCGGTGCACCTTACAGCGGTTACGGTTATTACACATACACCGGTACTTCTACGCTGACAGGTGTCAATACGGCACTTAATTATTCGGGCGCCAGCACTTCTGGCTTTGAATACAAAGGCGTTGCTTACGGTTATCAACCAGCAGTAACCTTTGTTTTTTATCAGACACGTAATACAACTGTTCCAATCCCTGGCTCGGGTGATTACCGTGTGCTGTTTGCCAAGACAGTCCCTGCCAACAGTGGTACGGTTGATTGCTCTGACGTAATGCCACAGCTTGCAGCGCCAGTAATGCATGCCGGTAACACAAATGGTTTAGGGGCTACGGCTCCTTTACGCAACAAAGGCATCTACCTGGAACGGGGCGACCGTATTTACGTAGGTGTTTTCCCAGATGCTGCAAATCCATCTGGCTATACACCAGGTGCTCACATTATTGCTCAAGGCGGATTCTTCTAATCCATGGGTAAATCATCAAATGGTTTCGGCTCATTTGGTGGATTCAGTCAGGCAATAACAAAAGATCCATTTAAACTGAAGCCGATTACAACTGAGTTTTCCAGGGGAAGCGTACCGAATTCTATCTATTCGGCAAACCGTGAATCCGCTTGGACGCGTTGGCGCAGGGGCTACGAAATAGCAACTGCGTCTTTGCATGACAATAATTACGTTTATAACTTTAAATACACTGTCCCTTTTGCATCAGGCGTATTGCCACCCGGCACTGAATACCCAGACATCAACGGAACGTTTGCAGGTTTTCCCACTACGAATAAAGAGTTTGGTATTCATTGGGCTGGCACCAAAAAATCTGGCAGTGTACGCTTTGACCAGGTTGACGGTTATTCCGTTTTAGTAACCCAATATTGGCTTGATGCACAGTTCACTGACTACGAAAATATTGGCCAATGGTTAGACGATGATGCAAAACAACAAAGCTTTGATTTGTACATTGAATCCGTTACAGAAGACAATGATTATTGGTATGTAAAGCTCAATGGAGCCTGGAGTTCAGGCAATAAACTTCCACCTCCTTTATACGTTGATATCAGTCAAGCAATCGAAGGTCTAAAAGCATTAAACGGAGAAGTGCTTGAAGATCGTATTTTGGAAGCAAATGGAGAAATTATTGACAGGGATACAATCAATCCAATAGAACAAAAACGATATGGCTATGTGCAAGCCGTATTAGTTGATACGAATGAAGAGACGGGTATATTAAAGCTTCGCAAGGCTGGTTCCGTCGAGGCAACTCCTGACCGTGCTTTGGTTACGCCTTCAACAAGGCCTCCAAATGTTGGAAGATATTTTATTACAGGCGCTAGGTACTGTTGTACGTGTCAGGATTTTACGCGTCGTGAATACAGCTACATGATGGATCTAGGGAAAAGCAACAAAAAAGCTTTTCCTCGTAGTGCTATTTCCAGCGTTAAACCCGGTC